>Ga0115003_10003063_pt1 | contig 13431 bp, 17 predicted proteins | sample ArcticOcean_MG_C_7_FD_88736 | JGI IMG/M metagenome (GOLD analysis project Ga0115003, IMG submission 88736) | Marine microbial communities from western Arctic Ocean - ArcticOcean_MG_CB11_88 | ecosystem: Environmental > Aquatic > Marine > Oceanic | place: Arctic Ocean: Canada Basin | collected... | reverse complement strand
TCAGCCATAATTAGTTATTATAATTATATGTATAAATTTATTTTATAAAATAAATCTAATTATTAATTAGTTAAATTAGTATGGATTTTAAAGATAATTATTTAAATTATAATATTTTTGATAATAAAAGAGAAGAAGACAATACTATAAAACCAAAATTGGTTCATACTTCTACTAAATTTTTCTTTAATAAAATATTAAAAAATTGCAATAGTGTTAAACAACATAATTACAATTTATTTTACAATATAGGAATGTTTATAGTTTTTGCAAGTGTATTTTTTATAATACTATATTCAAAATATAAAGGAAATATGTCAATAGAAGAACGTTACCAAAAAAATACAAAAGACAAACAATATATTATGTCTAAATTAGTTTATTATAATAGACAAAATTTAGATAATAATCAAAAAATCAAAAATAATATGATTACCAATTTACCGGATTATAGTGATCACCCAGAAGCTTCTACATTGCATAAAAATGTATATTTTAGTTAAATAATTGATATTTGAGATAGTTAAATTTTAAAATGGTTTAATGTTTTGATATTATAATATTATAATATAATATCAAAATTATGTCTGTTAAAAAGGATGAATTTAATTTTGCAAATAATGATACAATTTATAATAAATACTTAGATGACTTAAAAAAATATTATATATTAAAAAACAAATTTAATAAAAATAAAGAAACATTTAAAAATAAATTATTGAATTCAAAAGATTCTTTAGAAGTGAAAAAGAAGCTTTATGCAAAGAAAAAATTTGGTTGTGTAAATTGTAAACAAGAAGGCGGTACTGTTTTTCTAGAAAATGAAGATGGTATGAAAGCCAGTTGTGGAAATATACAAAAACCGTGCGATTTAAATATTGTTGTAGCTAAATGTTATACGAAAAATATAGAATCAATGTTAATTGATTATAATAATAAATTAACATCTATAAAAAAAGAAATATCTTTATTGAAAATTCAATTTTTATTTGGTTATTTAGAAGAAGATAAAGCAGTTGAGGTTTTTGAAACAAAAAAAAGCGAATTAAAATTATTACAAGAAAGTTATAATAACTTATTGATGTTATATAATTCTATAGTTGACGATGAAGATAAAAATAATTTAATACAATCCAAATTGTTGGAACAACATAATTATATAGAAGAATATAAAGAATTTATGAAAATATTTAGAGAATCACAAGAAAATAGATATTTAAATGATGCAGTAAATGTATATAAGACAAAAATTGTGGAAGTTAATAAAATATTGATGGAATTAAAATATAAAGTAAATAGTGTTGAAATGGATGAAGAAATAACAACTTTAATACAAAAAAAATATTATCCAAATGATTTAGAAATTTTAATTAAAAAATAAACAATTTAATCACGATGAAAAATGAAAAATGAAAAATAATATTAAATTATTTTATATAGTTATAATAATAGTAACAATGTTTAATCTATTTAAAATAATAAATCTTAAAGTATTTTTAATAAGTCTATTTGTTGGATTACTTTTTATGTATTTAAATGATGATAAAAGTAAAATAAATGTTTATCCTACACCATCTAATATTCATAAAGTAGAATATAAAGATAAAGCAGAAAATTGTTTTGAATATAGTATGGAAGAAGTTCAATGTCCGTCAAATAAAAAAGATATTAATAATGTACCCATACAATAAATAGCGTTTTTTTATTATTTTTTATTTATATTTTTGTTTATAAGTTTTATAAAATATAATAATATTGTTATACTATAATATAGTATAATAATATGTTAGGTAAAGGAGTAAATAAATTTGTAAATAATATTATGTATACAGATAGAGGACGTTTCATTTTATCTATTATTTTTGGTCTTGGTTTAGCATCAATATTTAGAAATTATTGCGAAGGCAAAAATTGTTATGATTTTATTGGACCAAAACAAAATGAAATAAGAGACCAAGTTTTTTCATTTGATAGTGCCAACAGTAAATGTTATACTATGAGAGAACAAAGTATTAAATGTGGATCAAAAGAAAAAACTGTTCAATTTGCTTAGTGGGGAAATCGCCCCACGCGCGATTATTAAATATTTTTTGCGTAAATCATATAAATATTTAATACTTTATTTAGTATAATATTAAATAAAGTATGGAACCCAATAGTCAACAAGGAATAACATCTATTAATCAATTACCTTCTGGTCCTCAAATGGGAAATGGATTTGAAAATCCTCCACAAAATGTAAATATGATGAATGCTTCCTCTATGAACAATATTGTTTTAACAAAAACAGATACTATTGGGGAATCTAATAGTCAAATGCAAAATCCCATGCAAAATCCTATGCAAACACAACAACAACAACCACCTATTCAAAGTCAAGGACAAAATATGGAAATGCAAGGACAAACCCAAGCTAATTATAATGAATTAATAAATCAACTTCAACAAGCCAGTTCTCAAGGAGCAACGGGATTGCCTACGCGTGATATGCCAATGAATCCTAGTCAAAATGCAAATGATGTTGAAGTAAAACCAAATTTTGTCCCCCCACCACCTAGTCACGAAGATTATATTAATAATATGCAAACACCTGAAAATTTAATTATGCAAAATAATAATGCACAAAAACAAATAGATAATTTGGATGCATTATATGGTGAATTTCAATTACCTATTTTAATTGCAATATTATACTTCTTATTTCAATTGCCAATATTTAAGAAAAATATAAAAAAAATATTACCGTCTTTATTTGGAACTGATGGAAATCCAAATTTATATGGATACTTTTTTAATAGCGGACTATTTTCATTAATTTTTTATTTTCTTTTAAAAAGTATTAATAAATTAAATGACCACGTAAGTCAATAATATTTAAATATTTATTTTATAAAATATTAAAAAAATATTTATTTTATAAAATATTAAAAAAATATTTATTTTATAAAATATTAAAAAAATATTTATTTTATAAATTTAATGTCTTTTTGTTCTTCTTTTATTTTTGCGTGATTTTCTTCTTTTTTTTATTTTTCTAGATTTACGTGATTTTTTTTTTCTTCTTGAACCAACACCTCCCTCCCTCATCTGGCGAAGATCAGCATTCTCGATGGACATCCCCACATCGGGCCTATTCTTGTAGTACTGGTTAACGTGTTCTAAATGATTAGTTTCAGCTTGAGTAATAATTGCACGAATTGTAAATAATAAAGAAGTTTCTTCAAAACCTATTAACCTAAAAACGTCATGATTAATGATTATAAATAGTTCATCATTTTTTTTATAATAATCCATTGCCATAAGTATAATTTTTTCTTTAGCCGCAAGTTGCATTTTTAGGAATTCTGATATACTGCTTTCATTATCTGGTGTTATTTTTATTATTTTTACTTTTTGTAACATTTCTGGATCTGTTTTGTATATAATTTCAGCTAAATTATTTATTATATTGTGTGGATTGTCACTCTGAAATAATCGTCCTATATCATATAAGTATAAGTGGTCAACATTTTTATCATCTATATAAAAACTATGTAGATCGTATAAGTGGTCGAGATTTGTACCATCTATATAAAAACCATATTTAGTATTTTCCTCTCTTCGTATATAAATGGCTTCTTCGGGTTTTTGCAAGAAATTCTTATTCGCTTTCTGCTTGGTGGCTGGGTAGGAAATGGGTGCCTTCATAATTTTACTTTCGTATTTTCTCGCTAACGCCTTTACACTAGACATATTATATATAATATATTTTATAAGTTTTCTAATTTTTTTATTTGAATTTTTGCTTCATTTGCTAAATCATTTACTAAAGGGTCGTTTTTATAATCATCTATATATTTAATTTCACAAATACCACAAGAAACCATTAATTTCATACAATTAAAACAAGGATAATGACTAATATATGCTACGCATTTATCACAAGAAACTCCCCGCTTTGCACAATCTGTTATTGCATTTTGTTCTGCATGAATAGTTCCAATATTATGATTGTCTCTTATAACCATTTTATGCTCGCACCCAGCAATATATCCATTATAACCTTGTGCAATAATGCGATTGTCTTTTACAAATAAACATCCTACGTTTAATTTTTCACAAGATGAACGCGTGGAAACCAAATATGTAATTTGCTTAAAATATTCATCCCAAGTTGGTCTTATATTCATTATTTGATTGTTTGATTTAACTTCTTCAATATTATAATTTGTTTGCTCTAATGAAATATTAGAACCCATTTAGAAAATTTATTTAAAAAATTTTTAAATATATTTTAATATATATATATTATGTCACAATCTTATACTCTGGTTAAAGATGGAAATAATGTAGTACCTTTTAATGATGAAGTTTTTATTTTTACAGGAAGAGATGATAACAAAAACATTTTTTATGGTGATGAAGGAGTTGGAACTTTTATAAAATATTTAGGAATAAATAAAAAATATAAAATTTATGTAGCTCCAATAGATACTCCGTTAGATGATATAAAACCCACTGAAATGATACAAGCTTTTAAAAATCAAAATTGTCATATTATAGCTATTTTAGGATTTTCATTTAAAGTTTTTATTAAAGAATTAATTAATGGAAATATTACAAAAGAAGATATAGGAGAAAAAAAAATTATTTGTGCAGGTATACCAATTAACGATAACCCTGCAGATGCCGGTCTAAAAAGATATTTACAAAACAATTTTAGAACATTGCTTAGTGATAAACAAAATCTAATTTATTATATTGGTGCTAACGATAATTTTACACGGGCTGAAAACGAGAAAGATTATGCTGAAAACTCTCCTTTACCTAATGTTTTATATAATGATTCCGATGAAGCCGGGCGATTTCAAAAAACAAGTCATAAAGCGATACAGTTGCAAGTATTAAAATTATTAAATGAAATAGACATAAATATTCTTCCAAAATCTGATTTTGGAAGTCTTATTAAAGAAAAATTTGATTATGAACTTTCTATAGACGATAAATTGAATATGGAAAGAATAGCCTCTGCCGCTACGCCTGCTCCTGCTGCTACTGCTGCTACTGCTGCTACTCATGTTCTCCCTACTCCTCAACGTCTCCCTGCTCCTCGTCCTAATTTGGGCGGAGGTAAAAGAAGAAAACCAAAAAAATCAAGAAAAGCTAAAAAATCAAGAAAAGCTAAAAAGTCAAGAAAAGCTAAAAAATCAAGAAAAGCCAGAAAGTCAAGAAAACAAAGAAAATAAATAAAAATATTTTTAAATGATTTATAAAAATATTTTTTATAAAAAGGGGTTATAGGGGATATATCCCCTACTCTATAGCGTCGGTAAAAACTTCCATCCTAATTCTTCGCATATTTTTTTCCATATTTGGTCTTGTTCAATGCGTTTCTCTCTATCTTTTAACATAGGAAAATATTGTAAAAATTTAGTTTCATGTAATAATTCGCATAATTTATAAAGTGTATAATAATAATTCAAAAAATTAACGCGATCTGGCGGACAATATTTTGTATATGGTTTCTGTATCTCCATAAATAAATTACATAATTTTTCTTCTAATTCAGGACTCATAACGGGAGGTTAATACCCAATTTATCTTTTATATATGGAATATGTTCATAATATTTATTGTAACCAAGATTTTTCAATATTTCTTTTGTTTTTTTGTTTGATAAATCTGTAAGCTCTATGCGTTCTTTTTTAATTTGATTTTTAATATTTTCAAAAACATCAACTGGAATATATGTACTTTCTTTTGCTTGAAATTGTGCTAATATTTCGCGAAGATGATTAATTCTTTTGTAAGCATAAAAGCATACTTCTTTAGGCGGTTCTTTGTATGATGGTTTTTCATTTTCAATTAAATATTTCATAGTTTTAGAGCAATTATTGCAAATACTTAGTCCTTCACTTTCTACAAAAATCATTTCTCCTTTTTTGCAATAAATACATATATCATGGTCAAAACAATAATTATCATTATTTAAAAAATTATTATTAACATTATAAAAATATTTTTCACTATTTTTATTCTTTAATACATTAACATTATCATTAATATTTATTAAATTGCTATTTTCTAAATCGCTTTCATCTATATTAAAAAAAATATTGATTTTATTTTTTTTGTTATAGACAATTTCTTCATTATTATTAATATTATTTTTTGAAGAATCAATTGTTCCAATATTTTTTTTTTCTTCAAAATAATTAAATATATATTTAGAATTATTTAGAAAGTATTCAGATTTTTCTTTTTCCAAAACATATATTTTATTTTTTACAGTAATTATACTGGATTCTATATTTGATTTTTTATCAGTATCTTTTTTTGGTACATTTTTTTTTAGACATTTTAAAGTTTCTGTTTTATTATTTAATTTATTTAGCATTAATTCTAATTTTTCAATTTCATTTTTATATTTAGGAATTAATACTTCTTCATTATTTTTAAATTTTTTTAGTAATTCACTGTGTTTATTATCTAATGTAATATTATTATTTTTATATTTTTTCATTATTTATATTATATTATTTAATCTTTAAAATTTTATATAATTTTTAATACAAAAGTATTAGAGATTATATACAATTATGAATAATTTTATGTTAATTAATCATATCTAGTTAAATACATTTAGTCAATTACTCAAATTTAGTCAATTAAATAAATACATTTAGTAAAATAATTCATATTTAAATTAATTAATTAATTAATTAAATTAAATTACATAATTTTTTTTTCTTTTCCAATATTATAAAAAATGGCTGGAGGTCTTATGCAATTAGTTGCCTACGGGGCTCAAGATGTTTATTTAACCGGTAATCCTCAAATTACCTTCTGGAAAGTTACCTACCGTCGTCACACTAACTTCGCGATGGAATCCATTGAACAAACTTTCAATGGACAAGCTGATTTCGGTCGCCGTGTTACTTGCACTATTTCGCGCAATGGTGATTTAGCTTACCGTACATACTTACAAATTACTTTACCTGAAATTAATCAAGGAATGAAAAATACAAATGACGGCGATGTATATGCCAGATGGTTAGATTTCCCCGGCGAACAATTAATCGCTCAAGTTGAAGTTGAAATTGGTGGTCAACGCATTGACCGTCAATATGGTGACTGGATGCATATCTGGAATCAATTAACATTATCGAGCGAACAAGAACGTGGTTACAACAAAATGATTGGTAACACCACTCAATTAACATACATTTGTGACCCAACTTTTGCCGAGGTAGATGGACCTTGCTCTGCTGACGGTGTCCGCCAAGTTTGCGCTCCCCGTAATGCTTTAGCCGAAACCACCTTATATGTTCCTCTTCAATTCTGGTATTGCCGCAATCCCGGTCTTGCTCTTCCTTTAATTGCGTTACAATATCACGAAGTTAAAATTAACTTAGATATTCGTAATATTGAAGAATGCTTATGGGCTGTTTCTTCATTAAATACATCATCAAGCAATAAAGTTGATGGTGCTTTCAAAACATCGTTAGCGGCTGCTTCGTTATATGTTGACTATATTTTCTTAGACACCGATGAACGCAGACGTATGGCGCAAAATCCCCACGAATACTTAATTGAACAATTACAATTCACAGGTGATGAATCGGTTGGTTCGTCGTCCAACAAAATTAAACTTAATCTTAACCATCCTTGCAAAGAATTAATCTGGGTTGTCCAACCTGATGCCAATGTTGATTATTGTGCTTCGTTAGCGAAAGATGAACCATTAAATGCTCTTATGGGTGCTCAACCTTTCAATTACACTGATGCCTTAGATGCTTTACCTAATGCTGTCCATGCCTTCGGTGGTCAAGATGCTGTTTCTGGAACTAGTGCTTTCATCACTGGAAGTGGCTTATTCCAAGATCCATTCTCCAATGATGTAACTGCTGGAACACCTCACAGTGGAATTCAAAATGGTACTAATGGTGATTCGGGTGTCTCCGATGCGGGAACCTTCGTCTTAGCTGAAACTGCTTTAGATATGCATTGCTGGGGTGAAAATCCAGTTGTAGTTGCTAAATTACAACTTAACGGACAAGACCGCTTCTCGGAGCGTGAAGGTACATACTTCGACTTAGTCCAACCTTTCCAACATCACACACGTGCGCCTGATACCGGTATTAACGTATACTCTTTTGCCCTTCGCCCTGAGGAACATCAACCCAGCGGCACGTGCAATTTCTCGCGTATTGATAACGCCACTTTACAATTAGTCCTCTCCAATGCTACAGTCCAAGGTGTCTCGACCGCCAAAGTCCGTGTCTATGCTGTTAACTACAATGTTCTCCGTATTATGAGTGGTATGGGTGGACTTGCTTACTCGAATTAAGTTTTTTCAATAAAATATATATTTAATCTTAGTATATTTTAAATTTTTTCCCATTCCAAACAAAATAATTTAAAAATTGATTTAAAGAATAAGTTCATATTTATATTATATAACTATGAACTCATCACATCCTTATGGAAAAATAAAATATGAATGTTGGTTACCTGTATATGCTCATAAATCTTGTAAAAAAAATATTATATCATTAATTAGTCCTCAACCTAATTATGAAATCTTATTTCGTGAAAAAGATATAAATTTAGAAAACGGTGAATGGATTCCTGCAAATCCCTCATTTCTTATTAGAAATAAAACAACTAAAAAAATGATTCTTCCTATATTTGAATTATATGCTTTAACTCATAATTGTGAAACTATTAAATATCTCCAAACACATATTGCATTAGCATCTGCTTTTCCAGATGTTCCTCCTTTAGAAACAATAGATCATATTGATAATAATCCATGTAATAATAGTATTACAAATTTAATATGGTTAGATAGAAGCACTAATTCAAAAAAAGGTCAAGTTAAATCGGTTGAAACTACTAAAAAAAATGGTGGAAAAAATGGAAGATTTGTTTTAATGAAACAACCACCAGAAGATAATAAAAATAATAGAAAAGCTTGTATAACCATTGGATTATTTAAAAATATGGATAAATGTGCTCAGTTTATTATTGATAAAATAATTCAAAAAGATAAAAAACCACAATTAAAAACAGTAGCTGCTAAAATTTCTAGAGCTATTAGTATACCAGAATATAAAGCTTATGGATTTTATTTTGATGATTATGAGATCATAATAGATAATGAAGAATGGAAATTCCATCCAATTTATACAAAATATGCTATTTCTACACATGGAAGATGTAGAAATTGTTATGGAATAATTTCTTACGAAAATAAGAGTCGCAATGGACAAAAATACACAAGTGTTAATATTGGAAATTCTCATAAATATATTCATAGACTAGTTTGGGAAACATTTATTGGTGAAATTCCGGAAGGATTAGATATTATGCATGATGATTCCGCACCTTTATATGAAGATGATTCATATAGAAATTGGTTAGTAGATTTATCTTTGGGAACACGGAGTGAAAATATGAAGTCATTTCATAATAAAAAATTAGTAATAGTTGAAAAAATAATTAATACTAAACCAAAAGAAAAGATTGAAGAAGAAAAAATATATTATGCAAGAAATTATCCAAAAAATGCATTAGGAGATTTAATGAAAAACCCCCCTTTAGGTATCCAATATATACAGGCAAAAAAAAGAGGAAGTAAGTATTTATTAAGTAGAAGATTTTCAATTAGTAATAAAGATATATCTACCCCTGAAAAAAAATCTATAACAGACGAGGAGAAGTTTATTTTAATTTTAGAAATTTATAAGAAAAATTGTATTATTGAAAAACAAGATAAAAAATATATGGAACTAGATATAGATTCTTTAAAACAATATATACCTTAAAATTATTTGCTCAACAAATAGAAAAAAATTTCAAAGTAGAAAAAGATTATAAACTTTTCCTTAACCACCAAGGTTAAGCAAAATCTTGTTAAAATTAATAATAAACAAAAAACCGCTTTACCTCGAAGTAAAGCAAAAACTAAAGGTAGTAGTGGTCATAATAGTAAATTAGAAATTTAATAATTATAAAATATTATAATATTACTTAATATTAATAAGTAATGCAAGTCAGTTTAATAAAAAGCAGTTTTTATTTTACATATATATTCTTAATTACAACTGGAACAATCTGTTTTATTGAAGCTTTGCGTAATCCTGTTCCTCAAATTCGCCATATTATGAATTTGGAAACTTGTATATCAGTTGTTGCCGGATATTTTTATGGACTATTTGTAGCAAAAATTAATAAAGCAGAAAAAGATGCAGAAGAAAACCCTGAACAAAATAAAAATCAAAATAAAGAATTAGAATTACCTTTAGAAAAAATTAATGATATGCGTTATACAGATTGGGCTATTAGCACTCCCCTTATGCTTTTAGTTTTATGTATGGTATTAGGTTATGAAAATAAAAAAGTAGTAACTTTCTTACCATTTATGTTAATATTATTATTTAATTTCCTTATGTTGGGCGCTGGATATATTGGAGAAATAGGTAAATTGACCAGAACAATGGCAAATAGTATTGGATTCTTATTTTTCTTTTTAATGTATGGTACAGTTTGGAAAGTATATATGACAGGAGCTAAACGTACTACACAATCGGTTATTATATTTGGATTATTTGCATTTTTATGGTCATTATATGGTGTTTTATATCAAACAGATAAAATGACAAAAGTGTTTGGTTATAATATATTAGATTTATTAAGTAAAGCATTTGTGGGTATTTTCTTCTGGTTTTATTTAACAAAATCTATTAGATTTTAGAATTTTTTATTTTTTGATATAAAATATTTTATATTATATTTCATTAATATAATATAATATAATATAATATGAAAAATATATTAACTAATGTTGGTAATAATTTACATAATTTAGTAAGATTTCAATTTAATAAAATCCAAATTTTATTTTTTTCAATGTTATTTTTTTCATTAGTATATATGTTATTAGATGATAAACACTTTGAAGGAGTAAATAAATTCAAAGAAATTGTAAAAGAAGAAGTAATAAAAGATAAAGTAAAAAAAGAAATAACTGAAAATTATGCAAATCTTGATTCAAAAGAAACTATAGAAATAGATAAAAGTTTAGATAAATATTATACTAAAAATAAAGTTTTAGAAGAAAAAGCAATTGATAAAGCAACAAAAGAAAGCGAAATAGATACAAACAATGAGGAACTTGATCCAACAAAAGTAGATCCATCCTTATTTACAAAATATTTAAATCGTCTTTATTTTGCGGTTGTAACAGGTTGTCTTTTGGGTTATGGTGATATTTTTCCCGTATCAAATATTTCAAAAACATTAGCAGCTTTACAGGGGCTTTTGACTGTTAGTTTGATTATTTACTAATGTGGGGAAATCGCCCCACACGCGATTATTGTGAGAGAAACCCAGGTTTCCTAATTAAAATGTTGTATTAAATTATGGATGATACTAAATTATTACAACAATGTTGGATTTGTATGGATGAACTAAATGATTATTTATTACTTCCGGAAGAAGACGAATATTTTGGTCAAGAAATTGGAATATTTAAAAATACTTTTATAATTAAAGATTTTTATGCTAATGGAATGGAGAGATTACCTATTTTTAGTTTTTTATATTTTACTTGTTGTAATAAATGTATAAATAATTATTTAAAATATTATAGGCGATTTTATAAAACATTGAATAAACGAGAGATTAGTGGAAAAATGTAAAAATGTAAAAATGTAAAAATGTAAAAATGTAAAAATGTATAATATTTAATATTATTAAAATATTAAATAGTATGACTAATTATCTCTCAAATATTCAAATTTTAAAAGAAGATTTTAAGAGAGAACGCAAGCATAATGCAATAAAATTACCAGAATCAATACAACAAGAATCTATACCAAAATATGTGACTTATTACAAAGAATGTTATAATATTCAAAAAAAACTTTATAGAGAATTTTTTAAAATAGAAAAACATCCAAAAATGGTAAAAGGTAAAGTTTATAATTCATCAAAATCAAATAAGATAAATATATTAGAAAAGTTAGAAGAAATCAAAAAAATTTTAGAAAAATTAAATAATGTTGGAGAGAACGAAGATGATGGAGTAAATGAAGATGATGGAGTAAATGAAGATAAAGAAATAAAAGTAAAAAATGAAATAACATTACCAAAATACGTTTCTCTCAAAAATCATGAAAAAGATTTTAATAAATATTATTTAATTTATGATAAAAAAACAAACTCCAAAAGAATTAGTTTAAGATCATTGTTTAGTAAAGATAATCCAATAAATATTAATATATCTCTATTTCTCTCAAAAGTAGAAGAAAAAATCTTTGAAATTGATCAAAAAATTAATAATACTAATAATATTGAAGATTAATCTTCTCTATTAATTTCAATAATTAAATCTGTTCCACAAATATCAGGCTTACTACAAGTAATGCCTTTAAATTGTTGTTTAAAATTTTCTATAGTTGTAGTATTTATTATTGGCGCATCTTGTAATAATTTTTCATATTCTTTAAATGAAGTATTAACAAATTCAGAAACAGGTATCCTATCATTATGATTAAGTGCTAATTGTAATTTAATAGAACGATAAAAATTACCATACAATCTTGAAGATAATTTATGTTCGCTTGCTTTATCATCTGCATTATAAAATTGTTTTAATGATTGCATTAATGATGATACTAAACCGAGAAAACCCACTAAATACATAATACTTTCATAATAATTAGATGAAGTAGATGATAATGATAATGAAGACGACAATGTCGTAATTAAAATACTTGCTATTGAAATTATATTACTTTTTTTACGCCAATATTTTCTATCTTTTGAATGCATTATTGAGAGACCAGCGCCTTTCTCTCCCCAAGTCTTTAATAAATCCTCAATAGAATTATTCCATTCTTTAATAGCAAGATTATTTTTATTATTTTCTTGAGTTTCTTGAGTTTCTATGTTTTTATTGGTTCTAATGGTTTTATTATTCTCTCTTTTAAAATCAAAATTTTTTGTTTTTTTTAAGTCAGGACTATTGTTATCTAATTTCAATAAATTTTCAGTCAATTCATTATTTGAACTATTATAATCCATAATATATATTAATTTTTATTTTTTAATATTAAAAATAAAAATTAAAAATTGATAACATAAAATTTTAAAAATTATTTAGTATATTAAATATATTATGCCAACTATTATTCAGGAAGTTGTTGCTATTTTGGATCGTTCTGGTTCTATGAAGGGTAAAGAAGAAGATACTTTAGGAGGTATTAATGCCGCATTTGAACAACTAAAAACTGAACAAGAAGCAAATACGACAATTAAGGTTTCTGTAAAACTTTTTGATCATGAAGAACAACTATTATTTCGTTCTATTGATTTAAAAGATGTTCGTCCAATTGAAAGATGTCAATATATTCCGCGAGGTACAACAGCATTATTAGATGCGCT
>Ga0115003_10003059_pt1 | contig 13453 bp, 28 predicted proteins | sample ArcticOcean_MG_C_7_FD_88736 | JGI IMG/M metagenome (GOLD analysis project Ga0115003, IMG submission 88736) | Marine microbial communities from western Arctic Ocean - ArcticOcean_MG_CB11_88 | ecosystem: Environmental > Aquatic > Marine > Oceanic | place: Arctic Ocean: Canada Basin | collected... | reverse complement strand
TGTATCTGTTAAGCATAGCCAAATGTGTTACCACTGTAAGGGGCTTAATGGTCGTCGTGGTTGCCGTTATACTGGCGAGGAATGTCAATTCTTTAACACTATCACCATTTCATCAAAGAAAGTCTTTATGATGGATATGGACTGATGTAGCCTTCGGGTTGCTTCCCACAAAGTTATTACAACCATATGGTTAGGCTTTGCAGTAACCACAGTAATTCTCTACGGGGCAACCATCCCGTATGTTATTACAGAATATACATTAAATTTTTATTAACATTAACGGGATGGGTTGCTTTTAGGGTGAATCATTATGCTAAACACTTATCACCTGTGAATCTAATGTGAAACGCCGACTACTACATACATATCCGATTAACTACTTACATCTTGTTTCCATTCGGTTTGGCCCTCTCGTTCCCTAGTTGCGCCCCCGTTTTTGTTACCCATAAGAATTACTACGCTGTGTTTCGTCTTTGTTTCACAATGGTTTTATGGCCACTAATAGCCACTGGAATGTGATGTCGGGTAATTACTTCCGACATAAATGGGAATGATTAACTGGATAAGGTCTTTAATCGCAAAGCGAATACAACCATATGGTGTTACTTTGGTGAACGCCCGAAGGCGGATTAACTCCTAATTACATTCCGAAGTTCAAACATCAATTCACCCATAAGAATATCAGCCATAACGCCGGTAAAGCCATGCATACCCTCTTCCCAGCAGAATAGGAAGAACATACCCTCTTCATCGGTTGTCATCATATCACGCATGATAACATCATTGAAAGCGTTTTCAAGATGTAGGCTCATTTGTTTTCCGGCTTCGTTCCATTGTATTACGCACTTGTTGCACATGGTAAAGAGAAAACGAACCAATATACCGCAAGGTGAGTCAAAGTCACACCATATGGTTGTAACTTTGGTTTAACCTCGCCCATTGGGGTCATCGGTGGTATATTCAGTCCATATACCAAGTTCCACCATTTGCAGAAGAATAGTTATTGTAGCCCATTTCAGCGGCTTGAGTTCGCAGGTCAGCAGCATTTGAATCTCTTGTTTCTTCGGTCATAACATCAAGTTTCTCCTCACTCAAGTTAATAGCGGCCCAGTTAATCCACAAAGCCCAGTATTTTCCGTTCAAGTCTTGAGTCTCAATCAATTCATCATAACTCAATTCATTATCATAACAAAACTCATCGAAGAGGTTTTCATAACATAATACACCTGTTACATCCGTATCTTCTCTAATATTATCATTCTCAATCTTAATATATAGTTCAATCTTTTTCCATAGTAGCATTTCATCACCTTATATTACGAGAAATACAAGTGCTAATAAGGTTGTTATCAAAGTATTACAACCATATGGTTCTACTTTGTGGCAACCCCCCAAAGAGGGGCAACAAGGGGCTATCTTGTTGCAATCATTCCTCTTCTTCACCCTCCGAGGTTTTGGTGTCTTTTGTAGGCACAGGCCGTTCTTGAATCGTAGGAACGCCATTCTTGTCAATCTTTTCTCCATCCCAACGGTTATCTTTGAGAGAAACCATCATGTAGTTATGGGCTTGTCTAACTTGATTAGAAACGAGTTCGCTAAAGTCTGCGAAAACGCCGCCAGTTCGCCCGTGTGGAACAATAACTGCCAAAAGAAGTTCATGGTATTCAGTAGGGATTTGAGCAAAAGCACTCGTTACCTTTGCCTCCACAGCCATGATTACAGTCTCTTGTCCTTCTGTTAATGTTGATTCTCGGCCACGACGAGCAGCAGGGAAACCTTCCATTGTTGAACCAATAGAACGAATTGCTGTCCAGTATGTAGACCGTAAGTCATCATTACCCGCATTCTCGCCCAATGTGAGGGAAAGCATAACGGCTTGTAGGTTATCGCTGGGTTCTTCATTTGAAGCCCATGCTCGCACTTTGTTTGCATTTGTTATCCAATTATTCATTTTCATATCATTCACTTCCGTTGTTGATAATTGCTCAAGTTAGCCCCTTGATGCGTAAATGGTGATTAGTAGATGACTAAGGTAATTACTCGCAAAGCGACTATTACCATATGGTTGTGCTTTGCCATCGTAGAGAAACCCCCCGAAGGGGGGCAACCAACGGCAAAATCGGCATCATTCCTCTTCTTGACCTCCTTCAGCGGATTTAACCGCAGGTGGGGTCATAGCAGGGATATTATCGTTCATAGTGCCATCCCAGCGACCTTCTTTGTATGCGTCAGTAAGGGCAGTATAAGCCTTCTTACCCATTGATTGAGCGTATGATTGAATATCGGCATATGCGCCTCCAGTTCGACCATGCGGTAGAATTACCGTCAAAAGCAGTTCAGCGTTAGAAATACCCGCATAGGCAGCGATAACCGCATTCTTGACAGAAATCGCAGACATGTCCACTTCTTCTGGTAATGCCGATTCTCGACCTCTTCGGGCTTTCGGAAAATCCTCGAAAGTCGAACCAATTGAGCGTATTGCTGTCCAGTATGTTGAACGCAATTCATCACTATTGCAGGTATCTCCGAGCATAATGGAAAGTTCAATTGCTTTACCGTTATCTCCTCTGTCTCCAAGTTCAAGCCATGCTTTAACTTCGTTTGTATTTTTATTCCAGTTGTCTATCTTCATAATATCACCTCAAGTGAGTTAATCCGCTTCAATTGCCGTTGGAAGCACAAAGGCGAATTAGTGGGGAGATAAGGTTGTAATTAAAAGAAGGCAAAGCCATTACAACCATATGGTGTTGCTTTGTGCACCTTACCTTAGTTATGTTCATTTTTAGCATTAACATGGAAACCACAACTGACCGGCTGACAAGAATGATGGAAGAATCAAGTAAAAGAATGATTGCTAACCAACTTAAGCAAATTGAAATGTTTGAAAACGGTCATTGGCTCAAAAACCTTGAAGTTGATATGGATGAATGGAAAACTTTGTCAATTAGCCTTAAACTACTCGTGATGCACCTGCAAGGTGAAGTAGAAGAGTATTTCAATCAAATACAAGACATTCGGGCACATTTGGATTGCACACCGCTATGACGCTCACAAACCTCTTAAAAAACCGAAAGGTTTCCACACTTTCTCCTTTCTTGTGGTTTTTTTATCACAAAGTTACAACCATATGGTTATGCTTTGTTATAACCCCGAAGGGGGCTTTCGCCTACATGGTTTTAATAAAAGCATGTATTTCAAGCCACACAGCGACTTTTTCTTCATTTGTTTCGGCTGTGAGTATTTTGGCCTTTGTTTCAGCAGGAAGAAGCGTTAAATGCTGAAATTGCCTACATGCTCGACACATTACCATTCCACCTGAATACTGCTACCATCCCACGCTTCACCGTTTAAGAACCATTGAAAGTTCTTTTGAACGATGTTCACCGAAGGAAAGCCGTTTAAGCGTTCCTTAGTGGTTACTGTCTGCCATCCTGCGTCATTTATCCATAAATCGCCGGTTACTTCCATTTCAGCGATAACATGACCATGAAGGCATAGAAGGCGACGATTCGGAGAACCTGCACCTATCATAACTTGAGTGTTTCCTTGCTTGAAGGTTTGGTTGTTTCTAAAGGCTCTTATTGCATCTGCTGTAATCTTTCGCATGATAATGGAAGAATTAAAGGTTATATATGGTTCATCTCAAAGAAGTATGAACCATATGGTTGTATCGTTGAGTGCGACCCGCCCCTAATTAGGAGTATTCAAACATACAACTCTAGGGTTAATTTTTCATACCCTGTTAGAGAGGTGAGTATTTTGTTATTGTTTCAATTGGGCTTATATGAATTAGTATAGTTATACTCATATAAATATACTATATACAAAAGTAAATCCCGTTTCTCATCGGCTTGAGGTAGTGAGAAGAGAAGTGTTTGAGAGTAATTAACTACTTATGTTACATAAGTATATATTTATATAATACTTCTCTCAATTCTCTCTTCTCTTCTTCTTCTTCTCTCTCTCTCTCTCTCTCTCTCTATACATAAGTCCTTAGTTATGATACTCTTATGAGGGATAGAGAGAGAGAGATATAAGGGGATTTGATGAGAAGTGAGAATCTGAGAAGTGGAGGCGGTTTTTGACCGTTTCAATATGGTTGTGTTGCATAACCCTCAAGAATCTTAGTTATCACACATGAGAAGAATCCGAGAATCGGACAAAATGAGAACCAACAATCCTATTTCATTCGCAATTCATTATAATGAAATGAGTGTATTTGCTTTTGTTCGAGTATTGTTTAGTTTAATAAGTAAAGTGGTGGGCTGTTGAAAAAAAGTGGTAGTTACCACAGCAACCTTAAGAAAAAGTTGTAAAATCCATGAAAGGCTGAATGTAAATCAATGCGCTGGACTCCTTTATATAGGGTATCAAAGGTGGGAACATAACCCGAAAGGGGGAGTTGAAAAATATGGAAGATACACAATGGGATTCACTCGTTATCGAAGTGAACGAATACCTAGAAGCCGACACTACCTTAGACGCAGGTCTTAGGCAAGTTGTAGAATTGAACCTACAAATTGGAACGAACAATGCAAATGAGCGAAGTGCCGCAGAAGGCGCACTTAAGGCTCTATTGAAGGGAAGAGATGGAACTCCGTTCCGTCGAGGTCAAAAATCGGCTGTTCCTGCTAGCGTTAGAGTTTCAATTGACCGCATTTGCGGAGTAGTTGAAGAAGCCGCACTTGGTTATTACAACCATGACGCTGTTATTGGGGCAATCTCAATGAAGCACATTAAATCTGGTGGTGGCGTTTTCGCTGATGCAGAGGAATATGCACTTGCAGTTGTCAAAAGAACCCGAAACAATCTTGGTAAGCAATTCAAAGATGGTTCTTGGGATGGTTCACTAGATTCGCTCTTGGGCGAGTCTTCTGAAGAATGATTCTTAATTGAATCTATTCAGCCGTAATCACTCCTTTATGCGTAAAGGAGAGAGCCGAAACATTGGGAGGTTCGCCTCCCTTTGTTTCCTTTTTTTTTATCTAAGGTGATATAATGAGACTTATTGAAGAAATATATTTAAAAGCAGACAGGGATGAAATATGCCAAAGATGCGGAGTAGATATTCCTAACGGCTCAAATCACTTATTAGAATCTTATATTCACAAAGGCACTATTCTTACAAACACTTATTGTTTGAAGAAGAAGTGCAATCCTCCAAACAATGTCCGATTAAGGTTATTTTGGGGAACAATTATTCTTTCACTATTAACATGGGCCGTTTGGGGTCTATGGTTTAGATAGTCCTCATTTGCGTTTTTTCGCAATCGTGACCCAAGGCCGCACACCTTATACGCCTCGGCACAGGGAGGTCGTTTGAGAAAAGCGATAACAGGACATTAACATAATTGTCATTAGCGTAGCGTTTTCTTTAAACAGATGCGAATTAGCATCATACCATGAGGGAAGTTGAGAACGGGGGCAACTAAAGAAGCAGTAACTCTTAGGAGTTAATCTCCTTCCCTCACCTATTAAGGAGGAATAAAAATGAACAGAACAAAACAACAACAAGCAATTTTAGATTGCATAGAAAATACAGACGACCACCTAATCATAAGTGCAGGTGCGGGAACAGGAAAGACAACAACTATTGTTGAAGCGGCACAATCAATTGGTAATGTTAAAGCAGCATTTTTAGCCTTTAACAAATCAATTGCAACTGAGTTAAACAATAAACTTCCAGATGGAGTAGAAGCAAAAACCTTTCACGCATTTGGATTTGCAGCAATTCGCAGCGCAGGTATCAAGACTAAAGTTAATAATTATAAACTTAACAATATAATCAAAGACCTTTTAGGTGACGATTATTACTTCGCACCACTTAAGAAACTAGTTTCTTTAGTCAAAGGTAGTCTTATTGAAGGAACTGATGTTAAATCAATTAATCAACTGATTGATAAATATAATATCAACTTCGGTTCCGACCGAGAAGAAGTAATTGGGATTCAATCAATCCCTGCTATCTTAACTCTTTGTAGAACTCAAACACATATCATTGATTTTGATGATATGATTTGGATGCCACTAGTTAATAACTATCCTTTGCCACAATATGATGTTCTATTCGTAGATGAAGCACAGGATTTCAATGAAAGCCAGCGTGTAATGATTAGTAAATGCGTGAATGGTGGCCGATGTATTATTGTTGGAGATGAAAACCAAGCAATTTACGGATTCCGAGGTGCGGATTCTCAATCAATTGACATGTTTCGTCAGCGATTGAAAACTGGCACAAGGAAAATAAGCGAATTTCCTCTCAGTATTTCATGGCGTTGTCCTAATACAGTTGTTAAGGAAGCCAATAGGTATGTTAAATCATTACAAGCGGCTGATAATGCAATTGATGGTAGTGTTGTTGTAGACGCACCCTTCTTTCCTCAAAAGGGAGACATTGTTCTTTGTAGATATAACGCACCTTTGATTAGTGCTTTCTATGATTTAATTTCACAGGGTAAATCAGCATACATCCTTGGTCGAGATATGACTAAGGGCTTAATTACTGCTGTTCAAAAGATTAGTAAGAATAATAATATGGGAGTAGATGAGTTTAAGAATCTATTCAGTCAAGACTTTAAATATAATTATAGTCGTTTGATGAGTATTAACAAAGAGAATCAAGCGATGGCTCTTGAAGACAAGAAAGATTGTATTATGATTTTTGTAGAAAAAGCAACCACTGTTGGTGGAATTATTGAAGAGATTAAGAAAGTCTTTGATGGTAAAGACCACGGAGATATTATGTTATCAACTGTTCACAAGGCTAAAGGTCTTGAAGCAGACAATGTTTATATCCTAGCAACAGAACGAATGCCTCACCCATTAGGGAATAATGAGGAAAACAATATATGCTATGTCGCTATTACAAGAGCGAAGAAGAACCTATTCTATTGTGGCCCAAGGCCGGGAATTGTTTAATATGAGTAAAAAATTAATTAAAATAACAGCAACCGAATTTGACTTACTGTGTTACATTAGAGAAGTAGCAAGAGTAAGAGCAAACGGGTTTGAACATGACATGAATGAAATGTATGTTAAAGTAGTAACCGAGTTATTAGATAACTGGTGCTTAGAGGAGGAATAAAAATGGAATTTAGAGCAAAAAGAGAATTAGGAGAAGGGCGTTGGGATAAAATCCTAAAGCGTAAACTTACAGAACTATCAGTATCTGATGATTATGAAGTTGCTAAACATGAATGGATAGCAACTGGAGAAGTTTGGTGGAGCGGTAGTGCTGAACAACCTGATTGGGTTAATCATGCAGGTTCATGTCTTTGTGGACATATTGTAGTCTATCACTTTCAAATACTTAACACTGTCAATGATACTATTGAATGTGTTGGAAGCGACCACATCAATACTTATCTTATTATGCGAGCAATTGCAGAAGATAATAACCTTAATATTAATACTATTACTGATGAACAGATTCAAGAATGGATTGATGTTCGCACTAAGTCTATGAAGGCTGAAGCATGGTGGAAGGATAATGGTGTTGGATTTGAAATGATGTTTGACAAGGTAAAAGAAATTGACCTTATACACAATGTTCATAATAAAGAAATTATTTATGATGCTAAATATCAATGGAGTGAACGCCGCACCACTATTCGTAAGCGTAGTGAAGGTAAGTATGGTAATAGGGATTATCAAATGGCTAGTATTGTTTGGCGGTGGAATCACCCAGATAATCCAAAGGCTCAAATTAACACAACAGGTTATCCTAATGATAATCTAATGAAGGACTTAGCGATTTTCTTTATCAAATCCGACCCAATGATTACAGCATTAAACAAAAGAAAAGAACAGAAAAGAGAACGACTTCTTGAACTAGAAGCGGCAGTAGAACTCCGTCGTCTTCAACATCTTAAGGCTCAAGAAGAAAGAGAAGAAAGACAAAGACTTCAAGCAGTTGAATGGGAAAGAACCCGACCAGAAAGAGAAGCACGACAAGCAGAACAAAGGGAACTTAACAGAATTGCTCAAGAATTACGAGATATTAAACAGGCTAAACTAAGGGCTGCTAATAAAATTAAGCAGGAAGAAACATTAGAAGGTAGTAATGATAAGTTTGTTAATCTTTGTGAGTATTATGGTATTCCTGCCTTTGATTCTTCCTTTGCTGAATCGGCATGGGAAAGGGACTTTTTAACCAGCGTCAAAGAACAGATGTTGAATGATAAACCTATGACTAGTGCTCAATTACAGACTATGAGGCGAATACTTGAAGATAGCACCCCTACACTTAAACAACGGGATTATCTTAGAGATTTAGGTTTTGATGGCAGAGTCTTTTCAAGAAGAGAAGCAAGTCGCAAAATTGCGTCTTTGTTAAAAGAACAAGAATGAATATTTACATGTGGGTTTGTCAGGTAATGGACAGAATTTTGTTTCACCCGTAAAAAGGTTTTGACTAGTAGGGTTGTTCCTATGACTGTTTACCCCACATCCTTGAGGGATTATAATGAAAATGAAAGACAAAATAAAAATAGATAATCAACGCCTATATAAAACAGACTTTTTAAATAGGCCAGTAAAAACTGAAACGAATAGAGTTCGGATTTTTAAGGAATTAGTTGCGCTAGGTATGCCGCATTATAATGCATACCAAATATCAATAAGGAGAATGAAAGAATGAAACACTATAATATAAAAATACAAATGGGAACAAGAAACATTGATTGGTTCCATGAACTAATCAGTGAAATGCGAATAGAATTAGAAGAGGATGAATATATTATCCTTGAAGAATGTAAGGAGGCTTAAGAATGAGAAGAGTAATTTCAGATGATGCGTTTGAAGAAGCGATTAAAGACAAGAGGGTAAAAGAAAAACTGCTAAGGCAAATGCTTTTTGTTTTAGGGATTGAAATTGAAGGAGAGGAAGAAGAATGAAATTTGTTTACATGATTATGAGTCAGCCTAAAAATTCAGTATATTTGTTTTCAAAGATGGTTGATGATGCTGTGCCAACTAATATCTACGCTGTATATGATAACATACAAGAAGCAATATACGAATTAAGTGATATTTATACAAACGGTCTATTAGGTGTTCGATTCGATAATGAATTTGTTATTATCAAACATGAAGTGCGAAGTTCACGACCGAGGGTTGATAAACAATGAATATATTTGCACTATCAGCAGACCCAGTAGAATCAGCAAAACAGTTGCTAGATAAGCATGTAATTAAGATGCCAACAGAAACATGTCAAATGCTTCATACTAACATCCTTTACATGCAATTTGTTAAATCAAGAGGTAAAGAACCTCAATTGAAAGACCTTAAGGCTTTTCATAAGACCACTGGCTCGGAATTAATGAAGCCAGCCATGCTAAACCACCCCTCAACAATATGGGCGAGACAATCTATTGCTAATTTTCATTGGCTTTATCAGCATGGTATTGCTCTTTGTGAAGAATACACTTATAGGTATGATAAAGTGCATGGTTCACAAGATAGAATTATAACAGGTATGCGAGAGCGTTATAATATAGACCATATATTTCCCCATAGCGGATTAACCCCAGTAACTATTGCTATGGATGATTTGTTTAGATTAGATGAAAAAATGTATTACAACAGTAATCCCAATGCAACAGGTTGGGATTTTGTTATCGCTAGTTATCGTCATTATTACCTTGAAGGTAAATGGCGTATAGCCGAATGGCGTAACGACAGGAGGCCGGAATGGTTTCCATCAAATCATTGTGCAATTAAGTATAATGTTGGAGTTAGGGCTTACAATAGTAAGAATCCAAAATACCCTCAAACAGAATTAAGTGAGGAATTAAAATGAAAATAGATAAACAACGAATAGGAACAATGGTGCATTCAGATGGAACAGTAGCAGTTTTTAGAACTGTGAGTTTTTCATCAATGGAAGAAATGATGGAAGAATGGGAAAAGATAGTAGGTTCAAAGCCTATTGCTCATATAGATAGATTAAGTTATGACGAAACTAAATATATCCCTTATGCTGAACTAGAGAATTTCTTGTCTAAAGAAACTAAAGAAACTCTAGATTTCTTAGAAGAACACTTTCCGGAGGAAGAAGAATGATAAATGAAAACTATGAAAAATTGAAGCAAGCATTAGATTTGTTACGGGATTACAATTACAGCGACTCTGTGCAATGGCTAAATCAAGGCAAGCCGATAAAAGATGCAATGGCATTACTGACCGAAATCATAAGAAGTGAACAGAAGCGTGAACAAGACGAACATGCAATTGCGTTTGCTAAAGAACACAAGGACTCGGCAGACCCCGATATAAGGAGAATGAGCCGAAACTTTCTTCTTGATAATAATGTATATGGTGAAGAAGAATGAACAAAGAACAAGACCGATGTATGGCATGTAAGAAAGTAATTAGCCATAAAAGATATTATTGCTTTGGTTGTTTCCAAGGATTAGAAGAAAAGGCAGGTGGAGAAGAATGATACCCAGAGAAACTTTAGATGTTATTGCTGTTGCTTGTAAAGTAGCAACCAAATCATATCTTCATATGTTAGATAGAGAACCTGCGATGGAAAATCTTATTTTTGCGGGTCATCATAGAGGATATAGAACAAATATCAATAGTTGGGTCTTTGGACAAGTAAAGACTCTAGAATACAGACTACAACTATTTTATAAGAAAGGTTGGTGGGATGGAACTGAATACTCACTAATGAATGGAATTATTGACTTTCCATCAAAACACCTAAATAAACAGGAGGAAGAAGAATGAACGAAACAGAAGAAAAGATATTTAAAATACTTAAAGTAACATACGGAGAGACTTGGGAATCACTGGATGAATCCGTAGTCCAAGATAAATTAGATAAGTGTCATGAGTTATATGATAATAATGTAATTTTATTCAAGAAGAATCAATCAGCGAGTAATTACAATATGCTAACTATTGCTATGGTTTCTTTACAGTATTGGAATCAAAAGAAAATCAAGATGTTTTCATTAGAGGAGGACTTTTAATGAGTGAATGTAAGACCTGTCAAGGTAAGTCATACTATGAACTTCCTAATTATAATTTAGAGATAATGGAACGAATAGAATGTAGAAGTTGTCTTTTAGATGCACAGTTTAAAGACAATTTAATGACTGATATTAGTAAGATATTGAGTGGCAGAAGTGTCCAACACTTAGCCCAAATAGTAGCACAACTGGTTGTTAATGGAGTAGATAAGAACCCCTCCGACGACCTTTCCCGCTTAGAAGGCATGATACAGACTAAACAAGGTTTGGCTCTAATGGCTCTAGCGGAATCATATACGAATGAGTAAAGTAAATGGGGCGTATGGTGTAATGGATAGCATACTGGCCTTCTAAGCCGGTGATACGGGTTCGACTCCTGTTACGCCCGCCATTTATTAAAAATAAACAATGAGGAATTAAAATGCACAGTAAACAAGAATTAGAACAAACGATAGCCCTTAATGCAATCCTAACTAGGCGTTGCATTAGACGAGAAGAATTACAGGAAGCCCTAAGCGCACATGGAATTATTGAAAGTAATAATCCAATGCCAAACTATATTAAAAGTTTGGCTCTGAACTTAGAACGGAGATTCAATAAATTAAACATAACACTGTTTAATGTTTCCGCTAAAATAGCGGCTGTTTATAGCGTTACAGATGAGGCATTAGAATTTGCCCAAGAAAACCTATTAACCCCATTATACAATGAAGAAGGGGAAATGGAGAGTTGTGTATATCAACACCCCATTGTATTAGAAACTGACAGAATGATGTTAGTATGAAGGAGGAATAAATATGAATGAAAAACAAAATGTAGAATATAGAGTAATCAATACGGCAGAAATGCCACCTATTGTTATCTCACAGAATGAAAACGGCGAGCCTAAAGTAGTGATTAATACTTATCATAGACTTTGGATAAGCCTCAACCGTAGAATTATTGCAGGTATTATTGAAAGCCTTCAAGAGAAAATGGATACAATCCTAACAAGTTATCTTGAAGAACAGTATTTATTTGAACAAGAAGATTTGGAGATGATGGAATGAGTGTAGAAAAAATATGCGAGCGTTGTGAAGATTCTTTTACTACTGATAGTATTAAACACGCTGCTAGTATTTTTCTTTGTGATAAATGTTATCAGCAGGGTAAGAGAAGTAGTGCCGAGAGAGAAATGGCTAGTAAGTGGCAACATTCAGTAATGTCTATTGAAGACCGTTTAACCTCGCTTGAGAATCAAATTAGTATGATACCTATGCTAATTGGTGCTGAAATCAATAATGTTTTATTAAGTGGTGGATTGAATATGGAATCAATCATTGAATCAACAGTGAAAGAAAGGGTGGGTAATGTAGAATATGATTTTATTTTGCTACAAAAACTCTTTGAGAGCAAATTACAGAAGCAAATAGTAACATTAAACAACAAATTAATTAAAGTAATGAAGGAGATGAAAGAATGATAGGAAGAATTTTAGAAATTACAATATGGATTATAATTACATGTTTAACCGGCTTTGGGCTATTGGGCCTAATTGCTGCTATGAGTGAGGGCAACCACCCCTTAGAGTGAGATTGGACTCCTTTATATAGGTGAGAGAAGTGAAGAAAATAACGGAAGTGAATAATATGATTAAATTAAGAATAATGAATGAAACAGGCCATACAGAAGTGATGATGGAAGCATCTAGCATCACAGAACAGATTGACACACACCCGACCCATTGGGTGTTTATTGATGGAGAAATGTCAGCAAGAGAACAAATCGCCAGTATTAACTGGGATGAAGTAACTAGTGTTGATTTGATGCCAGCAATTGTTGGAGGAAAACAATAAAGTTAAATTGCTTTATTTTTCTCGCCACCAAGTCGGGGGAGTCGTTAGGTTTAATCCACCTAATGACTCTCCCTTTTTTGAGTGATGTTGCCCGACTTACTCAATTTTATTAACGAAAACGGATTAAAAATAATGCTAGAAATCAAAGGATGGTCTTATGCAGAAGCATTTGTTATCAAGGATTTAGCAATAGTAAAACCCGACTTCTACCCCGACCTCCACATACTTGCTATGGGAAAGAAGGGTTACATTTATGCGTCGGGTCAGACTCGCATCGAATACGCAGGAAAAGTCTTCTCATCCACCGATGAATTGCTCTCCTTTTGCGGCATAGAAGCAATAGAAAAGTTTACGGAATGGGTATTCCTTGAAGAAAAAGAATGGGTTGTAACCAATGGTAAAGATTGGTTGCATTCCTTTTCTACTTTGGATAAACTACCCAAAAGAACAACATTTAGGTGTTAAATATGGAAAACAAAAACAAAACAATAGAAATCTTATCTGATATTACTGTGCATATGAAGTATGCTAAATATAAACCTGAACTCTTAAGGAGAGAATCATGGTTGGAAATTGTAGAGCGTAATATGAATATGCATATTAAAACATATCCAGATTTAGAAGTCGATATTAGACAAGT
>Ga0115003_10003052_pt1 | contig 13465 bp, 13 predicted proteins | sample ArcticOcean_MG_C_7_FD_88736 | JGI IMG/M metagenome (GOLD analysis project Ga0115003, IMG submission 88736) | Marine microbial communities from western Arctic Ocean - ArcticOcean_MG_CB11_88 | ecosystem: Environmental > Aquatic > Marine > Oceanic | place: Arctic Ocean: Canada Basin | collected... | reverse complement strand
CTCAAGGGAATATCGATATCCAGTTGATTATGCTCTCGCATAATCTGGTGTAAATTATCGAAAAAAGGGCCCACCATTGGCGCTGTTTTTCGTGTGTTCATGTCAATATGACCCAGTATCGTTTCATAGATAGCGCACAGCTGATCTTTTTCATTGAGCATCACCGCAGTGAGATGAATCAGCTTTTTATTAACACGATGCAGCCTGTAGCGCGTCACCACGACCTCACTCAATAAGCACTCCTTTACATATTTGATATTGTCTTCCAGTGAGAAGGACGAAAATCCAGAGTCAAAATACTCTCCAGAGAAACCTAAGGTCCCAGCGTAAAAGTCATCCATAGATTCGCCAAATATTTGCGAATAAAACAAAACATTCATATGGCCGTTGTGATCACACATGTTTTGGGTGATCGATACAGGTTTTGAAGCGTAGGGAAAAATAAGGTGCATAGTCATAAATAGTCAAAATCCATTGATTTATTGAATCAAGTAAAAATAGTATTCGCAAAAAACTACAGCGGCCCTTCATAAACGCAAACCGAATAGCTCAAGCTGGCGTATTCTTTTATGAAATAGTCTTAATTACAAGCCAAACCGTGTTCTAGTTAGCTATTTGAGGGGCTTCAACGTTAAAATGCGCCACTCATTTTAGCTTACCTATAAAAAAATGGCGCATTTCCACGCCATCACAGGATATTGCCATGACCGACTCCTTTAAAGAGAGTGCACTTAAATACCATACTCATCCAGTTCCTGGAAAATTAGAGATTAGGCCAACTAAACCATTAGCCAATAAACGAGATCTTTCGCTGGCTTATTCTCCAGGCGTGGCCTATGCCTGTGAGCTGATACAAGAAAACCCCACTAACGTGGCAGCGGTGACCGCGAGAGGTAATTTGGTCGGCGTGATTACCAATGGTAGTGCCGTTTTAGGTTTAGGTAATATTGGCCCATTGGCATCTAAGCCGGTCATGGAAGGTAAGGCGGTACTGTTTAAGAAATTCGCCAATATTGACGTTTTTGATATAGAGATTGATGAAACAGATGTCGATAAATTAGTCGACATTATTGCCTCACTTGAACCCACCTTTGGCGGTATTAATCTGGAAGATATTAAAGCCCCTGAATGCTTTATGGTCGAAGAAAAACTTCGCCAACGGATGAAAATCCCAGTTTTTCACGATGACCAACACGGTACTGCCATTGTCGCCGCGGCAGCTATTTACAATGGCCTTCGTATTGTCGAAAAGAAATTTGAAGATGTAAAACTAGTGGTGTCTGGTGCTGGCGCTGCCAGTATTGCCTGTGTCGACTTACTAGTGAGTATGGGGCTTCAAAAGAAAAATGTGCGCATGATCGATCGTACTGGTGTTATCTATAAGGGCCGCACCAAGGGTATGAACCCCTGGAAAGAAGACTACGCCATAGAAACCAATGACCGCACTATAGAAGATGCGATTGAGGGCGCAGACCTATTTATGGGCCTCTCAGGCCCCGGTGTTCTTAATGGTGATCTGCTGAAAAAAATGGGTGAAAAACCTATTATTTTGGCCATGTCTAATCCAATTCCAGAAATTATGCCCGAAGAGGCTATGGCTGCGCGCCCCGACGCGATCTTAGCCACTGGCCGATCAGATTATCCCAACCAGGTAAACAATGTACTCTGCTTTCCGTTTATCTTCCGAGGCGCCTTAGATTGCGGTGCCTCAACCATTAACGAAGAGATGAAAATGGCAGCGGTGCGCGCTATTGCTGATCTTGCCACCATGGAAACATCCGACGTTGTTGCTGCCGCCTACGCTGATGAAAAACTGAAGTTTGGCCCAGAATACCTTATCCCCAAGGCCTTTGATCCACGTTTAATAGAAGTAGTTCCCATGGCGGTGGTCAAGGCAGCCATGGCCAGTGGTGTCGCGACTAGACCCATCGAAGACTTAGAAGCGTACCGGCAAACTCTGCATGAGTTCGTTAATCAGGCCGGACTATTTATGCAGCCGATTATCGAGGTCGCTAAAAAAGCGCCTGCGAGAATTGTGTATGCCGAAGGTGAAAATGACGATGTCCTATTGGCCGTTCAGGCCGTCATTGATGAAGGGATTGCCACCCCAGTTTTGATCGGCGCCCGCGAGCGGATGGCCACGAAAATTGATCGTCTTGGACTGCGTATCGATCTTGATGAGCAAGTAGAAATTTTCAATCCAGATGATAATGATAAGTATGAAGAGTATGCAGCTCTATACCACCAGATGGTTGGCAGAGATGGGGTTTCAGTAGCAGCTGCTCGAAAGATTATGCGTGATGACAATACTGCGATTGCCGCTGTCATGGTAGCTAACGATGACGCAGATGGTCTTATCTGTGGCAAAGTTGGTCGTTTTGACTTTCATCTTAGAGAAATCATGCATTTACTGGGCCCCGAGGATAAGAGCCAATTAGTCTCTTCCGCTGCTGTTCTATTAATGCCGGATGGCCCTTTGTTTTTGGCCGATACTGCCATGAACGTCGATCCATCTGCGGAAGATCTAGTAAAAATCACCGAAGCCAGCGTTGATTTGGTGGCGCGCTTTGGTATCGAACCCAAGGTTGCACTGTTATCGCATTCAAATTTTGGTACATCCAATGCAGGTTCGGCGAAAAAGATGCGCAAAGCATCGGAATTGTTGCGCGAAAAATACCCCGAATTGCAGCTTGATGGTGAAATGCATGTGCTCAGTGCATTGAATCCAGCGCTGCGAGACACTATTTATTCGCAAGCAAACTTACAAGGTCGTGCCAATGTGTTGGTTATGCCAAATCTGGACTCAGCCAATATCGCTATGGGTCTAATCCGTTCATTAACGGATGCCCTGCTGATCGGCCCATTTATCAATGGTTTTCGCAAACCTGCACACATTGTCATTCCATCGGTTTCCTCGCGGGGAATCTTTAATATGACCGCCTTGACTGTCGCCGATATCCATGCCGGCAAGTAACTCTGTTTAGAGTTACTTGTTCTGTAGTGTTAATGCCAACTGATAGAGCTGCTTTTTGTCGTCGCCAGTAATTTTGGCGGCGAGAGATGCTGCTTTTGCGAGCGGCAACTCTTTGATTAACAATTTCAGTATTTTTTCAGCGTCGGCAGAGAGGTTTTCTTTGCTGGCGGTGTTGCCTGCTAGCACTAAAACGATCTCTCCTCGCTGCTGGTTACTATCGGCGCTAACTTGCACAAGCAATTCCTCAATAGTCCCATATAGATAGGTTTCAAAGGTTTTACTAATTTCCCGAGCCATAAAAGCGATGCGTTCCGAACCAAACACCTCCAGTAGATCGTTGAGAGCGGCGCAAATACGATGCGGAGCCTCATAAAAGACCAGAGTGTCAGATACAGACTTAAGTGTCTCTAATACTTTTTGACGTTGTGTCGACTTGGCCGGCAAGAAACCCACGAAACGAAATTTGTCGGTAGGTAGTCCAGACACACTTAAGGCGGAAATAGCCGCACAGGCACCCGGAATAGGTATCACCGGGATGTCTTGGGTACGTGCTTGAGCCACAAGCCGGTACCCAGGGTCTGAAATAAGCGGCGTGCCCGCGTCAGAAATTAGAGCGACGTCATCACCATCAGCTAAACGATTAAGGATTTTGTATGCACTCTTCTCATCTGTATGGTCATGATAAGCAATGCAGGGCGTATTTATACTAAAATGCTCGAGGAGTTTTTTACTGTGGCGAGTATCCTCGCAGGCAATTACACTAACAGACTGGAGAGTATGGACCGCGCGAGGTACCATATCAGCTAGATTGCCTATTGGCGTGGCGACAACATATAACGTACCGGATTGATTTGAATTCATGGGCAAACTATTTCTTCCACAGATTATTTATTTAGGGTGCATTTTAGCCTTTATTAGCGGTTGTACGCCAACTGCAACGAACGACAGCGGTAGGGTTCCCGCTGCCTATATCTCTGACTCTATAAATGTAACAGTAGAGCAGGAAATAGAGCTCTTATTTGCTGAGGCTCAAAAACTGGAATCGCGCGACAAATCGCTACTTGATGTTGCAATACTGTTTGCCCAAAACGGTAATATTAAAAGAAGTTCTGAGTCTCTAGTACTTATCAACACAGATAAACTTGATGACCGGATGTTTGTCGAGTTCTCTCTGCTCAGTGTTGAGTTAAATTTACAGGCTAATAATCCGGCTGCGGCACTTCTCAATCTTGATAATGAGCGTTTTTTAAATCTACAACTATATTTTGGCCAACAATACCTGCGTCGCGTACTTAGCGTTCGCAGTGATATAAATACGCAACGTGGAGACGGTTTAGCCAGTATTGGCAACTCTATCGCGCTCAGCGCGCTACTAGAAACTAGAGCTGATATTACTAATGTCCATAACAAAATTTGGCGTCAATTAGCGCGTCAAACCTACAGTAACTTGCAGACCTGCCAAACAAGCGCTGATGAAATAATGGCTGGCTGGTGCCGGCTAGCGTACGATAATCGTCGCTATCAAAATAACCAACAGGTCCAACGGATACAGTTTGGCGCATGGAAAGCATCTAATAGTAATCACCCTGCGGCTTTAGTGAGTCCCTCCTGGTTCAAGCAAAGTTTGGATAATTCCACACCTTTGCAGGTTGCGATTTTACTGCCACTGCAAGGTCAGTATAAAGGCCCCAGCACAACATTCTTAGATGGTTTTATGGAGGCTTATTATCAACTTCACCGGCAGGATAATAGTTCAACACCAAACCTGAGAATTCACGACACTTCCTCACTGCCCATTGAGCAGGCCTACAGTAATGCAGTGGCAGAGGGTGCAGACATGGTCATAGGCGGCATTCGTGAGTCTGAAGTCCAAGCACTGATGGATATGCCAGTTCTAGAAGTACCCACTATTAGTTTGAATCGCATCCAAAATAAGCGGCTTGATAAATCCTCAAACCTATTCCAGTTTGGTAATTCACAACGCGATGAAATGGATCAGATCGCTGACGCAGCCTGGGCGAAAGGTCACCGTTCAGTATTTTTGATCGCTCCGAACCAAAACTGGGGCCAACAAGCCACAGCTTATTTTGCTCGCTCCTGGCAAGCCAAAGGTGGACGTGTTGTTAGCTCAACGCTCTACTCAGACTCGATAAAAGACTTTACTAAATTTCTCAAACAACCATTACAAATAGATCTGAGTGAACAGCGTGGCGTTGAACTGAGACGTTTCGTAAACAGTCAGGTCATTTATACTCCTCGTCGTCGTCAGGACATAGACTTCGTTGTTGTATTGGGTTACCCGGATAGGGCTCGTCAGATCAAACCCGCATTAGAATTTCTCTATGCATCCGACTTACCCGTCTATTCAAGCTCTAAAATTTACAATGGTATTCAACGTTCAGACCTAGATAGAGATCTAAGTGGCATCCAATTTACTGCTATGCCATGGACGCTCCCAGGCTATTTAAGCGCAGAACTTGAATCTGATGCCACTATGCATACGGCATACCGTCAACTCTATGCAATGGGCTATGACGCCTTTTTAGTTCATCGCAATATAGATAACCTAAAATTAGAGCCGAAAATGCCGTTATTCGGATCGACCGGCATACTCAGCCTCGAAAACGGTGTTATTACTCGTCAAACACAATGGGGTGAATTTCGAAAAGGGAAGGTACGCCCAGCAACACCTTAGCTAGATAACTCTATTATAGGACTGTGAAATGGAATTCACTAGCAAGCATAATCAGCAGGCGGGTAGTTCAGCTATCGGCATCAAAGCCGAGCAAATTGCCTATGATTATCTACTTTTAAAGGGACTTACTCCTGTCGAACGAAACTTTAGTACTCGACGTGGTGAGATTGACATAATAATGAATGATGGCAAGCAGCTCGTGTTCGTGGAGGTACGTTATCGACAGTCGACTCTCTTTGGCGGTGCAGAGGAATCGGTCACTGCAAAGAAATGTCAGAGACTAAAAGCGGCGGCCTCGGCCTACATGCAAACTCATAGATTAACCAATAATACTGCAGCCCGATTCGATGTAATCGCTTTGACTGGGGATTTAAGTCGCAGAGAACTTTATAGTGTAAACTGGATAGAAAATATCTTAGTCGCTTAACTACGGGTATCACAGAAACGCCTGTTTAACCCGTAACCGACGCCAACCTTATCTGGAATTTCTCTGTCAATCATGAAAGAAAAAATATTTAGTCAGTTTCAGGGAATGATCGAAACGACCATGGTGGTGGGTGATCTATTTTCTGATTCACTTTCCAATGCTGCTGAACTAGTCAGTGATACTCTGCTAACAGGCGGTACCATTTTTACTTGTGGTGAAAAATCGGGGCGCGTGATTGCTAAACTCTTGTGCGATTATCTTACAGCCGGCTTTGAGATTGAGAGGCCGGGATTCCCGGCACTGAATATCCATGATTTGTGCAATCATACTGGCGGCCAAGATCAGTATTCGGATGTTTTAAATATCCATGCTAACAGTAACGATTTATTAGTCATTGCAAGCGCAGGCAATGATGATCACCGACTGCTCAAGGTGATTGAGTCCGGCATTGAAAGAGGGATGTCGGTAGTGTTATTGTCATCTATAAATGATGAGCAATTGGTAGACGCGGTGGGTTACAATGATGTTCACATTAGTGTCGCCAACTTTTCAGGTCAGTTGGCAGTGCTCGCTCAGTTCCAGATCGTGCAATGTTTGTGCTCTTTGGTCGATGATAAAATTTTGGGAGGATCGTAAATGCGGAATTTCGTGGTGATATTCAGTTTGATTGCCTTAGTCTCCGGCTGTACTTCTATCGTAAATGAAGTGACCATGGAGCCTTTTAAACCTGATGCTACCGGCCGTACCTTAGGGGCTGATATTGATGATACTAAGATGAGAACATTTATTGGCGTGAATCTTAAAAAGGCAGACCCGCAACTGGATAAAGCCCACATTAATGTCTCAATCTTCAACGGTTTAGTTTTGCTAACAGGAGAGGTTTCTAGCACAACGTTGAAAAGCTTGGCCGGTGATGTGGCGCGAGAATATAGTGGCGTACGCCAAGTCTATAATGAGCTGCAAATCCGCGGAAAGACATCCATTATATCCCGTACAAATGACACCCTTATTAGCGGTAAAATTAAAACCAAATTAGCTTTTAATAAGGTCGTGGATTACTCTGACCTCACGCTCATCACCGAAGACAGTATTGTGTATTTACTTGGCACTGTATCTAAAAGCACCGGAGATCTAGCAGCTGAAATAGCCAGCAATACCAGCGGTGTTCGCAAAGTCGTTAAATGTCTAGAATACGTTGACTAAACAGTAGCTCTATTGGCACGTGTTTTAAATTATCTCAATAGCCATCGCGGTAGCTTCTCCACCGCCGATACATAGGCTCGCTACACCCTTCTTATCACCGCGGCGAATCATCGCATGAATCAGGCTAACAACGATACGTGCGCCACTGGCACCTATTGGATGCCCCAAAGCACAGGCGCCTCCGTGCACATTGAGTTTTTCATGGGAAATACCAAGCTCATGCATCGCAGCCATTGCCACTACGGCAAAAGCCTCATTAATCTCCCATAGATCGACTTCATCAAGAGTCCAACCCACTCGTTTTAGGGTGTTTTGAATAGCGGTCACCGGCGCAGTGGTGAACCACTCAGGTTCCTGCGCTGACTCATCATAGCCATGAATTAATGCTATCGGCTTCAAGCCTTGCTCCGCCGCTTGATCCGCCATCATCAATGTCAATGCCGCCGCGCCATCGGAAATTGAGCTGGCATTAGCCGCAGTAACAGATCCGTCTTTTTGAAACGCCGGTTTCAACTGAGGGATTTTATCCGGCCTCGCATTTCCTGGCTGCTCATCACTGGACACTAATACACTGCCACGGCGAGACGTCACAGTAACGGGGACGATTTCAGCGGCAAAATAATCTTGGTCAATCGCTTGATTTGCTCGACGCAATGACTCCAGCGCATAGGCATCTTGCATCTCACGACTGAATTGATATTTGTTAGCGCAGCTTTCGGCGAAAACACCCATAGCAACATCTTGATAGGCGTCCTGCAAGCCATCATATTGCATATGATCAAGCATCTGAGCATGACCAAAACGATAGCCTTGACGCGCTTGAGGTAAAAGATAGGGAGCCTTACTCATGCTCTCCATGCCACCAGCCACCAACACTTCAGACTGACCGGAACGAAGCGCATTGCCTGCAAGCATGATGGACTTCATTGCTGAACCACAGACTTTGTTAATTGTGGTACATGAGGTGGATTTTTCGAGCCCTGCTTTCAGCGCAGCCTGCCTGGCAGGTGCCTGCCCTTGACCCGCAGTCAACACAGATCCCATGATGACCTCGTCCACCTGAGAGGCCTTTAATCCACTTTTTTCCACGGCAGTGGCTATTGCTATGCCGCCAAGATCCGACGCTGAAAGAGAGGATAAGCTACCCATCAATCCACCGATAGGTGTCCGGACGGCAGATAATATAGCGATTGGCTTAGACATGAACAACTCCTTGTCGCAAGAGGTTAAAAAGAACGGTCTATTTGACCACTCTCAGAGAAGGTTTTGATTTACTGTTCGACTCAGTACTCTCCGGCTTAGGCATGCTTTTACGCTTGACGATTGCTGGTGGAGCCGGCGGTGGCGCGATACTTTCTTCAGCCTCAAACATCATGCCCTTACCATTTTCTTGGGCATAAATGCCTATGATGGATAAAGTAGGAATAAATAGGTCCAACGGCATGCCATTAAAGCGAGTCGAGAACTCAACAGAAGTATCATTAATAGAGAAGTTAGAAACAGCACGAGGCGCTATATTGAGAACGATCTGCCCGTCGTTCACAAATTCTTGTGGAACTTCCACCCCAGCGTAGTAAGCGTCGACAATAATGTAGGGCGTACATTGGTTGTCGACGATCCAGTCAAAAAAAGCTTTCAGCAGATAGTGGCGATTGGAGTGCATATTAAAGTCGCATTCTTACTCGCGAATCTCTCTCTCAAGGTCAGTCAAACTTTCTTCAAAAGAGGGACGCTCAAAAAGTCGATCCATGTAATCTAATAATGGTTTGACTTGGCGGTTATTGGGCAGTGAGATACCAAGCTCGGGCAATCGCCAAAGCATCGGCGCCAAACAGCAGTCTACGAGGGTGAATTCTTCACTCATAAAGTAGGGCATTTCATCGAAAATACTCGCCACAGTCACTAGCGATTCACGAAACTCTTTGCGAGCTTCATCTGCTTTTTTACCCTCTGGGTTAGCTATGATTGCGTCTAACAAACCACACCAATCTCTTTCAATACGATAGATCCACAACCGACTTTCCGCTCTAGCAACAGGATAAACGGGTAAAAGTGGCGGGTGAGGGAAACGCTCATCGAGATACTCCATAATCACCTTAGACTCATAGAGTGCAAGATCACGATCAACCAACGTTGGAAGAGTACCGTACGGGTTGGCCTCGAGTATTTCTTCGGTCACCGATTTAGGATCTGTATCTTCGATCTCAACAGTCACGCCTTTCTCTGCAAGTACAATACGAACGCGGTGGCTATATTGGCAAGTCGGATCTGAAAATAATGTCATTGAAGAACGGCGCACACATACCTCTCAAGGGATATTTAATTAGTCATACAAAACTGGGTGGGGGTTGTACCCCAACCGAAGAAATCGAATAAATGGGCTAAACTACACTGATTGAGCAATGGCTAGTGAATGCCTTTCCAATATTCTCTATTTAGCAACACAACGAACACTAACAATAGTAGCAGAAATAAGATAACCAGTTTACCTATATGTTTACGCTCTTCCGCCATAGGCTCCGCAACGTAGGTTAAAAAATTTACCAGATCAAAGACGGCCACATCAAACTCTTCAGGTGAAAGACTCCCAGTCTGTTCTATCTTGTAACTACCACAGGGATCATCAAGAATATCTTCGCCGGTCAAAAGGTCTCTTTTTAGCCCGCCATAGGCAGAGGTAACTTGACCAAACTGACACTCTGGAAGACCTTGTAGATCTAAAAGTGCATGCGGCATACCAACGTCCTTGTAGACCTTGTTGTTTACCCCTAATGGCCGAGAATCATCTTTATAAAAATTTCGTAGGTAGGTATATACCCATTCTGGTGATTTCGATCTCGCGACTAACGTTAGGTCCGGAGGAACCGCTCCAAACCAAGATTTAGACTCTTCAGGTGGCATGGAAATATCCATTAACTCACCAATTTTCTGACCGGTGAATATCATATTATCCATCATGATACCGTGGGGTATGCCAATATCATCAGCTACTCTCTGCCATCGAGAGTATTTAAATGAATGGCATCCCATACAGTAATTAACCGCTAACTTGGCCCCATTTTGTAACGAAGCATCATTGCTCAACTGCGCTTCAAAGGGATCACAATCAATCGTGCCGCAAGAGTAATTGCTCTCTGCACCCACTACCTTAATGGGTATAATCACCATGAGTGCCACAATCAATACCGCACCTAAGGTTTTGGTAAACCCCATCCCTCCATCCATTGTGATGCGGTCTGGCTCTGGTTTAGTCTTTTCTATTTTGGTCCAGAAGTAGATACCAAAAAAGTAGCTAAAGTATAGAGCAGTACAAATTTGAGTCAGGATCGTGCGCCCTTCTGTCGGCGCTTTAACACCCAGGTAACCAAGGATAATGAACACAGCTGCCAATGCCAGCAGCGCTATTCGACTAAAGGTGCCTTTATAGCGAATTGAACGTACCGGACTGCGATCCAACCAAGGTAGAACATACAGAATAGCAATGGCAGCCGCCATAACAATAAAGCCACCCAGTTTATCTGGGACCGCGCGAAGCATCGAATAGAACGGCGTAAAATACCAGACCGGAGCAATATGCTCGGGAGTCTTGAGGCCATTGGCTATCTCAAAGTTAGCATACTCTAAAAAGTAACCGCCCATCTCAGGCATAAAGAATAAGATTGTGCAAAATACCAGTAAAAACACAACAATCGGTACGAGATCATGAATTACAAAGTATGGAAAGAAAGGTATGCCATCTATAGGATTGCCGTCTTCGTTCTTGTATTTTTTGATACTGACGCCATCGGGGTTATTTGAGCCCACGTCATGCAGAGCAATAATATGCATAAGCACTAGGGCAATCAAAATGATCGGTATCGCCACCACATGCAGAGACATAAATCGATTCAAAGTAATGCCGGAGATCAAATAATCACCCCGAACCCAAGTGGTGAGGTCCTCGCCCACCACTGGAATTGCTCCGACCAATGAAATGATCACCTGGGCACCCCAGTAGGACATTTGACCCCAAGGCAACACATACCCCATAAAGGCTTCGGCCATTAGGGCAACATAGATTGTCATTCCAAAAATCCACACTAACTCGCGCGGTGGTTTGTAAGATCCATACATCAACCCACGGAACATATGCATATAGACCACAAGGAAAAACATCGAGGCGCCTGTGGAGTGGGCATAGCGAATCACCCAGCCAAGTTCAACATCACGCATAATATATTCCACAGAGGCAAACGCCTGTTCTGCAGATCCTTGATAGCTCATCAAAAGCCAAACGCCAGTAACCAATTGAATGACCAACACCACCATTGCCAAAACACCGAAGTAGTACCAGAAGTTAAAGTTCTTGGGTGCGTAGTACTGCGCCATATGCCGGTTCCACTCGCGCTTGAGTGTTGGCATCCGAGAATCTAACCAGGCGGCAAATCCTTTTTCTTCACTCATAATTAAGCAACCTCTGCGTCGACGCCGATAATAACAACATTATCTGATTCATACATATGGGGTGGAACCTCTAAATTCTTTGGTGCCGGAACACCCGCAAAAACGCGTCCGGAAAGATCAAACTTGGAACCATGACAAGGACAGAAAAAACCACCCATCCATGAATCACCGCCGAGATCTGCGGCACCAACATCAGGCCGGAATAAAGGGGCGCAGCCTAAATGAGTACAGAGCCCAACTAAAATCAAATACTCCTCTCTGCCGGCCAAAGTGCGTGCACTGCCATCAACATAATCTGGTTGTGAGGCTTCTTGAGAATCAGCATCCCTCAAAATATCATCACCAATTTCACTGATCGCTGCGAGCGTTTCTGCAGTTCTTCTTACGATATATACGGGTTTTCCACGCCATTCCACGACCATGCGTGCGCCGACTTCAAGCTTGGATATATTGACCTTTACAGGGGCTCCTGCAGCCTTCGCTTTTGCGCTGGGCTGCCAAGAAGCGACGAAAGGGACCGCGGCACCGACGACACCGGCTCCTCCAACGACAGAGGTTGCACCTAATAAAAACTTTCGGCGGCTCTCATTGACAACTTCACCATTCATGGCGGTTCCTCAACATAGATATTTGGTTATAGGGTAGATAAATAGAAAGAAAAGAGCTTTTTTTAAGGAAAAAAGTACGCAATTTCTTTCGCGGGGATTTTACCGGATTTGTATTTTTTACGCAACAGAGCAATTCAGTAAAAATAGGTTAACTGCCTGATTTTATTAGACAAAAAAAAGCCCGACCAATGGGTCGGGCTTTTTGGTAATTCTAAAATTATCGCTTGGAGAACTGTGGACGTTTACGCGCCTTATGCAGACCAACCTTTTTACGCTCTACCTGGCGGGCATCACGAGTCAGGAATCCCGCTTTTCGCAATGGAGATCGCAGATTTTCATCATAGTTTACCAACGCTCGGGCAATACCGTGACGTATAGCACCGGCCTGACCAAAGTTTCCGCCGCCGGCTACAGTGATGTTTAAATCAAACTTTTCTACCATGTCAACAACTTCAAAAGGCTGTCTAATAATCATGCGAGCCACTTCACGGCCGAAGTAAACTTCGATGCTGCGGTTATTGATTTTAATATTACCGTTTCCAGAGGTCATGAAAACACGTGCGGCGGATGTCTTGCGACGTCCAGTGCCATAAAATTGGGTATCTGCCATAATCGCTTTCCGTTACAGGTCGAGTGTTTGAGGTTGCTGTGCAGTATGCGGATGATTCGCGCCTACATAGACCTTCAACTTTCTAAACATTTCTCGGCCCAATGGACCGCGGGGCAACATGCCCTTAACTGCTTTCTCAAGAACGCGCTCAGGCGCTTTCTCAATCAACTTTTCAAAAGTCATGTCTTTAATTCCGCCTGGATAACCAGTGTGGGAATAATAAATCTTGCCCTTAGCCTTGTTACCGGTAACGGTAATTTTCTCAGCGTTGACGATGACAATGTAATCGCCGGTATCGACATGGGGGGTAAATTCTGGCTTATGCTTTGCACGAAGACGTGAAGCCACTTCGGTCGCCAGGCGCCCCAAGGTCTTTCCGTCGGCGTCAACCACAAACCAATCGCGTTCTACTGTTTCTGCTTTTGCACTAAATGTTTTCATTATTTCCTACCTGGATTTGGGACATCCCCAAAAAGGGTGCGAATTGTAATGATCAGAGAGCCCT
>Ga0115003_10003051_pt1 | contig 13467 bp, 10 predicted proteins | sample ArcticOcean_MG_C_7_FD_88736 | JGI IMG/M metagenome (GOLD analysis project Ga0115003, IMG submission 88736) | Marine microbial communities from western Arctic Ocean - ArcticOcean_MG_CB11_88 | ecosystem: Environmental > Aquatic > Marine > Oceanic | place: Arctic Ocean: Canada Basin | collected... | reverse complement strand
TCGTTTCCTGAAGAGCTAGTAGAGCGGGCAGAGGTGCTTGGATACAGCGCCATTGCTATTACCGATGAATGTTCTCTGTCCGGTGTGGTCAGGGCGCATATGGCCGCTAAAGAGCGGAGCATCAAATTGATCATCGGCAGCGAGTTCGTGTTGCGGGAAACAGCGACTGAACCTGTGCAAGATGAACAGATGATTCGAAAAGCTCTGGATGAACCTCTAGCTAGAAACCGCAATGCATTGAACAACGGAATGCGAATCGTGCTGCTCGCCCTCAACCGGAAAGGTTATGGCGAACTTAGTCACCTAATAAGCTGTGCGCGTCTACAAGCGAATAAGGGTGAGTACCGAATCGATAGCAAGCTATTGCAGGAAAAATTCTCTAATGATTGTGCGCTTTTGTGGATTCCCAATCTTAAGCAGTCAGATGCCTGCATCGAATCACAGGCAGGTTATCTGCGAGAGCTAACTGTAGACAATCTATGGATTGCGGCGGAGCTACTTCTTAACGGATACGACCGACTAAAACTAAAGCGACTGCGAAAGCTTGGTAAAAGCTTCGATATTCCTGTGTGCGCAGCGGGCGGCGTCTATATGCACGAAGCAGGGCGGCGCATTGTGCAAGATACATTGACGGCAATACGCTTAGGCCAGCCGCTAGCGGAGATTGGCTTCGCCGCTGAGCCAAATTCGCAGAGGCATCTACGTGCCATCGAACAACTTAAAAAGCTATACCCAGCACAGCTTCTCGAAGAGACGCTCATAATCGCTAACCGCTGCGACTTCTCTTTGGATGAGCTTCGCTACGAATACCCATCCGAGCTTGTGCCTAAAGAGCACACGGCACACTCCTGGTTATGGCAGCTAACTAGAGAAGGAATTAAGAAGCGCTGGCCGGGGGGAATCTCAAAGAAGAATCAAAAGCTTATTGAACATGAGATGAGGTTGATAAAACAGCTCTCCTATGAACATTTCTTTCTGACAGTGCATGAGATTGTTTGCTTCGCTGTTGATCAAAACATTTATTGTCAGGGTCGCGGCTCTGCCGCTAACTCTGCAGTCTGTTATTGCCTTGGGATAACACAAGTGAGTCCCGATCATGCAGAGTTGCTGTTCGAACGCTTTCTCTCCCCCGAGCGCTCTGAGCCACCAGACATTGATGTGGATTTCGAGAATAGCCGCCGCGAAGAAGTGATTCAGCACATCTATCAGAAGTATGGCCGCCATCGCACGGCGATCGCGGCCACAGTCATTACCTATCGCTCTCGCAGTGCCGTGCGTGATGTGGGCAAGGCATTGGGCCTGGATGACGAGCTGATCAACCGCATTGCTAAATCGATCTTCTGGTGGGGAAGCGACTTGCAAGAACAGTTATCGGATTCGGGCGTTGACTATACCGAACCAAAAATCAAGACACTGATAACTGTCTGCCAGTCTCTGATGGGTTTTCCCCGTCATCTATCTCAACACGTAGGAGGCTTCGTTATTAGTCAGGGAGACTTGTCGCATCTAGTTCCTATCGAGAATGCAGCCATGGCTGATCGGACTATTATTCAATGGGACAAAGACGATTTGAAATCCTTAGGCCTACTTAAAGTTGATGTGCTCGCGTTGGGCATGTTGAGCGCGATTCACAAGGCGATAGATCTGGTGAATAGCTACACCATCGAAGAAGTAGGTATGGATAGAATTTCTTTGAAGGAGGACTCGAAAGTCTACGACATGATCTGCGAGGCTGACACGGTGGGTGTTTTTCAGATCGAGTCTCGAGCGCAGATGAGCATGTTACCGAGACTAAAACCTCGCAGTTATTATGACCTAGTTATTCAAATTGCGATCGTTAGGCCTGGACCTATTCAAGGGGACATGGTGCACCCTTATTTGGAGCGGCGTAAGAATCCCAGTAAGATTAAATACGAGAGCGAGGCAGTGAGACAGACGCTGGAACGCACTTTGGGAGTGCCAATTTTTCAAGAGCAGATCATGAAGCTGGCCATGGTGGCCGCGGGGTTCTCAGCGGGCGAAGCCGATCAGCTACGGCGCGCCATGGCAGCCTGGAAGAAGAAAGGGGGCCTCGAGCCGTTTCAAGATAGGTTGGTTTCCGGCATGAGAGCCCGCGGCTACAGTGAAGAATTCGCTTTGCGCATTTATAGTCAGATTAAAGGCTTCGGTGACTATGGGTTTCCAGAGTCACACTCGGCTAGCTTTGCGTTGCTCGCCTATGTTTCTTCTTGGTTGAAGTGTTATCACCCTGCCGCGTTTTGCTGCGCTTTGCTTAATAGCCAGCCTATGGGTTTCTATCTGCCTGCACAGTTGATACAGGATGCTACACGTCATGGCGTAGCGGTTCTGTGTGTCAATGTGAATGAAAGCTGTTACGACTCGACTCTTGAGTTTGATAGAAAACTGCCTGATAAGCCTGCGCTGCGTTTGGGTTTCTCTTTGGTAAAAGGTTTGTCTGTGCTTGGGGCCGAGTCAATTTGTCTGGCGCGTAGCTCGGGTCGATTTACATCGGTGCAAGATTTGCTGACAAGAGCTGTATTGAACAAGAAAGACAGTGAAAGTCTTGCGGCGGCTGACGCACTGAACACTCTGAGCGGCGATAGACACAGAGCTTTCTGGACTGTAGCTGGGGCGGATAAACCACTGTCTTTCTCAGATTTTCAGGCAGATAGTCCGGCAGGCGGTCAGGTGCTCGCGATAGAGGAAAGTGGCTTTGGTGTAGATGTGCTGCTGCCCGTTCCGTCTGAAGCTAATAATATAATGGCAGACTACGCTAGCACCGGGCTTACCCTGCGCAGACACCCAGTGGCCTTGCTACGCCCGCACCTCGATTTGTACAAGGTAGCGAGCGCCAGTAGCCTTGCGTCGTTACAGAACGAAAGTCGTATCAAGGCGGTGGGTATTGTCACCAGTAGACAGCGTCCACAGACCGCAGCAGGGGTTACCTTCTTAACCTTAGAAGACGAGAGCGGTTTTGTTAATGTCGTTGTCTGGCCAAGCCTGGGAGAAAAACAGCGGCCTATTGTAAGAAGGGCAGTGCTAATAGGTGTAGTAGGTCATGTGCAGAAAAGCGATGGAGTGATTCATCTTATCGCTAGAGAATTGGTTGACCTTAGCCACTGGTTGGGTGCGATGAATTTGTCATCACGGAATTTTATCTAGTCTTCTTTGATAAGACTAATTACCCTATGCAAAGAAACCATGTAGGTACCAATTTCTTTTGCCGTTTTTCTCACGGTATATCCAGAGCCTGCTGCCGTTATTTTCCCTAGCAACATAATAATCTCGACACACATCGATTCCTGACCACCAATGCGTCTCTATCCGTTCGGGCCCACTTACGATAGCGATAGGTTTGCGATAAAAAAGCCTGCCCTTGTTGATGTTGAGTTGCTTAGGCTCTTTCAGTAACCACAAAGGCCTGGGGTTTTCAGAAACTTCTACAGGCATTGCTATCCTGCCTCTTCGATTCAGTTTATCTTTGTAGTTAAGCTGCAAGCTCGCATATTCGGGACAATGCTGAGTCGCGTTACTAACACTCTTTACATGATTATCGCCAAATCGCGCCTGCAACTGTTCTATAAATTGAATAAGATTACTGTCACTATAAGATGGCGAACCTGATGACTCATCTTTTAGCAAAGAATCGCTCTTAGTAAAGAAGGCATCAAATTTTTTGACTTCAATTTTGATGGCGACTACCGGAGCTGGAATAGACAATTTGTCGAAATGAGCCTTCAACAATAAGGTGAGATGTTGTTGTGAACGACTTGCCATTCGTAAGCCGATATTAATTTCGGTGCTGTCACGTTTCTCATGAAGCAAGAATAAAACTAGGCTGCTAGTGCTAAGGTCTCGCCGCCGTAAGAAGTCGCAAAGCTGCGCTAATAACGCATCGGCAATCGGCAACAGCCGATCTAGGTTTTCAATCCCGTAAGGTAGATCATACGATGCAGCGAATGCTGGTGGAGGAATATAATTGAGCGTCGGCTCGGCTGCCTTTCCTAGCGCCTTATTTAGTTGATTAACAAAGTTGCTGCCGAAGCGTTTACATAATCCATCGCTAGGTAAGCGCCAGATATCCCTTAAATGACGAATTCCCATATTAAGAAGCCGCCGTCGTTGTTCCTTGTTTAGCTCTAGTACATCGGTGGAGAGTTGACCTAATGCCGAGCGTAAGTTTTCTGGCCGATAGACCAGCGCATTGTGTCCGGACCTAGCTAGCAATAAGCTGCCGCTGACAGTGGGGCTGGCTGCATAAAAGAAACCATCTGCTAAATCCCACTGCTGTAATTGTTCTTCTACGAGTTTCTGCAACTTTTGATGAATAACATCGATGCCAGCAAAATATTTTAAACTACTGCGTACTTCGCAGATTAAAGCCTGGGGATGAAAGCTTACTGTAGAGCTAACGCTTTGCATGTGGCCGGCTAATTGATCGAGATATTTCTTCTGTAGTGCTGAGTTTAGTTCTCTAAGCTGAGGAAGATAGAGTGCATACCATAGGCTATTAGGTTTGCTGCGCTTTGCTACGGATTTGACGCGTGCCTCATCCATCGCAGCCTTAGAGGGTTTCTGCTTTGCTAAGCCTTTAGCGCGTGCGGGAAGTTGGATAACCTGAGGGCCAGATTCAGGCGCAATATAGGGTAGAGGGAGCTGTGCCTCACTGTCTGGATCTTTCAAGGCGTCGCTCCACAAAGGTCAGGCTTGTTGGTAGAGGTTAATATTCGCGCTTCGTGAGCGGAAATTCCCTCTAGCCTTAATGACAGTCACTTCAGACTCATTAAAACCCGCATTTTCGGAGTAAGAATCTTCTATTTTTAGGCGCACTGGAGATGGTGAGTGCTCACTATCATGGTGTTTGAAAAATACCCCTAGCGTGTCTCCAGTGTTTGCTGCCAGCTGTAGGCGGCGCAATACTTTAGTCGGTAGCCAGTTCTGCCAGGCTAATACTAGGCCGCAGTTTTCGGTCTGCAGAGCCTTTTCCATACTCCACAAAGCGTCCTTACAAGAAGTGTCCAGTTTGACCACTAGTACCTGATCGGTATTAATGCCGGCTTGTACCAAGGCAGGAGCATAAAGCAAATAAGGGGGCGATATCCAAAGGATCCATTTTCCTTGTTCAACGATTGAACGCATGAGCGGAATTAAAAGCTGTAATTCGCCCATGCCCCAATGAGGTGTGATGACCTCCATTAGGCCCCTGTCTGGCCACCCGTGCCCAGGAAGAATGGCATCTAGTTGTGGAAAACCAGTGCTTCGACCCTGCACACCCTGACCGGCCATATCGCAACCGCGCCATAGATTTGGATTGCCTTGTAGTAGCTCATCTATATCGCTAGAGCTCACGCCATGAAAAGCATCCGCCTGTGCGGATTGGTACTGGTTCTGATATGGCAACTGCGTGTCTGAGTAGTTTTGAATAGTAGTCATAATCGGCTCAACCTAAATAGTACTGGATGGATGTACAGTATTATAGACGGCAATTTCTGCAGCGCAATAGAAACTTTGAACTTTCGATAATTGAACGGAGGTTTCATCGTTAATCAATTGTTTTTCCGAAGAAATTAAAGATTCGAAGACAAACGACGTTAAAGCTTTGAGCGTTAAACAGAATGGAGACGAAGATGAGTAAAAAACCAGATATGGTTACGGTAGTTATCACTTTATTCGTAATGGGCGTGTTGGCTAGCGGTGTTGCTCACAGCGCGTTGCTATAGCTATTGCGCGGATAGAACCGTGATAGCCGCATTAGGCCGAGAAAATACCAGTTTAAGATAACGAAGCAGGGAGATCGGCTAAGGATAGCCAGTTATAAGTATTTCGCCCTACGTAGTATCGGGGCGGTAAATTTTTCTCTCGGTGGCAATCGCGTCCAATCGGACATCCCAACCTTCTACCGGAAAAGAATCGATAAACTGGCTCTCGTGTGCAAGACCTACAAGCAGCGGGCTGCTGCGGGGATTAAAGATCTTGAAACTGAAAGTACGATCGTAAAAGCCTTTACCCATTCCCAGTCGAAAACAATCCTCACTAAACCCAACTAGCGGCACGAAAACCACATCGAAATTGGTTGGCGAGATGCCCTCAGATGTTGGTGGTTCGGCTATTCCCCATTTATTCGGCACTAATTCGGTGTTGGCATCATAAGGGGCGAAAGAAACGAACTCGGGATTATCTTGCTGAATGACGGGGAGGAAGCAGGATTTACCCTCGCTGAGGGCTAGATCGAGCAGCATGCGTGGGTCGATCTCGCCGTCAGCTACCTGATAAAACGCGATACGTTGGGCGACACGGAAGAAGTCTTGATTTCCCAGGAGGTTGAACAGAGCAACCGACGCGGTCTCTTGTTGTTCAAAGCTCAGCTCCTGACGCTTTTTGCGCAGAGAAGAGCGCAGTGTATTACGCGTATCAGACATAAAAGGATGATAATGAATTAGGGTTAAAAACTGTCAAGCCCCCCGGAACACCGCTACCAAATTTGCCCTGAACCCAAAGGTTCAGGTGGTGGCTCCCGCGATGTATAAGGCTTTCCGACTAGCGGACATGCACAACAACATCTATCGAGTTGCCTCCGGTGATAAAGATATCGGCTCAAGAACAAGTATTGATTGGCAAATGCTCTAGGGAACTATCGCATTAAGTATATATCGGGGGGGAACAATAAGGATAGTCAGGAAGGTGGAGAAATCTTTGCATCTGAGCTTTGTTGTTGCCGTATCGCTGGGGGTGGGCATTTTTACTCAGGGGCCTTCGGCGCCGATTGATCGCTGGGATACCCTCCTGTGGGGGCTCGGTGTGGTGATAAATTGACAGCAGAAGTAAAAATATGCGCAGGTTTCTGGAAGGCAGAGTGAAAAGAGAAGTGCGTAGCATCTCTTTTGAAAAATGATTGTTTGAGCTAAATCTCTAGCTGACGACCGTGGGCGATAGCTGAGTCGATCTTAGTTTCTATGCCCTGTACCTGCTGTGCCGTGGCATGGCGGGTTTCATTGATGAGCCGATTCTTGCGTAGCATGTCGTGGGTAATGTTCAGCGCTGCCATTACGGCGATTTTTTCGACACCGTGAATGTTTCCACGGCCTTTAATTTTGCTCATGTTCTCGTCTAGGTAACGAGCGGACTTAATCAGCGCTTCCTTGTCAGAGGGCGGGCAATTTACCTGATACTCTTTGTCCATGATTTTTACTTGTACCGATGTACTTTCTTCGCTCATCACATTACCCAAATAATTGTACTTTAATTAAAACCGACGCTATGACAAACCAGCCCAAAGAGGGAAAACTCTCTAGGATTGATCCATGGCTTTCAGGCGTACAAGTATAGATTCCAGTTTCGACTTGGCATCTTTATTCTTATTTATCAATTGTTTGCGTTCTTGGCGCCAGGAATTTTCCCCAGCTTTCAAGATTTGATTTTCACGCTTCATGTCCGCGCAGAGGCCAATAAGGTCATCGACTTTCTCGCTCAATGATAGGAATCTGTCTTCGCTCATCTTGCAGTTTCTCTTAGTAGTATCTGGCATTCCTAGCGGGTGGTAATTCTTAATGCCCGCAATGCATTATTGGCATTAGTTTAGGATTTACATTAACAATCCCCTAACTATAGAGCCGAGTTGGAGGGGGGTCAATAATGGAATTGTAAAAAATTGGTACTTGGTTCCCTCATAAGACAGCTATATGCTTGTGCGCTGAATTCAAATACAGGTATCTGAGGTTGCAATGAGCAGTAAATACCGTGAAATGAAGCGCCGCCGCATGGAGCTAATGGCGCAGATGGAACCAAATAGCATAGCGTTGCTGGCGTCGGCGCCACCGCATATCCGTAACGGCGATGCCGAATATCAGTATCGACAAAATAGCGATTTTTACTACCTGACAGGTTTCTGTGAGGAGCATGCATTCTTGGCTTTGATACCCGGACGCAAGCAGGGCGAAGCTGTACTGTTCTGTCAGGAGAAGGACAAGCAGAAAGAGCTCTGGACTGGCATTCTCATGGGCCCCGGTGCGGCATGTGAGGAATTAGGAATCGATGATGCGTTTCCAATTAGTGATATCGATGACATCTTACCAGGGTTGATCGAGGGACGTGATCGCGTGTACTACTCAATGGGCAAAGATGACCAATTCGACAATCAGGTAATGGACTGGGTCAAAATCATTCGAAGCAAGGCAAAAATGGGAGCGCATCCGCCGGGGGAATTCCTCGTACTCGACCACCTGTTACATGAATTACGACTATTCAAGAGCGCCGGCGAAATCAAACTAATGGAAAGGGCTGCGAAAATTTCGGCAGAGGGCCATAAGAGTGCTATGGCTTGTTGCAAACCTGGAATTAAAGAATATGAGATGGAGGCGGAGCTGCTTTATGCCTTTACTCGTAACGGTAGTCGGGCGCCAGCATACAATTCGATAGTTGCCTCGGGAGAGAATGCCTGCATCTTGCACTACAACACAAACGATGCCGAGGTAAAAGAGGGCGACCTGATACTTATAGATGCAGGCTGTGAATACGAACACTATGCCTCTGATATCACACGTACATTTCCCGCCACGGGGAAATTTTCGCCAGAACAAAAAGCTATTTATGAAATTGTGTTGGCTGCGCAAAATGCCGCGATCGATGCGGTTGCACCTAGTATCCCTTGGGACGAGCCGCACAATGTTTCGGTCAAAGTTATAACGCAGGGCCTGGTAAAGCTAGGGCTGCTGAAAGGAAAGGTGAGCCAGCTCATCAAGGCCGAGGCCTATCGCGACTTCTACATGCACCGTGTAGGCCACTGGATTGGTATGGACGTACACGATGTTGGAGACTATAAAATAGATGGCCACTGGCGACTGCTTGAGCCAGGGATGGTGACGACAATAGAGCCAGGTATCTACATCTCGCCAGAGAATAAGAAGGTTGAGAAGCGCTGGCGTGGAATCGGTGTTCGAATTGAAGACGATGTGTTGGTTACTAAACAGGGAAACAAGATTCTAAGTAAGGGCATTCCAAAGACAGTAGAAGAAATAGAGTCATTTATGTCCAGTGCAGCTCACTAGCATTTCATCCACTACTAATTGGCAGGTTCAGCGCTATTTCAACGTTTGCCAGTAAGGCGTTACGCCTTTTGCTAAGGGAACAACACCTGCCGGCAAGAGGTGTTTTGCCATGAACACGGACAAACTCACTGAACCCGCCAATTAGTGGTGAATGGAGCACTATTTAAATGCAAATATCTAAGCCAGATAAATTCTATGATCTTGTCGTAGTGGGCGGCGGAATGGTGGGCGCAAGTTTTTGCTGTGCATTAGAAGAGGCGCTGGGTGAGAATTCTCTTTCGATTCTGGTCATAGAAGCAATCTTGCCAAACGCGAATTCGGCGAAGCAATCCAGCTTCGATGCGAGATCTACCGCTCTCTCGTTTGGTTCGCGAAAATTCTTCGAAGGCATCGGTTTATGGCAAGCGCTAGACGATGCTGTTTCTGCAATCCATGAGATTCAGGTTTCCGATCGTGGGCGGCTCGGCTCGGTTGAAATAAATAGAAATGAGCAAAACGTAGAAGCCCTTGGTTACGTAGTTGAGAATAAACGGCTGGGTCAGGTCCTTAATTCAAGATTGAATGAATCTGGGAAAATAAATTTTCTGTGCCCCGCGCTAGTGTCTTCAGTGAAGGCAACTGAGAAAGGCATGCAGCTTGGTTTGCAGCACGGTGATACCGAAACATGTGTAGATGCCTCGTTGGTCGTACTAGCAGACGGAGGTAAGTCTCCTGTTTGTGAACAGTTAGCCATCGCACACTCGATCGAGCGTTATGAGCAGCATGCACTCATAGCAAATATTGTTTTCGAGAAGCCACACCAGCACATTGCATTTGAAAGATTTACCGACACCGGCCCGCTTGCTGTTTTGCCACTTAAATCGATAGATGGCAAGAATAGGGGGTCTTTGGTGTGGACCTTATCAGTTGAGCAGGCGGCGCAGTACAAAGATTTGGGCGAAGAACTGCTTCCTCTTCTGCAAGAGCGGTTCGGTTATAAGCTCGGGAAAATTCTAGAGATTGGCGAGACGTTTGTGTATCCATTAAGCCTCTCCATTGCGAAAGAGCAGGTGCGACCGGGCTTGGCTCTATTGGGGAATGTTGCCCATACACTCCATCCAGTCGCTGGGCAGGGACTCAATCTGGCTCTAAGAGATGCGCGGGTGCTGGTGGATGTACTGATCAGCGCGAAAAAGCGGAGCTTAGGCCTAGGTGAGATGAATATATTGCTGGAATACGTTGCTCACCAGGAAGCAGATCAGGCAACAACCACTCAATTTACTCACAATATCACCAAGCTGTTCTCCAGTAACAATGAGGCGAAGGTATGGCTACGAAAATTTGGCTTAGTCGCAATCGAATTATTACCGACGTTGCGCCGTGGGCTAGTTGAACGTGCCATGGGCCTAAGTAAGAGCTGACAAAAAATAGACCGCCATTGGGCATCACAGACAAGATCAGTTACCGGTACCTTGCTCCCATCTGAAAGACTATGCGATGGTCTACATCGTAGGTTTCAATAGCTTGTCTATTATTCATCGCAGGAGAATATTTCCACCCACCCACCCACCTACCTACCTACCGCCTACTCATAGCTTGTGATGCCGAGCCGTCAAAGAATGTCTTTAGAGGTCGCTATAGAGCTGATTCTCTGGCTTCTTGATGATCGACAGAAGATAGGGTAGGCGTATTTAAATTTCGCTCACGGTGCACGAGAGGGCCTTTGGCTGCGAGTTTATTCACCGTAGCCCTGGTCGCCGAATAGCCTGGAGGATTAGGCTGATGAGTCAGCATGTCCTTGACAGAGGCTTCGCCCAATTAGGGCTATAAAAAACTGCACCCTGCCACAAAACCCGCACTTATTGCTAAAAAATCCAACAGGATTGCCAGCGGCTTGAACCAAAGAGCTAAGGTGGGGATATAAAGCTTTAAATCAGTGTGTTAGAGCTGACTGCGGATTGCCTCAATGCGTTTGCGATTTGCGCCCATATCGCTATAGCCGACGCGAGAGGCGGACCTCACTTGGGTTGTATTGTTTGCGGCATCGAACAAGAACTCTACATCGTCAACATAGCCCATGAGACTGCTGGTGAACTCCGCGTAGAGGTAATTACTTGATTGCTCGACGATATTGGCTTCATCCATTGCCAGCAGTACTTGTTGAATCTGGGTCAGGTTCGCGTCTAAGGCTGCGATTGAGTGTTCCTCGCTGTTTTCATAACTCGATACGCAGTTCGGTGATTCAGGGCACGCCGTTAAGCTGCCATCTCTAATGCCAATATTTTGCGGCGGCTCCCCTGCACAGGCGGTGAGAAAGGGAAGCAGTGCCAGAAGTGATTTTTTCATGTTTCAAATTCTCTAGTTTCAATTTTTCGATAGCCGTTGACGTAAGCCAAGTCGCCGCTGTTACTAAGTAAGTCGTTAGCCTATGACCGTCATGCCCAGCCATTCGGCTATCAGGGCGGGTTTGTCTTGGCCTTCTATATCAATGGTCACGTTGTGCTTTATCAAATAGTGATTGGGTTTCTTCTCCTCACTATTGACCAATTGGAATCGAGCGCGAATTTTACTGCCAACCTTTACGGGATTGATGAAGCGTACTTTGTCCAAGCCGTAGTTGATTCCCATTACCGCATTTTCGAGCTTGATTCCGCCATTTTCTGCACTAAGCATGCTCATCAGTGAAAGTGTGAGAAAGCCATGAGCAATCGTGGTGCCAAATGGAGTCTGTGCGGCTCGCTCCGGGTCAATATGAATATACTGATGATCGCCCGTCGCATCGGCAAACTTGTTAATTCTATCCTGATCTATTTCAATCCAATCGGTGACCCCAACTTCTTGGCCCACGTAATTGTTAATTTGATCGGCGCTGACAATATTGCTCATTTTAAATCTCCACTCTCGATACGGGCTCTGTAACTCACCACAAGCGCAGCAGTTTAGCAGCAATTGTGAAATCTCGAAATAGGGGTGCTTCAAGTCTAAGACTACTGTGCGCCAGAGCGACTAGTGACTTGATCACAGGCCACTAGGGAATAAGGCTTACAGAGCCTATAATACGAGCTATGTCTAATGCACAGCCCAAAGAGTTCGATGTAGTCATAGCAGGCGCGGGAATGGTCGGGGCCAGTCTTGCTTGCTTACTTGCCGAGTCTTCGCTGTCCATCGCATTGGTAGATCGCAAGCGGCTTGTTCAAGGGAAGGATAGCGACAGCCCAAAACTTCATAGCGACAAGTTTGACCCTCGAGTCAGTGCAATCAGCCAAGCATCACAGCAACTCTTCAGGCAGCTTGGAGTCTGGGAGGACATGAACGCTGTCCGTGTTTGTAACTACAATGCCATGCAAGTCTGGGATGCTGAAGGTACAGGCTCAATTGACTTTTCGGCAGAGCAGATCAATCAGCCTGAGTTAGGCAGCATCGTAGAGAATTCGATAATCATTGCAGCACTGCACAAACGAGTAGCGCAGCTTGAGAATGTATTTTCAATAACTCCATTTTCTATAGAGTCGTTCGAGCAAGTTGAGCGTGAAGACGGCTTAATCGTGAAACTAAACGCCGACGATGGGCAGGCAATTCGCGCACCGCTGATCATCGCAGCAGACGGTGCAAACTCAAAGTTAAGAGCGCTGGCCAATTTTGAGTGCCGCGAATGGGATTACGAACAACACGCACTGGTCACTACAGTGCGTACACAACTGCCACATAACAACACTGCATTGCAGCGTTTCATGGAAACTGGCCCACTCGCTTTCTTGCCGCTGCGGTCCGCGACAGAGGATGACACGCAGCATTTCTGCTCCATCGTCTGGTCGATGTTACCTGACCAGGCAGAGCGGGTGATGTCATTGAGTGAGGATGAATTCAATTCGGAGCTTGCTGCGGCGTTAGAATCTAAGCTTGGTGCTATTGAATGGAGCGACAAACGCTTCGTCTTTCCTCTGAGACAACGGCATGCTTTGGACTACGTAAAGGAAGGTATCGTGCTTGTGGGTGACGCCGCCCATACGATTCACCCTTTAGCGGGCCAAGGGGTGAATCTGGGCCTGTTGGATGCGAAGGCACTGGCAGAGGAGTTGCAGCGGGGTATCCAGGCAGGAAGATCGGTTGCTGACCCTAAGGTACTGCTTCGCTACCAACGCAGACGTAAAGGCAACAATCTCTCGATGATGTGGTTGATGGAGGGTTTCAAACGGCTTTTCGGGCAACAAGACCTCAGCATACGCTGGTTACGGAACATCGGAATGAACGCGGTAGACAAGATGACGCCAATCAAAAACCAGTTGATTCGCAAGGCAATGGGACTCGATAGTTAGGGAGCCTCCAAATTTTTTCGAGACCTAACGATTAACACCGTTGCCTCCAACGATCTAAATTTGAAAGTTGTAGCGTAGATGAACTTGCAAAATATCGTTGTTGCGAAAATTATAAAAGATGGAATCGC
>Ga0115003_10003049_pt1 | contig 13480 bp, 7 predicted proteins | sample ArcticOcean_MG_C_7_FD_88736 | JGI IMG/M metagenome (GOLD analysis project Ga0115003, IMG submission 88736) | Marine microbial communities from western Arctic Ocean - ArcticOcean_MG_CB11_88 | ecosystem: Environmental > Aquatic > Marine > Oceanic | place: Arctic Ocean: Canada Basin | collected... | reverse complement strand
CAATAATGGTTCCCTGCATATAATTACTTAAGGAGAATGTGTTATGGCCGCTTCAGCCTACACAGATACAGTACAAAAAGTATACATTGCTTACTACGGCCGCGCCGCTGACCCTGTTGGTCTTGCGTACTGGTCAGCAGCAATTGACACAGCCGGTGGCAGTTTATCCGCTATTATGGCTTCATTTGGTGCGTCGGCAGAAGCCACCACCTTATACGGTAGCCTGTCCAACACAGCTAAAGTTAACGCGATCTACCAACAGAGTTTTGGACGTGATGCAGACTTTGCTGGTTTAATGTACTACGCAGGACAATTGTCCGCAGGTACGATGACTGCAGCGTCTATTGCTCAGAATATCTTTGATGGTGCTTCAGGTAATGATGCTACTATTCTAACTAACAAGCTGGTTGTTGCTAAGGCTTACACTGCTGCGATTGATACTGCTTCTGAAGTGGTAGCCTACTCTGGTACTGTGTCTGCAGCTGCAGCCCGTGCTACATTAGCGACAGTTGATGCCACTACCGTTACAGCATCATTTGATGTTGCTACAGCTGTTGCAAGTGTTGTGAGTGTTTCTACCACTGCGGCTACTGCTGCTTCAGATACTGCGGTAACTATTGCATTAACTACAGCTGTTGATGACGTCACAGGTACAAGTGCCAATGATACGTTTAACGCTTTGGCTGGAACATCCACCTCTGCTGCGACAGACACATTAACTGCCTCAGATATTATCGACGGTGGTGCTGGTACAGATACTTTAAATATTACAACTACTGGCGTTCAGACAGACGTTCTGTCTGCTGCATTGGTTTCAAATATTGAAATAGTAAATATCCGCGCTACAACTGCAACTGTCTCAACCTTAGCAGCTGGTAACATCACTGGTTTAACGGAAGTTAACGCAGTTAATTCAACCGGTACTGTAACGGTAACTGGTCTTGCTTCTGGTGCAACACATAATATTCTTGGTAATGGATCTTTAGTGACTGGCGCTTTGAACTCTGGCTGGGCTGCTGCTGCAACTGCTAGTGTTACAAATGTGACTGGAGCAGTAGCTACATCGGGTGTAATTACGCTATCTGGTACTGGATTGACCTCGTCAACAGTCAACTCTCTTGGTACTGTAGCTAACACGGTTGGTGCCGTTGCTTTCGCTGCTACGACAACTGGTTTAACTATCAATTCAGGACCTGGCTTGACTACTGGCGCATTAACAAATACTACTGCTGCTGCTATTACAGCCATTGACATCAATGGTGCTGGTGCCGTTAACTTAAGTACTACGGCCCTTGAGACTTCGGTCATTGCTATCAATGCTGGAAATCTCACCGGTGGTTTGACCGTTAAGTTATCTGATAAGGTAACAATGGTTGCGACTGCAGGCTCTGGCGATGACGTAATTACGTCCAATGCAATCTTAACAACGGGTTCAGTTAATGCTGGCGCTGGAGATGATCTATTAGTTGCTGGTGCACTTAACCAAGTAAATACAGCTGCATTAGGCGCTAAGTTCACTAACTTCGAAACACTGCGTACCATCGGTACTCTTGATATGGACCTAACCCTTTCAGGTCTTACGGGCATTCAGCTTACGGGGGCAACTAACAACGTGACTAACCTCACGGCTGCACAAGCAGGTAATATTAAGGCCCACGGAACCACAATTGGAGCCACAACCTTTGCATTGAAAGATGCTACAGGTTCCAGTGATACAGCAACGATTACACTTGGAACGGGTCTTACTACCGGACAGGCTGCCGATGCGAGCGTTATAACTCTAACTGGTTTTGAAACTCTAAATCTGATTACCAATGAAGGCCCAACTGCTTCCGTTACTAACCACACGTCAGTTGTTACAGGTGCACTTGTTGGTTCTACGTTAAGTGCAATTAACTTAACTGGAGCGGCTTTTCAGTTTACTGATATTGCCACAACTAAAATTATGACTATGGATGGTACTGCCCTCACAGGTGATGGCGATACGGCTTCTGCTGGTCTGACTGTTGCAGGTGACGCTAAAGATGGTTCAACCATTAAAGGTTCTGAGTTTGTTGACCAGTTCACACTTGGTGGAGTCGGTTCAACTTACCAGGGTAACGGCGGTGCCGACCTTACAATTGCAACGGCTGCTTACGCAGCTGGTTCAGTGTCTCTAGATGGTGGTGCTGGTACAGACGTGTTACGGATCACTGACTTATCGGCGACTGTTGCAACACTTACAATCGCTGATACTCTCTTTAAGAACGTTACTACGACGGAAGCACTTAACTTCTCAGGTGCTGTGGCAGGTGATTTTCTGTGGACCGTAGGTGGTTATGCAAATGCTATGGCCACAGCTAGTGGTGGTACACTTGAAGTTACTGGAGCAGCCTTTGCTACAGCGGTTACTGGTGATATTGTTACTATTGATGCAAGCGGTCTTGGTGGTACAAATGCAATTCACTTAACGCTAACCAATAGTGTTGGTAAGGGTTCAGCCAACACGGGAGCGGGTACCTTTACTGGTGCAGCAGGCAATGATACGTTTGCCATCACATATGACACTGATCATGCTAATGCGCAGTCTGTTCTAACTATTAATGGTGGTGCTGGTAATGACACTATTTCGCTTACTTCAGGCACGATAGCTGTTGGCGTCAGAAACCTTAATGGTGATGCTGGTAATGACACAATCACTGGTTCAGCTGGTGCGGATCTTATCACTGGTGGTTCTGGTCAAGATACGATGACTGGTGGCGCTGACGCTGATATATTCCACGTTGCATCTGGTAGCAGTGGTATAACATTGGCAACAGCCGATACGATTACCGACTTTACAACTGTAGCAGACGATCTTGACGTTGGTACTGGCGCAACCTATACAGAGTACCTTGGTACTTCACAAACAGAAGCGACATTCCTAGTTGCTGCTGCTGCTGCATTTGATGGCACAGGTACAGATGCATATGTTTCTGTAAACGCTGCTGGTTCAGGTAACGCATGGGTGTTAGTAGATATGGATGCTGATGGAACGGTAAGTGCTAACGATACATGGATAGTATTAACCGGCATTAATGCTGTTGCCGAGATTATTACTGGCGATATAATCTAAATTGCCATATCAAAAAGGCTAGAGCTCGTTAATGAGTGATTAGCCTTTTACTATCGTTTAAATGAAAAACCCCACCTTGTACTTTGAAGTGGGGTTTTTTTCTACCTAAGTTTTTAAATAACTATGAAAGGAAACACTGATGTCTACTATTACCATTGATGACGTTGCCTACGCTGAAGATGCGCTATCTGACGAAGCTAAAGCAGAACTGGGGTCTATGCAAATATGTGATCAACGGATTGCTACGCTGCAGACTGATCTTGCTATTGCTCAAACAGCCCGCAATGCTTATGCGGTTGCGTTGAATAGCTTGTTACCTAAGGCACCCTCTAAAACAAAAGCTAAGAAGGTCTAATGGTTTTTTGAGTGTGGCTGAGGGCTAGCCTTAGCTACGCTTGAATTTTATACTGTGCCGCATTAACATCACAGGCGCAGATGTACTTCCCTTTGATCTCTGTATTTCCCTTTGGCCTGCTCAGAGAGCATAGCTGGGCAGGCTAACGCACCATTGCCACATTATTAAAGTAAGTGCGCATTTGTTTGTGGCTGGTTGTTCTGGTTTAGTCCTACCACCTGCGACTGCTCCACCCAGTCAGGCCAACTCTTTCCTTGTCTAACCTTGACCTACTTGATTTTGTTGATCAACAACTGTGTTTTTTTCCCTTGAAATTCATCTTTAGGCCCCGGTCGATACGTGTTAAGGATCGACTGATCAAGCAGCGCTTTTGAAACCCTCAGGTTATCCATTAACTATATCGCTGGGAGACTGGTGGGTGACTGATGATCAATGTGCTTCTTCGTTGGTATTGGTCTTCGACAAAGCAGTGTAAATCTGTGATCTGCTTGCACCCGAAGACCTCTAACTTCAAACCGTCTAGTAAAATTAAATCCACGTTTTTCGGATGACCTAACACTTTTAAGTAAGACCCATCGACGTCACCTAGTTTGAGAGTTGCCAATAAGTAGTTTAAACGGTGGTGTTGAACTTTGTATTTTGGCTCTTCTTGATACGCCACCACATTTTCTAGGCACCCACTTGGTTCGTAAAGTATTTCTTCTCAAACTCCATGGGTGAAAAGTCTCTGTTGTTACCATGGCATCGTTTTGGATTGTAAAACAACTCCATATAAATATTTACGTCAGTTCTAGATTTTTATTTTTTTAGTCATGTTTGCTCTGACAAACAGGTAAATCACTTCAATACCTGCAACCCAAAAGTGAGGGTATAAAAATCATTCAATCACGTTATCATGTATGACCGGATGACATATAAATGGTAAATACATAATGTGAGTTGCTGTTTCAAACGTTCAACGATCCATCAACGAGAGGATAAAGCTGGTAAAAATAACACCAATAGCTGGGTCAAAATTGACTGAAAATGTTGGTCATAATGAGATGCAATGGAATAGTCAGAGGCTATAAAAATTAACTCCAATCATGATTCTATCCTTCTTTCCGTTATAAGTAGCTGAGTGGTTTCTGCCAGATGGAATAATTACTACCATTCCATCATATGGTAGTAAATGATGGCTAGGATCGAATAGTTTCAAAATACCAGGCTCACTGCAGTTTTGATCTCCCACAGAAAGATAATAGACAAGGCTATACTTTTGGTTGCCTAGACTAAGACTATTGTCATTGTCGAAATTGGTTATGTGGTTGTGTGGAGTGACGCCACCTCCAGCACCTAAAATATTGAAAAAAGAATCGAAGATATAGACATTTGAGTTAACCGCCTGCATCATCATCGTGGTTAGATCATCCGCTAGAGTTTTGATAATAGGTCGATTATCTGTGAACATACTAAAGTCTGGTGAGCATCTGCCATTTCCATAGCGAGCATCATTATCCTTCGTCTTATCTAGCTCTCTAAAACTCATTTCGTACAGGCTAGTGACAAGTTCTGGTTCTACTGCTCGTTTTACAATTAATGGGTTAGAGGTTAAGCCTAAATCAGTACTAGGGTTACCAAACGTGCCTTGATGGTTCCATTTAGTTTTTCTTGCCTGTAGGACAGCTAATGATAGTTGTGATTTCTGTGATTTTGGGTCGATAGAGATTGCTTTTTTCATACTATCTAGGGCCGAGTCCAAATCACCATTAGCATAAAGAATAATACTCATAGTAAAATGTGCATCTGATGAATCTGGATTCAAAAGGATAGCTTTTTTACAGTAGCCCAAGGCATTCTCTAAATCTCCTTGATCCTTTAACGTCATACTTAGGTTGCTATAAGCTTCAGCAAAGTCTGGTTTGATCGCTATAGCCTTTCTGTAGTTTGCCTCAACGTTCTCAAGCCTGCCTAGTTGTTTGAGGGTGGTGCCTAGGTTGTTATAGGCTTCAGCATAGTCAGGTTTGATGGATATCGCCTGTCTGTAGCTTGTTTCAGCCTGGTCTAACCTCCCAAAATCCATTAGAGTGGTGCCCAAGTTGCCATGCGCTTCAGCAAAGTTGGGGTTCAGCGCTATTGCTTGTCTGTAGCTTGCCTCAGCAAGTTCAAACATTCCCATGTTCTTTTGGCTGATACCTAAGTTGTAATGTGCTTCGGAGTCTTTAGGGTCAAGTCTAACTACGGTTTGATTAGCAAGTAACGCCTCATCCAACCGACTTACCTTTCCAAGCACTGCTCCAAGCACTTTCCAGCTAAAGGGGTGGTCTGGAAATTGCGTAGTCATTGATAATGCCATATCACAAGCTTGTTCATGCTGCCCATTCTGATAATATAATAATAAACGGCTTATCTCTTTCTGTGGAGGGACTTTTAATAGAGTCAAGGTTTCTCTGGATTGCCCGTGGATTATGTGTTTTAGATGCAGATCTAAGTCTCTAAGTTTCTCTCCAAAAAAACCTTTCTTATGTGCCCTTTTAATGACTTGCTTAGCATTATGAAATTGTTTTTCTTTGATGAGAGCATCAATGTAGCTGACCCAAAACTGCTCTATGTTCGCATTGGTGTCGAGGGCAGTTTTAAATAATGCTAACGCAGATTTTGACTTATTCAAAGAAGCAGCTATCAGTCCTAAATTATGATTGGCATCGGCGTGAGTTGGCTGTGACTTCAAAATCGCTTGATAGAAAAGTTCAGCTTCATCGAAATCACCTTTATTATGTGCAGCAACTCCTTGAAGTAATGCGCGATCGACTGTCAATTCCATCGGATGTATATGATTGCTAGTTCATGCATGTTAAACATACCTATTTTAATTAGATGTGGTCATTTATGATTAAAGTTAAAGGCTATAAAAATTAACCCCAATCATAACTCTATCTTTTTTCCCGCTATAAACCGCTGAATGCTTTCTGCCAGCAGGAATAATCGCTATCATGCCGTCATAAGGTAAAACATCTCTGTTAGGATCATAAAGTTTCAAAATGCCAGGTGAGTTGCAATCCTGATCTCCTACAGAAAGATAATACACTAGGCTGTACTTTTGGTTTCCTAAACTAAGGCCATTGTCATTGTCGAAACCGGTTATGTGGTTGTGCGGAATGACACCGCCTCCAGCACCTAAAATATTGAAAAAAGAATCGTATATATAGATATTTGAGTTAACTGCCTGCATCATGATGGTGGTTAAATTATCCGCTAAATTTTTAATAATAGGTCGATTATCTGTAAACATGCTAAAGTCTGGTGAACATCTGCCATTTCCATAGCGAGCATCATTACCCTTCGTATTATCTAGCTCTCTAAAACTCATTTCGTACAGGCTCGTAATAAGCTCTGGTTCTACTGCTCGCTTTAGAATCAATGGATTAGAAGTTAATCCTAAATTAGAACTAATGTTACTAACCATGCCTTGATGTTTTTCTTTGGCTTTTCTTGCCTGCACTGCCGCCAAAGATAGTTTGAATTTCTGTGACTTTGGGTCGATAGAGATTGCTTTTCTAATACTTTCTAGGGCTGGATCAATATCACCGTTAGCATAAAGAAGAATGCCCATATTGAGATGTGCATCTGGCGCATCTTGATCAAGAAGGATAGATTTTTTACAGTAAACCAAAGCATCTGCTAAATCTCCTTGATCCTTTAGCATCATACTTAAGTTACTATAAGCTTCGGCATAGTCTGGATTCAGTTCTATCGCTTGCCTGAAGCTTGCTTCAGCCTGTTTCAATCTCCCAAAAAATTTCTCGATGTTGCCCAAGTTGTTATGTGCTTCGGAAAAATCCGTCTTTATTACGACCGCTTGTTTATAGTTTACTTCAGCCTCTCCCATTCTGCCAAGATTTTGCAGAGTGGCACCTAAGTTATTATAGGCTTCGGCATAGTCTGGATTCACTTCTATCGCTTGTCTGTAGCTTGCTTCAGATTGCTCTAATTCTCCAAGGTTGTTGAGTAAAGCTCCCAAATTGTTATAAGCTTCGGCATAGTCTGGCTTCAGTTCTATCGCTTGTCTATAGCTGATTTCAGCGTCCTTTAATTTGCGAAGTTGCGCCAGCGTGTTACCCAAGTTGTTAAAAGCTTCGGCATAATCTGGTTTCAATTCTATTGCCTGTCGGTAGCTCGTTTCTGCTTCTAATAACCTATTAAGATCTTTCAGCATATTGCCTAGGTTATAGTGAGCTTCGGCATAGTCAGGCTTTATTGCCATGGCCTGTCTGTAGATGGCTTCAGCCTGTTTTAATCTACCAAGATTTTGCAAGGTAGCACCTAAGTTGTTGTAGGCCTCGGCATAGTCTGGCTTCATCGCTATCGCTTGCCTGTAGCTTGTTTCAGCTTGTTCTAACTTTTTTATATCTTTCAGTATATTACCCATATAATAATAGGCTTCGGCAAAGTCAGGTTTTATTGTTATTGCTTTTCTGTAGCTGGCTTCAGCCTGTTCTAATCTTCCATGAATCTGCAGGGTATAACCTAAATTGAGGTGGGTGTACGGGTCTTTAGGATCAAGTAGCACAGCTTTCTGGTTGGCAAACAACGCCTTATCCATCTGGCCTGCTTGTCCAAATATTGCCCCAAGTACTTTCCAGCTCAAAGGGTGGTCTGGAAATTTTTTAGACATTGATAGTGCTTGATCCAGAGTTATCTCAAGCTGTCCATTTTGATGATTCGTCAAAAGACTATTGACCTCTGACTGAGTAGGACCTTGCAATGTAACTAACTGTGCTTTAGCTTGTCCTAAAATCAGCTGTGTTAGTTGTATTTGTAAGATATTAAACCTTTCTCCAACAAACCCGGTCATGGCCGCCTTTGATAGGGCTTGCTGAGCGTTGGTAAGCTTTTGTTCTTTGATGAGAGTCTCAATATAGCTAATCCAAAACTGTTCGATTTCTGGATCAGCTTCGAGAGCAATCTTAAATAAGGTAAGCGCAGCCTTTGAATTATTCAAAGAGGCAGCTATAATCCCTAGGTTATGATTGGCATGAGGGTGCTTCGGTTGGAACTTTAGAATAGCCCGGTAAAGGCGCTCAGCTTCTTGAAGATTTCCTTTTTTATGTAATGCTACACCTTGTTGCATTACTTTATCTGCCTTTATTTCCATTAAATACCCATAAGTGCCAACTTGTGCATGCTTTCGTTGATTATTTGATGCTTAGCATTAACTCCCTAAGCCTGAATAGAATATATAATTTTGTAGAATGTCAATCAATTGTTTTTCTATGCCTACTGAGACTTTTTAGGTTAACCAGACCAAACCCAGAACAAGGGCTGGGACAATTTTTAAAAATGGCTGGTTGAATTGGGCTAAGAGACAATTATAAAATTCATTTTAAAATCGATTGTTCCTACAATTGATGTTCGTGCCCAGCTCCATTAGACCACTCCACTTAGGCTCGCGAGAAACGTCAAATAGGTGTGTGATGCCAGTTCATAACTGGCGCGTAGCTAAAACCCCCTAATGGTTGATTTTGACGGGTGACTATCGGGCCATGTTCAACTCAGGAAAGTGTATACAGTTATTTACAGCCCCCTTTAGTGTCATCAATATTTTGGTACAACATCAAATGCTAAAACAATACGCTCTTCTTTGGATTCAAATGGAATTGTATAGTGAAGTAAAGAGGCGGGGAAAAGGCACAAGCTTCCAGTAACCACGCCAATACTCTTTCTTTGATTTATATTCTCTACCGTTTGGTCTTCCTCAATACAAACAACAAGGTTGCCGCTTTCATTTTGTAATTTTGAAGGTACGTTTATGTATATACTTCCACTGATCCAACCTTCCTCATGCATATGGGGACGTATTTCACCACCACTTTGCATACTAACAAGCCAGCCGTAAAGGATATATTCAGTGGGCCAGTTTGTTATCATTCCCTCTTTACTATTTTTAAAGCCAATTCTGTAATTGTCAATTTCTAAGTGGATAATTTTTTCGATTTCTTCTGTGAGATTAGGTTCCAACAAAAATAAATTACCTGAAGTTTGATAACCGTTAGATAAAAGATATTGTGTTTTTTTTGAGATTCTATTCCCATTCAAGATGGCTTTTGTCGGATTAACAAAGACCTCCCCAAAATCATACTTAATACTTAAGTTAGCGTTTAAAACGTAATTTAAAGGATTTTTGCAAAACAGATTCGGCCTGTTTATTCCATATTTTAGCGCCGAGCGGCAACCAAGTGAACCAATCAATGGATGAACTTTACCCTGATTTATAAAATAATCCAATAAGCCATAAAAAAGCGATGGTTCATCTTGGAGATAAAAGCATCTTAATAAGTAATGTTCGCTATCCTTAAATTTGCTTAGTTTAAAATTTTCAGCAGCTTTTTCATAGTGACCTACTGCAAGTAACAACAATCCAAGGTTGTAATAAGCTTCGCCAAAGTTTGGCTTTAGTTCTATCGCTTTTTTGTAGCTAACTTTTGCAGTTTCTAGCCTTCCGAGTTCCTTAAGTATGTTTCCCAAGTTACTGTGGGCGTCTGCAAAATCTGGCCTTATTGCTATTGCTTGTCTGAAGCTTGCTTCAGCTTCCAGTAATCTTCCAAGATCTGATAGGGTATTGCCCAAATTATTATGGGCATCTGCATTACCCGGCTCTAGAGCTAAAGCTTTTCTGCAGCTTGCTTCAGAATCCAATAACTTCCCTAGATCTCTGAGCGTCACCCCCAAGTTCCGATGGGCTTTCACATAGTTTGGGTCGAGGGCAATCGCATGCCTGTAGCATATGTTAGCATTATCCAGTCTGCCAAGATTTCTCAGAGTGTTACCCAAGTTGTAATGTGCTTTGGTAAAGTCTGGTTTTAGTGTTAACGCTTGCCTCAAGCATACTTCAGCTTCCAAAAATCTGCCGAGATCTTTCAGAGTAGTTCCTAAATTATTATGGGCATCTGTATAGTCGGGTTTCAGTTCTATCGCTTGTCTGTAGCTGATTTCAGCGTCCTTTAATCTGCCAAGTTGCCCCAGGGTGCTACCCAAGTTGAAGTGTGCTTCGGCATAGTCTTGCTTCATTGCTGTCGCTTGCCTGCAGCTCTCTTCAGCTTCTAATAATCTACCGAGATCTGAAAGGGTTACACCCAAGTTGCTGTGCGCTTCGACAAAGTCTGGTTTTAGTGCTATCGCTTGTCTATAGCTGGTTACAGTTTCCTCAAGTCTACCAAGTAGTCTCAGCGTATTGCCTAAGTTAAAATGGGCTTCGGCATCCTTTGGAGCTAGTTCTACTACTTTTTGGCTGGAAACTAATGCATCAAGAACTCTTCCTGTCTGTTTGAGTATTGATCCAAGCACCTTCCAGCTGATTAGGTTTTTTGGAAATTGGTGGGTGATTAATCTAGCCAATTTCTCAGCATCAACATGACGCCCATCTCGATAGTATGTAAGCAAGCTATCAAGATCTGACTGCAGTGGTGTTCTCTCTTTGATTGCTGATATTAGTTGCTGAGTAAGTAAATTGATTTTTTCTTGATCCACACCACTTTTCTGTGCTTTTTTAAGGATTTTCTTTGTTTTTGAAAAATATTCTTTTTTGATAAGTGCTTCAATAAAGCTGATCCAAAACTGTTCTATATTTGGATTGACTTCGAGAGCAATCTCAAAAAATGACAACGCAGTCTCTGATTTATTTAAAGAGGCAGCGATAACCCCTAAGTTATGATTGGCATGTGGGTGCTTCGGTTGGGACTGTAAAATTGCCCTATAAAGACTCTCAGCTTCCAGAAGCTTTCCTTTTTTATGTAAGGCAATACTCTGCGCCAGCGCTTCATCGATCTTCAGTTTCATTGCACTTCCATAGTTACTAGTTCATACACGTTAGGCTCACCTGCTTTTTTGATTAATATATGGAGACCCAACTTTTTTAGTTGCTAGATAAATAGGATATATAATTTTGTATGGTGAGCATAGCACGGGTTTTTGCGACTACACATTCTATGTGCTCTTTTTATGTTTATTTCATGGAATAGGCCGCTATCTTGCCTCACTTAGTTATCTTGTCTAGATGCTATTGACTGATGTGTGGATTTGCTTCTAAGGCTGTTTAAAGAATTGCAGTGCCTCTTGTACCTTACCAACACTAAAGGCAATCACTCCCATGTTATGATTAGCGTCAGGGTGTTTAGGCTGGGCCTGAAGTATGGCAGTATAGAGGTGTTCTGCTTCTTGAACCTGACTAACCTTGCGGGCTTCAACAGCTTTCTGGAGGGCTTGGTCTAGTGTCAGTTCCATAATCAGTCCATGATGTATTCGTGAGTACAAGAATATCATTAGAGTGCATCTATTTGAATGCCTTATATCTAAACCGAGCACCCCGAGTAAAATTATTGTTTTCAGATTTTAACTAGTCAGGGTAATCAATTTTTAGTCTCGTCTTGCCATCCAAAATCCCATCAGTCCACACTCGCTTCATAGCTTTTTTTATTTGCTATGGAAAATGCCCTTAACAACATTAGTTATGGCATTAGTTGCTGCCTTCTTCTTACTCGTCACTGCAACTGATATTGCAAGCTGTTCGCTAGCCGTATCAGTCAACTCGTCATTTGCTTTAGTGTTTAATACTAAACCAAGTTGGCCTGGTTACATAAGCTGGGATGGGTTGACTTAAAGTATCCTTAGCGTAGATGTTAACAGGAATTTACTGCATCCAATAACGCAATTCATGGTGAAGTATGCTGCCTAGATATCTTGCCAAAAGAGTCTAAAGGCTATTTTCATTTCGTCGGGCACATAAACTCGACGAAATGAAGATTACTCCGTAAACTAATCACTAAGCGCGAAGCAGCGCTTTATTGATGTTATTCATGCATTAAACTAATTGGCATAGTAATTGCTTAAACCTATGAAGAGTGGTCAAAATTTGCCGCAATGGGGATTTTATCGTTTCAATATTGTATGTGAGAACTGACAATATTCGCGCTGAGATAACATCCACAGATGCTATAGTTGTCCTTAAAGGATGACCAATTTGTTCCCACATTTAAAGACTTGAGGATATTTTGCAATGGCTATAGCCATAACAACTGCACAAATAGTGCAAAAAATGTACATTGGGTTCTACGGCCGTGGAGCGGACGTTGATGGTCTAGCCTATTGGGTAGCAATGATGGGCGACAATACTGACACAACTGCTATTCGGGAATCATTTTCTAGCTCTACAGAATCTGTTGCTTTGTTCGGTGGGAAAACCGACACTGCAACAGTAACCGCAATTTACTTGCAAACGTTTGGTCGCAATCCTGACGCTTCTGGATTGAAGTTCTACAAAGATGCCCTGGCTGCAAACACTATGACCAAGGCTGAAATTGCAGCAAACATACTGGATGGAGCTACAGGGAGTGATGCTTCAATAGTGGCAAATAAATTAGCAGTGGCTGAATTATTTACTGCAGCAATGGACACTGCAGCAAAGAAGGCGGCCTACGTAGGTGATGTGGCAGCTGCTGCCGCTCGTGAAAATCTAGCCACAGTAGGTGTGGCAACTGTTCCAGCATCATTTGATTTCGCTACGACTATTACAAGTATGGTTAGCACTGCAGCTGCTGCTGTTGCTGCCTTTGATGCAGCTGCAGTGGTTCATGCTGCAGCTGTTACTGCTTATGATGCTGCTATCGTTATTGCAGCTGCATCTACAGTAGCTGCTGCAACAGCGGCGGCTACTGTAACAACTGTTGCACTTTCAACGGCCTCTCAAACTGCGGCTGCAACCGCTGTAACGGATGCTACTGCAGTTACAACTGCCGCATCGGCTGTAACTGTTGCAGCTGCTGCGTTAACAGCTACTTCTGCAGCAACACTATCGAGCACTGTAGACGATACAACTGCTGCGACTGCTGTTAGTACTGCTTCAGCTGCCGCGGCTGCCGCCTCATCTGCGGCAACGGCTGCTGCTGGGTTAAAAACTACCGCAGATGCTGCTTTGGTTGCTGCGACAGCAGCTGATGCCGCTGCGATTCTTACATTTGATGCAGCAGAAGTTATTCACGCTGCTGCTGTTGTTGCTT
>Ga0115003_10003042_pt1 | contig 13499 bp, 12 predicted proteins | sample ArcticOcean_MG_C_7_FD_88736 | JGI IMG/M metagenome (GOLD analysis project Ga0115003, IMG submission 88736) | Marine microbial communities from western Arctic Ocean - ArcticOcean_MG_CB11_88 | ecosystem: Environmental > Aquatic > Marine > Oceanic | place: Arctic Ocean: Canada Basin | collected... | reverse complement strand
TTCTGCCACGAGCGCCCCTGCATGGAGCGAGAGGCTCATCCAGCCGTCGGCGTCTGGCGCGGTTGCCGATGTGACGACCACCCGAGCCGGCCGCTTCTCGGCGAAGAGTTGGAAGCGGCGGAAGTCGCCGGGAACGAAAGAGACGTCGTGGCCGGCGGCGCGCAGCGCGCGTTCCACCGGCCCGTAGAACGCCGCGATTAGCTTTACGCCGCGCCGGGTGAAGAGTTCGAAGTACTGCCCCAACATGCCGCCGAAAACAGTGAGGTCTTCCCAATCGTCTCGCTTGCTCAGCTCCTCCAATATGGTGGTGGGCAGCCCCGGCCCGAAGGCGAGAGACAGGGTGTCGATGGGCCGCAGCAGTGCAGCGGCCTCCGTGGCCGAGACGATCTTCACTAAACCTCCTTGTGCGTCGCGGGTGCGATGCGCCGCGTCACTTTCGCACGCTCTCACGCAGAATGGCAACCTTTGGGTACGCATCCCGTCCGTCGATGTGGAGCCCCGGACACACGGGGCCGGCGGTGGCAACTCCACGTAGCCCAGCCCGCGCAGCTGCTTGCGCATCTCCGGTTCCGGCGGGAGCGTTCGCTGCGTCGCTCGGGACCCTGCGGCGCGTTCGGCGAAACGCGCGCGGGTGTTGCGGAGCGCCGTGGCGGCGGGCGAATCCGGGGCGGTGGGGGGCTGCTCTCCGGGGTCGCTGGCGAGATCGTACAGTTCGACTTCGGCGCCGATTCCCAGGATGAGCTTGCGATTCTCGAAGACGACGCAGCGCTCGTGGGGCGAAATCCGCGGCCACTCAGCCGGTCGCAGCAACGCGCTGAATTGTCTTCGTCGAACACCTGGCTGCAATCGCCGCCTGTTCGAACGTCCTGCCGTTCTCAATGAGTCGGCGTACTTCCAGCCGCTCCTCGCGGGTGAGCCGCACACCTCTAATTCGTCTCGCTGCCATCGAAACACCTCCACCAAATCCATATCATGGAATCCGTCAAGTGTTGCGATGACCGTTAGAGATCAAGGGGTCAATTCCAGACCACCAAGGATCGTGCGGGTTATGACGCCGTCAACGGCACCGCCGCCGCTGATCGACGAGTTTATCGAAGCCAAGATCAAGGTTCTGGTTAGTAGGATGGTTGGCTGGCGCACGAAATATAAGCATCCTCGGTGAAGCCGCCCGGGGTCGTCGGAATCGCCAAATCCTCGGTCGTCCACAGAAAATACTGCCTGCGGCTTGCCGCGATTTCAGGCACGCCGTCATTGTCGGCGTTTGACCCGCATTCGAGTCCGCCGTTGATGATATTGGTGGTATGCCCGAATGTGCTGGGACGCCCGCCGCCATTATTTCCCTGAGTGTCGTACATCACTTGATGAGCGGACGGCTTAGGAGGCTGCACTGTCATCCAAAACCACACGGCAGACGCCCAAGCCAATTCCGGCTCCAGGACCCGCTCTGGGTTATTCAGCAAAACGTTCTTGTCCCCAAAGTAGAACTCGGAAAACTGCCCGTAGTTCGCGTTGTGCGAAAGCTGTATGGCACCCCGTCCGTGATATTCTTTTCCGGCTACCGGGGGATAGATCGTGTCTTGGTTGTCGATATAACCTACTGGAGGTGGTAGTAGACAACCGGGGTCGATTTCCGGGGCATTCGGTCTGGAAATACATCTCAGCTCCTCGGGAAAGCACAGACCAAACTTGCCAAAGGTATGTCCGCCAGTCGTTTCGTGCGAAACCTGGGCGAGAAAGGCCGCGAGCTCGCGCCTTTTTTCGACATCAGTGGCCCCCGGGCCATTCGCGAAGGCAGGAAAGCCCGCTGCCGCCGTTTGCAACCCCGCGTAGGTAAGTATGTCCACTCCATCGCTGCAGGTCGATGCAGTTTGTCTGGCAGGGAACATCTCGTTGAAGAGTGCCTCCGACACAAACGGTACCTGTGCCTGTTCTACTTGACCTGTAATCTCGCTGCCGCTTCCAGCACTGCAAATAGACACTTGAGAGTCTTCATCACATAGAAAATCATCATCAAATGTTATGTCCTGCGAACAAGCCGTGTGTATGACTGCAATGGTCATCAAAAGAATAAGATTCTTAAACATTTCCGGGTTCTCCCTCTGATTTGGATGCTTAGCATTTTTCTGAGCAACCATGGTTCAAGTCCGAAGACCCGTTTCTGTATTCTTGGTTATGCACAGACCGGGGATGGTGTGCCCTGAGTTTTGCGGAGTCGGATTACAGCACTCACGCTGCGGTTTCTCTTCTGTTTTGCAGTTCATACTCGACCGGCGTCATCATGCCAAGCGCGGAGTGTCCGGCGGTGTCGATTGTGGAACGTCTCCAGGTATTCGAAGTTCGCACTTGAGAGTTCGACGCGGGTCTTCCAGCGTTTTCTATCGAGTAACTGCACTTGCATTCGATGCGGTCGTGGCTCTGGAAGCTGATTGTGTGCTTTATTACTAATCCTGCATCGGGCGATCGCTGACATGGCCCGTCTGCTTCGCTCTGGTAAGAACGTAATCACGCCGTGGCCATCGATGTTGATGTGGTCTTCGTATGGTCGTAGCGTGATGCCCGAGGCGATTGCCGAGATCGAGGCCGCAGCGCACGAGGGAGGCGCTTCGCTGTTTGCGACGGGTACCGACCCTGGTATCGCTACCGATGCGTTGCCGGCGCTTTTGTCCGGGGCCTCCGGCTCGGTTGAGAGAGTCACGGTCCAGGAGCTAGGTGACTATTCGCCGCTTGCGCCGACTGGCCTTCTGACAGATCCGGGCTTTCTGAGCTTTGGTCAGCCGCTCGACTACGCGGGGCGGAGTTGGGTTGAGGAGCCGGCGATGCAGAAGTTGGGTGGCGCGATGCCCTCGATCATCGCAGCGGCCCTCGGTCATGAGCCGACCCGTATCGAGTTCTTTGAACATGGGGTGTGTCTGAACACCGCAAAGAATTCGCAGGGGGCCATGCTGGTTACTGCGACGCGTTGCGCGAATGCGGTCGGCGCGGTGTGCGCTGCGTCGCCCGGGATTCGGACGATCTTCGACTTCCGGCTCGGTGAGCTCACCCTGGGACGGCCGCCCGAACGGGGCTGACGGCACGGCTCCTCCGAGAGAGAGGAGGTGCGTACAGCGCAGATTCGGGTTGAGGTGTGGGTGGCTTTCCTGTGGATTGGATCCCCGTGCAGCCTGTGGTGACGCGCTATCGCTTCGGGATGGCATCCGCAGGTACCGGCAGTCCGTAGACCTCCGATGCGTTCTCACAGCAGATTTTGCGTTGGTCCTCTGCCGACAGGTGTCCAATCAGGCTCTTGAGCACGTCCTGGGTGTCGGGCCACGTGCCATCTCCGTGCGGGTAGTCCGACTCGGCCATGACATTCTCGACACCGAGAGTCGGGAGGATGGTCGCCACAGTAGAGGGGTCGTCGATCATCGTGAACCAGAAGTTGTTGCGAAGCCGGTCCGACGGGCCCATCTCCTTGTCTGTCCAGCCTCCGCCGTATCCCGAGCGCGACATGATGTTGTCGAGCCTGTCGATCAGGCCTGCGACCCAGCCGATGCCGCCCTCGCTCATCACAATCTTCAGGTCAGGGTACTTGGAGGTCCACCCCGACCACAGCCACTCGGCACAGGCGGTAAACGCCTGGGCCTGGAACATGGTGGCACCGACCTCGAGCATGGGTGCACCCTCCGGCTGGGGCGTGAAGCCCCCCGATCCGACATGGAGGTTGATGCAGGTTCCGGTCTCCGCACATGCGCGGATGAGCGGGTCCCAGTGGTTGCTGTAGACCGGAGGGAGGTCTCGCGTGTGGGGACGCTCAGGCAGAGTCATGGCAGTGAACCCGCGCTTGGCGTTGCGGCGGATCTCCTCGGCGCCGATCACCGGGTCGGTGAGGTGTGTGATGCCGAGGGGGGCGATGCGGTCGGGGTAGGACCCATGCCATTCCTCGTACAGCCAGTCGTTCCAGGCGCGTACGCACGCGAGGCCAAACTTTTGGTCGTTGAACTCTGAGAACAGCGTCCCGCCGAAGCCCGTCACACCAGATGGGAAGTTGACCGAGCCCCAGATGCCACCGAGGTCCATGTCCTTGATGCGCGCGTGGATGTCCCAGCAGCCGCGTCGAACCTCGGAGAAGCGCGAGGGCTCCAAGCGCTGGTCTTCCTTGGGCCGCCCGGCCACGGCCATGAAGCCCACCTGGAAGTAAGGCGTGCCGTCGATGCTCCAGACCTCGTGACCCTCCTCAGTCTCGATCACCTTGGGCGCCATATCCTGGTACTTCGCGGGCAGCCTGCCCTCGAAAGTGTGGGGCGGCTCGAGGAGGTGGTCGTCACAGGAGATGAGGGTGTAGTGGACTTCGCGTTGCTCCGGGTCGGGCAGGAGGCCGCGAACGGCAGGGCGCTTGACACCGAGCTTGACGGGTTTGACTTTGAGCATGCGGTCTCCTCAAGAGTGATCTCGCCATGATAGGGGTGCTGGCGGGTGGGGATAGGGAGTTTAACGGGGCTTTTCAGTTCCGCCGATAAGTCACCGAATGATAAATCGCTCGGAATCACGGGCCAAGGGTCCAACGCGGGTTCCTTGAACTTCCAAACCCCCGACGCATTCATGCGGAGGTGGCAAACGGAGAATCAAGGGCGAGGTGAAAAGGAAGAAATTGAACCCGGACTGTCATAGCTGCTGGTACGAAAGTCGGGGGAAGGTCGCCGCGACCGGCCCGGCTCCCCCCCCCCCCACTTGGATAGAGCGCCGCAGATAGACCCCCTCTGGACTAAAAGGGCGGCTGTTGCCGTCAACGGAGGCGAACTAGTCTGTTTGGCGGCTATCGGCGGTAGACAAGAGGACCGAATTTAAAAATGGAACCCCCAAACACACTGCTCGATCCGCTTCGCTACGGGGAACACGGTTACCCCCACGAAGAATGGACATCGCTCCGCCGGGAGTCTCCGGTCGCGTACGTGGTACCCGACGAAGGGATTCCCTACTGGGCCATCACGCGCCACGACGACATCCGCTGGATCTCGCGCCAGCCCGCGCTGTTTACGAATTGGCCGAGGTTCAAGGCCTCGGCCGGAAGCGAAGAAGTCGCGAAGGCCCGAACGCTCTCCAGTATGGATCCACCCGAGCACCGGGTCTACCGGAGCCTTGTAAGCGAACACTTCAAGCCCCGGGCGTTGGCCCGGCTGCGCGCGCCGATCGAAGAAGTTGCGTTTGACTTGATCGGGAATCTCGGGGAGCCGGGAAGCGAGAGCGAGTTCGATTTTGTCGAACGCATCGCTGCCCCGCTTCCGATCATGATCATCGCGTGGTTGCTTGGACTTCCTCGTGAAGACTGGACCCTGATCTACCAGATGACCAACGCGATGACGGGGTTCGCGGACGAAGATTACAAGCGATCCGGCGAGACCATCAACGAAACCATCGCCCGGGGTCGCGCGGAGATCTACGGCTACTTCGGCGATATCGCGAAGGCCCGAAGAGCAAACCCCAGCGACGATTTGATCAGCCGGCTCGCCTGCGCGGAGATCGACGGTCAACCAATCGCCGAGTCCGAACTGATGGCCTACTACCTGATCTTGATCGTCGCGGGGAACGAGACGACCCGGAACGCCGTGAGCGGTGGTGTTCATGCGTTCATTGAGTACCCGGAGCAGTGGCGCGCCCTGCGCGACAACCCCGCGCTCGGAAGCGCAGCGGTTGAAGAGGTGCTGCGGTTCACCAGCCCGGTAATCCATCACGCCCGTACCGCCGCCAAAGACGTCGAAATCTCGGGGACGAAGGTTGCGGCCGGGGATACTGTTGCGCTCTTCTATCCGAGCGCGAACCGAGACGAATCGATCTTTGACGAGCCGTTCGCGTTCAAGGTCGATCGGCAGCCGAATCGACACCTTGCGTTTGGGATCGGCGAGCATTTTTGTCTGGGCGCACATCTCGCGCGGATCGAAATCGAGTTGGTGATGCGACATCTCTCCCGCAGAGTTCGCGAGATCGAACTAACGGGTCCCGTTGAGCGGCTGGCCTCGGCGAACGTCGGTGGCATCAAGAGTCTTCCAGTGAGAATTCGGCTCGACTGATCTCGGCCGGCTGGTAGGCCATTGAACAAGAAAAACCCGGATGCACTTCAATGGGGCAGTGCACGCTACTTCGGAACGAACGCCAGCGGCTTCATGCCGAGAGCCTCGGGGTAGGTCCGTCGATAGGAGTGCAGGGCGGGCTCGTTGCGTCCGAAGACGGTGTGATCCGGAAGCCCCGCTTCCGCGCTCAACTGGGAGCCGCCGCGACCGGCCCAGCTCCCACCCCCACTTGGATTGAGCGCCGCAGATCGTCCCCGCCGGACTAAAAAGGCGGCTGTTTGCACTATTCTCGCACGTTCACACGAAATGAGGACGGCGTCCTGCTCTTCGGAACGTTTTTCGCCGGAGCGGGCCGCGACGATCACGGGCCATCTCTGCCCCGTGAAACTTACGGCAAATCAAAAGTGACTGCTGGAATGTCGAGGGCTCAATTCCCGCTACCGGGCTTCTCTCTCCCCGGGCAGGGCACCTGCGGGCTGGCGTTTTTGGTAGTGCGAATCGATCCGGAGACGCTGGCTACCGAGGAAGTCCTGGTTCACAGCGGGACCGTGCTGGGCTCCGTATCTTCGGCGCTGGCGATCGGTGACACCCTTAACCTGGGATCGTTTTCCTCGGATCGCATGGCGCGCCCTTCCTATACGCCTTGACGGCAGCAGGAAATGGCGTTGACGGAGGGTCGTCGCCTATTCGTGAATTTGTTCGGCCAGATAGTTCGAAATCCCGATTTGTTCAACAATGTGTAGTTGCGCTTCGAGCCAATCAATGGATTCTTCCTCGTTGGTCAGAATTTCTTCCAACAGTTCTCGGGTTCCATTGTCTGCCTGCTCGCGCGCTAGTGCGATGGCCGCATTGAGAAATGATTGCGCCTTGAGTTCGACTCCCAGATCGAGCCGATGCTGTTCGATGGGATCTTCACCAGCTTGTACCGGGTCCATGCGCTGCATATTGGGAATGCCATCCAAGAAAAGGATGCGGTCGATCACGCGTTCAGCGTGCTTCATCTCTTCGATGGATTCTTCGCGCTTATTGTGTGCGAGCTTCTTGTAGCCCCAGTTTGCGCACATTTTGTAGTGAATGAAATATTGGTTAATCGCGGTGAGTTCCGCGGTGAGTACGGTATTGAGTGCTTCGATGATCGCCACATTGCCTTGCATGTTTTTTCCGATCTTGTTTTGTTCGCTGGTCAACCTCGAGATTACTGGGGCCGGGCGATTCAAGCGAATTGAAAAAAGTCACTTTCATTTTCATCATAGGGCAAACGCCAAAGAGGGGGGGCATGCGAGAAGCGCACGCAGAGAAGAAAGAGGAAAAGAGAAAAGCGTGACCGGCTCGGTCAGACGTTTGAGTGAGCTGTGGGGAGGGTGACGGGTTGGGTCACATTGCGCTCAACCGCGGAGGACTCGGTATGAATGATCTCATTGATGGTTTGAATACAGCCGCCGCAGCAGGTGCCGGCCCCGCATTCTTCCCCCACCTGGCTGGCCGTATTCGCACCCGCGCGCACCGTTCTTCGGACGGCGCGGTCGGAAACGCCTTTGCAGTGACAAACAAGCATGAGCTTGGGGGATCCTTCAAGTTTTGTGGCTATCTTCGCGACAACCCCCTCAGAATAGTCCAATGAAAATGAAAATCAATGTCATTTTCATCGGAAGTGCAATACTCGCGATATTTCGAGAACAATTTGAAAAAGTGAAGATTTGCAATTGATTGAATGAACCCCACGGCCGTTGACGCAGGACGAGTCGAGGTGGCGTGGGGTCCAGAACTGGCCGCAAGGGCACTGATAGATGCCATCCTGGGCGAACTCGCCGCTCCGTATGGAGATCCTGGTAAACTTGCGTCGCCCCCTGCACGAGGTGGTCGTCCCTTATCAGCACGTTTGGTGAAAAGGGGGCTTGTTTTACCTCTGCGCGTCCGGGCCCGAAGAGTCGCTCAGGCGCCAAGCCCGAACGACGCACGAAAGAGTTCGTGCGGCGCCTCTTCGAAGTCGAAGAGCAGGATGCCGCGGCCGTTGCCGTTGCCACCGCATTTGAGGCGCAGGGCGAAAGCCATCTTGCGTCCGTCGGGGCTAACGACAGGATGGTTCGCGCCGTAGCCTGCGTACTGCGTGAAGTGAGAAAGTCGCCGCGAACTGCCGCTTCCGTCGAGTGCGAGCTGCCAATTATCGATATTGCCAACGGGCACGGCACTGTACGTATCTAGTGTATCCCGTCAGCAGCATGCGGACATTTGGGTGCCTTAATCTAAGAGACACATCGCGGGGTTTCCGATCCCGAGGAGAGTGTCTAGATGGCAGCAAAGTAGAAGCAATCGACAGAAGCGGGAGTGCGGGAGGTTCGCCGGCGTACGTGTAGGAAGTTCGCGCCGGAAGAGAAGGTCAGGATCGTTCTTGACGGTCTCGTGTGAGTGCTCGCACCCAGTCCCCGCGTTCCTAGAACGCCTCGACCACGAACTTGCCGAGATAACCAGTCGTCCCGGCTACGAAGACCTTCTGCTGTCCATCATTCATTGCCGCACCCTTTCCCGCCACAAGGCTTCTCTCCCCGCCGCGACCGGCCCAGTTCTTACTCCCCGCGTGGATTGAGCGCCGCGGATAGAGCTTCTCTGAACTAAAATGACGGCTGTTTGCACGATCCTATCGTCCCCGGATTGGCTCGACGCGAGCGTATGGGATCTGTCGGGCAGGCTCGCAGCGTCTCGCGAGGCGCGGGCGCTGAGATCTCCTATCGGCTGGATTCATCTTCGTACGGGGCTTCGGCCGTTATGATGATTTCTGTTTTCACTTCGCCCAACAGATTGGCATACGCAATTTCAAGTTCGTGACGGAGCGCATCCACCTGATTGGCAGCAATCGCTTGCTCCGGAATCAAGTAGGAAATGATTAAGTAGCTGCGCCCCATCTTGCTCACGGCGACGTCGAGCGCCTGCCAGGGCCGGCCCCGCAGAAGTTCTTGGGTACAGGCGAGCGTCTTTTTTAGGACCTCTGGCTCTGCTGATTCACCGGCGACTTCCCGAAGCGATCTGAGGAACATCCGCATTGGCTGGCCGATAATAAATGCGCTCATTACGATCACGATGATCGAATCGGCCACAGGCACGATGAATTCAAGAGCCGTTCCTCGAAGCAGCGAAGCCGCCAGCAGCCCAACGCCGGCTCCGGCGCTGATGACACCGTCGACGATGGCCGCCTTGCTCTCCGCGTCGAGCAATTCGCTACGGCTGCCTGAACGTTTCCAGTTGTAGCGATGCCAGGCTGCCAGGCCGAAACAGATCACGACCATCGAGATCATGTAAATTACAATTGGACCGAAGACCAATCCAGGTACCTGGCCGCCGCTTGCGTAGAAAATGATCTTAGAAACCGCCCCAAAGATCGCGAACGTTATGATGCCCAGTAGGACCAGGGAACGATACTTTACGTAAAGCGCCTCGTAGGAGTCATATCCAAACGGGTATCGCCGGTCGGCTGGCTTGAGCACCGCCGCACTGATTCTGGCTGCGATGATGGCGGCCACAAAATTAACGCCCGAGTACAATCCATCGACCAGGATCGCATCGGAGTGCGACGTCCACGCAGCCGCAATTCCGGCCCCCGCCATCAGCAGGTTGCCCCACTTGCCGACTTCCAGAGACTGGCGTTCGACTGCTTGATTCCGGGACTGCTCCGATGACCTCAAGTTCTTACCGTCCACGCTGGTCACCTTGTTTTTTATTTCCTCGTGAGATTGAACCGTGCTTATGATTGAGAAGTAGATGATCAGTATAGAGCTTTGGGTATTGCACACACGCCAGAGATCGAGATCACCAGCGAAACGACGGCCACAGGGACATGGGATCTCGAGGACTTCGCACTGACGGCGCTCCCAACGACACAACGCCTAACGGGACAGTACTCCACAGGACCGGGGTCGATCACGACGAGTACGTCAAGGTCGATGGCGAGTGGAAGATTAATTTGACAGGTTACGATCGGATTTTTTAAAACCTTCAGCCGCGAGCCCAAGGCTCACGATTGAGTTCGAGATGGGATAAGGAATAGGGCTCAATGTCGTTTGATATTCTTGGTGAGCCCGTGCATACGCGATGCCTTGCCGTCGCGTTTACGCAGGGTGTGGGCGATTCCATCATTTTCCATGCAGACATCATCGATCTACGGAAAGGTGGCCTGATGGAACTGGCTGGGCGCATCGCGATGTCCGGCATCATCCACAAGCTGGAACTCAGCGGGGCTTTCTCGGCAGAGACCGGAATCCTCGAATCCATCGGGTGGGCCCAGTCCCACGTAATGCACGAAGCGAATCAGGCAACGAAGGGCGAATGCTGTCGGGATCCGATGACGCGACTCAAGGGGCTCGTCGGGAGTCGGCTCGGCGAGGGCTTTGTCGCCAACCTGAAACATCATTTCGGCGGCCCCCTCGGTTGTACTCACGTAAACACGCTCTTTCAGGAATTGAGCGCGTTTGTTGCTCGGCTCTTCGAGGTTCGCCGGGTCCATCCAGAGCTGGCGGAGCTACGCCAGCTCGGCGAGCGTATTTCATCCCGCAGCCTCTTCTTTGATGCGTTTTTTCCGGAGGCGGGCGATGCGAGCCAGCTGAGTGTCCGACTTGCGGACCTGCATTATGCGACGGCGGACAAAGACGGCGGCGAAGGGCTCTTTCTCCACGAGGAAACGCGTCTGCTCGGGGAGGCCGAGCTCGTGGGGTGGCAACTTCGCGACCTTCATGCCAAGGAGCGCAGCCGCAGGGGACCGACCTGCCAGGCGGAACCATGGACTGACCGAACGGCCGAACTCGAGTCTTTTTCCGGGCGTTCGCTCGGCGGTGGGATGGCGCGGTTCTGTCTTGAACGATTCGCAGAAAAGCCTGAGGATGCTCGACTGCTGTCTTCTGTCATGAGTCTCGCCCCAGGGATGACCCAGGTGGGGGCCGCAGTATCCGACTCCCTGGCGCCATCGCCCCTGGCGCGCCCAAGCGGGTCTGGGCTCGCCGGTCCGGGTCCGTGCTTCATGCTGCGGTCAGAGGGTCCCCTCATGAAGTCGATCCTGACCGGCGGCGAATCAGATTCGTCAAACTAATGCAACTGTCTGTCTTCGGTTGGTCGGCCTAACGGAGGGTGGTGGGGGCTAGGCTCCGAGGGCGTGGCCAAGAGCGTGGATGAATCCGCGTTCGAGTCTCTGGCCGGGTACAGCTGCGCTCACCGACCGCTCGCCGGTCGCGGCAGAGCGGAACCCGTCGACAATTCGACAATATCTCTCCTTCCGAACCGCGACCACTGAGCGGATGGCCGATAGCGTTTTGTCATCGCCCATAGCGAACCGGGCGTGCCTAACTGGCGCGACCGCCGCCGGCCACCGAGAGGGGGTGATCTTCTTCCGGTTTCAGCAGTCGGAGGATCCAGCCCGTTCGGATGTCGATCTCATCTCGCTCGACGAAGTCCGGAATCATTTGCCGAAAGACACGCCCAGCGTATCTCGGGCAGAGCGGTGCGACATGCTGATGAAACGACGATCGCATGCGGCCAGGCGTTGGTCGCTCTCATCATGAGGCGGTGTTAAAAACGCAGCTTGTTTTTCTTACTATGGGAAATTCCGGTGACCCGGCGTGTGACGGCGTCGTCGATGGAGTCGAGTCGCCAACGCGAGGCGCATGCCCCACGAACGCGTCTTATGCCGCCTCGATCTCAACCGGAATACCGTTCGCGATATGCGTCCCACTCGGGACATCGAGCGGAATCTCGTCGGTAAGCTGATTTGAATTCACGCCCGGTTGATCCGTCGCCGCGACGCCGAGTTGAGATCCCTTGCGTGTGTGGCCGAACCCGTGAGGAAGGCTGACAACGCCAGGCATCATCTCGGCGCTGACCTGCGCTTCAGCAATCACTTCACCCGACCGCGAGCTGACGCGAGCCTTGCCCCGATTTTTGATGCCGAGGCGATCGGCGTCGGTGGGCGAGATCAGCAGGGTGCAGCGGTTCTTGCCCTTCGCGAGGACCGGGACGTTATGCAGCCAGGAATTCATGTTGCGGACCTGGCGTCGGCCAATTAGCACCATGCGATCCGCTTTCGATCGTTCGTCGAGTGCGGCATGCAGGCGCGGCAGATCAGCGGTGATGTAGGGATGGGCGAGGGGGAGTCGGCCGTCCGCGGTCTTGAGTGCTTCAGGAAGTCTCGGCTTGAGGGGACCGAGGTCGACTGGGCCGTCGGCTTCGATCAGCTTGGCCAATGACAGGCCGTCCTTCGTCGCATCGAAGTGATCGCCATAGGGGCCGCTTCGCAGTTGCAGGTCAAGGACGCGAAAGGGACCGATCTCGTCGCCGATGGCGTTGAGGATTGTCTCCCGCGAAACGCCTTCGCAGAGCGCACCCGGGGCGGTGACTTTTTCGATCAACGCATCGATAGCTTCGGCATCGACTTGCTCGACGGTTTTTTCGGTGATGCGGGCCGCAAGTTCGAGCAGGACCTGCCAATGATCGAGCAGCTCGGTTTCGGGCTCGAATATCGCGGGCGAGTAGCGCGCGTAGTTGTGGGAACTGGTTCGGGTGTAGACGAGATCGTAGTTGGGACGCTCGGCATGCACCCGGGTCGGGATGATGAGGTCCGCGTTGCTCGTCGTCTCGTTCAGATAGATATCGACCGAGACCATGAAGTCGAGTTCGTTTGTTGCGGTCGCTAGGCGATCGCCGTTAGGCGCAGAAAGTACGGGGTTGGCAGCGACCGTGACGAGGGCCCGGATCCGCTGATCGCCCGCGGAGGCTTCTTCTATTTCTTCGGCCATCGTGCCGGCGGGGAGCTGACCGTCCACGAGCGGAAGCTGGCGCGCGATGGTCTTCCACAAGCCGGTGGGCATTTCGGGTTGTTGACGGCCGGGCTCTGTATCGCCGGTCGCTGGCCGCGGGAACATCATGCAGCCGACTTCATCGAAATGTCCAGTCAAGATCGCCACGACATCGAGGAGCCAGCTCGTGAGGGTTCCGAATTCCTGGGTGCAGGTTCCAATTCGACCGTAGAGCGCCGCGCGAGGCGTTGTCGCATACGCACGGCCGAGCTCCCTAATCACTTCGGCGCTCATTCCCGTGGCTGCCTCGACTGATTCAGGAGTGAAGTCGGCAACAAGTTCGCGGATATCTTCGACGCCGTCGGTGAACTCGGCGAAGCGTCCGAGTTGCACAAGGTTCTCTTCGAAGATGACTTGGCACATCGCGGCCAAAAAATAGGCGTCGCTGCCGGGCTTAATGAAGTAGTGGTCGGTTGCGATTCCGGCGGTCTCAGTCTTGCGCGGGTCGATAACAACGACGCGTCCGCCGCGCTCACCCACGGCCTGGATCGCTTTCTTCGCGTTCGGGGTTCCCATGAGGCTACCTTGAGACGCCAACGGGTTGCCGCCCATGCAGATAAAGAGATCGGTCCGATGGATATCCGGAACGACGTACATCTCGCCGTCGCCGATCATGCGGGTG
>Ga0115003_10003032_pt1 | contig 13539 bp, 19 predicted proteins | sample ArcticOcean_MG_C_7_FD_88736 | JGI IMG/M metagenome (GOLD analysis project Ga0115003, IMG submission 88736) | Marine microbial communities from western Arctic Ocean - ArcticOcean_MG_CB11_88 | ecosystem: Environmental > Aquatic > Marine > Oceanic | place: Arctic Ocean: Canada Basin | collected... | reverse complement strand
CAAATATCGTATCGTTAATACAGCAGGAAAAGAACAATCTATTTGTGAAGGAGAAATACTAATCAGTGGCGACCCTAAGTTTAACAACCAATCTTTTGATTCTTGGAATTTACTATCAATCGTAGAAAAAGGAGAAGCAGATGCTAATCCACTCCCACCACACCCCCAAGATTGGAAACCAATGGCACAACATATTCAAGGAACTTGGTATGGATTAGCCCATGAACCAGAAGGTTTGTATCCAGCCTCTACTCGTAATCAAAATCCTAAAAAAGAAATGCAAATGTTATCGCCATCTAATGTATGGGAAGATATTCCCTATAAAAAATTAATTGTAGGGCTACCTTGGTGTGATGCTTGGAAACCAAGAATTTCAGAATCCAGAACCGGAATTGGGTATCACATTATTATCCCCACAGCAGATATTAAATATTCAGGTTCCATTTTCCGCAATCGCCGTGCTGCAGAAAAGATAACTTATCAATCAGAAGACCAATCACATTTTTATATTCCCATCAATCGCTTACAGCCCTTTTTTGGATTTCCAATGCGTAATAAGTCCCGAAAATGGTTTGCTATCAATTGGTGTCCCATTGGATTCTACCATCTACTTACAGCAAATGCTTAAATAACAGAAGCAACGATATAAAGTCATGCTTTCACAAGATAGCAACATGAGCGAACCGGTTCAATATGACCCGAACACTGGTGTAAGTTATTATCCATGGGAAGAAGCAGAGATAGGAGCAGTTAATTCATATAACCTCACCAACATGGCTACTATGAGCAATCCTTTTTCTCAAGTTATGGAACCAACTATGGATGCACGACCTGAAGAAGTTGTTGAATCTAAAACAAATGATACTCAAATCCAAGAAGAATCTGACCGAGAACCTACAGTCGCTGATGAAGACACACCATCAGATGTTGGTTCACACACCATGATGGCTGAAGGAGATGAATCTAATTGGAAAATACCAGTCGCAATTGGATTACTATTCCTCGGTAGTGCCGTTGCTTTTGGGGTTATATCTACAAGCAACTAATACCACAAACTTAAATAGCAAAAACAAGGAGAGATATATATGGCAAGAATGATTGGCAACGATGTGGTCCTACCTGATTTACCCTATGCACCTGATATGCCTACTTTCCCAGAAGTTTCATTGGTTCGTGATACACTACCTGCACACAACGCTATGGTAATGCTTGGACAAGGACTTGCCCCTGCTGCACCACGACCTGCTGCACCAGTAATTAATCTTCCTCAATTTAATGTTCCACAAGGACCTGCTATGAGCGAGATGGAAGTTTTGATGGGTGGTGGCTTTGGACAAGGTATCGTTCCTAACTCACCACGACCTGCACCTGCACAAGTTCACGCACCTCAAGTTTCTCTTAATCAAGATTATTTGGCTCAAGATTACGACCTGGCAGATTACAACCCTTCATGGAATGGAATATCACCACAAGCACAATATCTTAAGCCTACTTCACCACTTGAAATATACAACTTCAATTCAGGACCTGATGTATCAGGACTAATTACTATGAAGCCTGAAAAACTCATGAGTAAGATTAACGCTCATCAACCACAGGCTAATACCGGTGGTGACCCAGTGTTTGAGGCTGAAGCAGTTGCTATACGCCCAACTAACCCTCGTGCATTTATGGGAACAGCACCTTCATTTAACATCCCACAGACACCAAAATCAATCCCTGTGCGTGACCTCCCAGTAATGCCCGCTTCCACCCAACCGAGAGTCCCGAACTTCGCTAAGATGGTCGGACCTGCAAGGCCAATAGTTATGGAGGCTCAATATGTAGCACCTCCGATTCGCAACGCAGATATGGGTGGTATGCTAAACAGCACCAGTAAAGTAGGTGGAGTAGCAAACTTCAACGGCAGAAATGTAGGAAGTTCACTATAAGCCAAACTTAAATAGTAGAAAAGAATTAATAAATAATAGAGATGATTGATATGATGAATAAAATTTGTGATTGGACTCAAAGTGGAAGCGGAAGTATGATTTGTGGTGGACTATTCCTTGTGGGTGGACTTCATATGATACTTTCTGAACAACAACCAGTATTAGGAATGATTAAACTTCCTGCCCTTACCATTATGGGTAAAGAAGTAGGAGTTCAAACTATTCTCGGCTTGGCTATCGTAGTCTGCGCTGGTGGATGTTTAATGTCATCTAGTAGTCAGGGGATGATGTCTTGATTATGAAAGTTGTTCTTGGTGGCTCTCTTGTCATAGTAGGTCTATTGGCTGCTGTTGGCGGAACTTCCGGTATCTTTACTAAACCTCTTATTGGTGGCATTTCTATGCTTCAAGTTGGTGGCGCAGTAGTTACTCTTCTTGGTGTTGCAGTTCTTATTGGAATTGACCCACTAAATCTTAAGAGCGATGTTTCCGGTGCCTCCGTCATTTGAACGGGGGACTAAAGCATGAAATCACGATACCGTGCTGAAGCAATTTCGGTTTGTGATGCTGGATTGTCTAATTATCTATCTAAAGCCCATAAGAAAAGAGTTTCTTCAGGCATCCTTACAGGAATATTAATCGGTGGAATCTCCACTGGTGGATTATACATCTATCAAAGAGTAACAGGAAGTTCTCTTGATTCCTTAGTTTCTATATTGCCTCTATTTTTTGGAGCCATTTCCGGCGCAGGATATGGAATATTAACTTCAGAAAAAAATGATTCTCAATCAACATCCGATTTTAATTCCGTTTGTGACGAATTAGAAGCAGAAGAAGAGCAAGATTATGCACATTCAATGTATGATTGTAAAACAGGCAAGGAATATATCGCCAATACCGAAGAGGAACACAATGATTATGCAGCCCTTGGTTATGTTCACGACATGAATGAGTGCGATGGCGGAAATTGAAAAAGTTTAAGTAAAGTTTAAGTAGTAAGAACAAGGAGTTTTATATATGACCTATGATGGCCCTCAAACATTAAGTTCTGCAATGCGTGGAGCACCGAAGACAGATAAGAATGGAAGACACCTAACTGTCATTCAAAGGCTTGTTGGAAAGTATGGTATTGATAATGGTTCAAAGATTTACCGTCACTTTGGAGTTAAGCAAAAGAAAGCATCCAGAAAAGGAACAAAAGTTCGTGGAACTAAGACTGGTCCACGCAGATATTCAGAAGGAAAGGTCGGAGGAACTGGCCGCTCTCAAATTTATCAAAAGGGCGACAGAACTGGTTCTTGGACCAAATCTGGTGGTATCACACCACGACACGCTAACACAGGAAAGGCATGGAGCCAAGAGCGAGGAGCAGGAACACCAGCAGGTGGCCCACTCCCAGACACCAAACTTACTGAAAAGGCTTATGGTAAGGGCAAGCGTGGCAAGATGGTAAATCCAAAGGGAATTATCGGCTATCCATTTGTGCCTTCACAAGCCCGTGAGCAAAAACGCAAGGCTAAGAAGTGAGCCTCATAAGGAGGTCTCAAAAATGTCTAAATTAATTGATAATACAATCATCCTACTCTCTCTTGGAGCAATGGGATATGGATTATATATGATATTTTCTCCTACCCCAATTGTTGAAGTTAAAGAAGCACCATCTGGAACTGTAGATAGGTTCCAACAAGCATCTTTTGATGAGCGAACATTACCATTTGCTCAAACAGTAGTAAATAATATGGAAGCCCGTCCACGAGCCAATGTTATTCTAAATGAACTTTATGGGGGAGTTCCTCCAGTTACTGTTAGTGATATGACATCCTATCTTACTGGAGAGTGGATTATTTGAATACTAATTTGATAGGTTTTTTAGGAATAGGTGGATTCGTAGTCGGATTAATGGCTATGCCATTACTTAGGTCTAATAAAAAAGAATCTCAATCTGGTTGTGGCTGTGGCAAGAAACAATACCGAAGTGAAATGACTCAAGATGTTCACGCTGCACCGGACGGAGAATTAGGTCGTCTCAACCCTACTGTAGTAGAGGGCTCAGAAGATATTATGGGAGCAGAAAATGTAGTTCCAGGAACTCCTGGAGTTGTCTATATGCAACCATATAATTCATTGACCCCACAAATAGCAGGACCTTATTATAATCCAGTATCAGTTATGCCAACTAATGGTATGCCAACTAATCCATCTTATTATGATGGAGATTACGCATCAGCACACACACCTACAGGATTAGCATATTATGATGTAGCCAATGATGCCCGCCCACAATATGAGTTCCCTGATTTCTACAGCACTAATTATAACCCATTAGAGGCTTGGAGACCAGCAGATAAGCAAGTATATAATAATACAGAGGTGGTTTGAAGTGACAGTAATGCAAAGTAATTTTATTAGTAGAGATACAAAAAATAACTGGAATGCTGGACTAAATAATCCTAATCCCCGTATGGAAGTTATGGCTATGGAGGATGGATTTACGATACCTACTGCAGCATTCAAAGATTCAATCCCAATGACTAATTACAGTAATGCAGAATTAGGCGTAGCCCCTCCCGCACCCACCCCATCAACTACTCAAACATTTGAAGCAGAGGAAGATGAATCTCAACCAGTAGCAGATTCAATACCAGGTATGCAAGTTGAACCAACCACACCAACTATGATAGATATTTTAAATCTATTTAATGATTGGGCTGTAAAGAATGTAGGTTATTTAGCAATTGGTGGAGTTACTGCCTATGCTCTATGGCATTATGGAAGCAGTAAATAATAAGTCTGACCCATAATTTCAAATACCAGACCGACCTAACTATTATTATGAGGCAGTTTCAACCAGGAGATAGAGTAGTTTCTATTGCCATTATGGGATTAGGGACAGGACTCATTTATGACATTCATTTTGATGGAGCAGATGTTATCTGGTCTGATGGCAGACGCTCAACTGAAAGATTTAAAGATTTAGTTTATGCAGGACATGACCTTGATTGGAAAGATATAGCCAATACTTGGACCGGCAGTAAGACATTTGAGGCTGAAATCACTCGTCAAATTCCAATATCTTTCGCAAATCAAATAGATAGCAACCCTTATTGGAGTAATTCTTTTGATAATGCAGTTTTTGTAACTGATATTACTACTAACTTGCCTATTTCTAATGCTGCAAAGATAAATGATGCCCGCAAAAAAGCAAAAGAACAATTTATAGCAGCAAAACTTTTACGGGAGGGTAACTATTGAGTATTTTAGATATTGTTAGAGACATCCGAGACCAAGGATTTAACTTAACTAAAGGAAAAAAGAATCTTTCTGGATGGGCTGAATATAAAACAGATAAGTTTGGACCCTACACAGTTACTCAATACATCCCAACTGAAGTTTATTCTGGATATTCTACTGGCATTGGCACACAAGTCACATCATCCGCAGGATTTTCACGAAAAGGAATTATTGTAGAGATTACTGATGGAACAGAAACCTATTCGGAACAAGCCTTTGAGAACACAGATTTTGAAACACAACAAGGCATATGGAGAGATTTAACGGAGAAAATTCAATCTCTTGTTTATCCCACTACTTCTTACAAAAAAATCGCTACTCAAAAGATGGAAAATCCATTAGATAAATCAGGAGAAGAGTGGAGAGTAGGAGATGTAGTTAATGTTAGCAGACCCACTTCTGATGGAGGCGGATTTGCATTAGGCCATGTTCTAAGAATGTATCCAACTTCGGTGATTGTAGAGTGGCCCGCAGACGCTTTGCATCCAGGACCTTGGACCACAGAAGAAAATAAAACGGCACTAATATTTGTCACCCATGATGCCGATTTTTCTAAGAAAAAAGAATTTTCCGCAGAATCTTATTACCACCCATTAGTTAATCATCGTAAATCAGATACAGGCATTGAAAATGAGATAGCAATTGAGAATGAAATGTCTATATCACCCCCTGATTGGACACAATATGTAACACCAATTAGTGTAGAGTTATACCGTCAAACCCCTTTACCGAAGGCACAGGATGTATGGGGTGAAAAAGACTCACTCATGAAATATACTAATAGAGTTATGTCTAATATGGGTCATGTCAATAGTTTAGAGAAATATAAGGCTAAGACTCTATCAAAGTCAAAAACATTGGATTCACAATATGGTTCATAACATCAAACTTAAATATCAGTGTCAGCAAGTATATCATATGTCATGGCTGCGCTCCCCAATGGGTATGTTTAGTTTAGGAGTATTAGTTACTGCCGCTACTGCAATATTGAACCCATTCAACCTAAGAGAAAAACTTGGTTTCGCTGCAGATGAAATGACCTATGCAGACTTAGAACAGATTCAAATAGAGAGGTCAGGCATAACTACTGATGTCATCCCAGATTCATTAACTGAATCTTTTATGGGCTACAAATTCTTAGATTTACAATCTACTAATATGTTAGTTAATACAGAACCGTGGGGTCCTGGAGTTTCTGATGTCCAACCTCGTTATATTAATCCATATGATATGGGCTATACTATTGAAAATGAATTAATAGGTAAGTTCCAAGCCGAAGAGACCAAAGAGTTTAATGCTATGGCACCTGGTCAGCAAACCTCATATCTTGGTGGCGGAACTGCTAACACAGCCTCTATTAAGGAACGCAGAACGACTACTCCACAATCTTATGATAATGCTACTACGGCTACTACTAATATTGATTATTCTGGCCGGAATGTAGTTCCATTAGTCCCACCAGAAGTGAACCATGATTACCCATATTTAGTTTCTATGATTCCTCCTCAAGAAGTAGGATTCCCAACAGTCCCCTCCGCTTTCTTAGGCGATAACCGTTTTGGTGATTTGAGCCGTAATTCGGAAACAGAGAACCTTAATGGCCGAGAGGGACAATCATCACTCAATCCTAATGTAGAAACTGGATATATGGACACATCCAACGGAATGACGCAAAGTTTAAGTGTCTGGAGAAATCAATATAACTTGATACGCATTAGCGATACCGAAATTAAAGCAATACCAATGAGCGGCGGAATTGAAACAATGTTAAGGAGAGTTTGATTATGGCAGCAATTTTCACAGAAATGCTTTTAGTATCATCTAATGATTATTGGGGCCACTCCGGTTCATTTAATTCAGAATATAATTTTTACCCAAACACATTTATTCTAAGTCAATCCGGCTATGAAGGATTAGAAGAGGATTCAGACCGTAGCAGATTTTTCCCTTGTGCGCTATTCTATTATAGAGGCGAAACAGATAATCACGGATTCACCCCTGCAACTATTGGTGTCAAAGTAGAAAATGATGCTGCAAGCGCAGGTAAAGTTCAAGGTATTGACCGTATGGGCAACCGTGAACGCCGAACCTATCAAGTAGGTGGTGAAACAGGATATTCAATTCCAGGCACTGGACTCACTATGATGGAAGCCCCTGACTTGAATACCTATGCCGCTATTGAAGATGCAGCCGATTCTGATGAACTTACGGTTCAAGGGCGTTTTAATATTTCTGACCTAAAGTATAATGTTGATGAAGTAGTTAATGCCATCAATCAAACCGCAGGTATTGAAGTTTCTGAAGCAGAAACATTATCTATGTTAGGAGATGCTCCTGTTGGTCCAGCCGTTGTAGGACCAAGCAATCCTAATGATTACACTCCCATGACCGGCCCAACACCAGAAGAAATCAGTGCTGCAGAGTCCCATGAAGCCGTAGAATATATGGCAGAAAATGGAACTTATACACACACAACAGGTAATTATACCCAAGATTCTTCTCAAGCAGGACATGGAGTTCCCGAATACTACGGGAGCGGCTCGGCAGGTGAAACAATTATGCAATATGATAGAAATGAAATGAATGAAATGAATGCGGAATCTTTTGGACCGTATGAACCAATGCTTGATACAGCAACACCAACACCACCAGCCGCAGACGCTGGCGGAAGCGGTTATGAAACTGTTGATTATGATGTTTATACTGAAACAATGCTCGCTGAAGAGGATGGCACAGTAGTTCCTGGAACTTATGAAGTAGAACCTACTCAACAAACCAACCTACAAGGATGGGGACAAGGAGATGTTGTCGGAACAATTATTGCTAACTACGATGGAACACCTTTCGGATTCCGAGCCGAAGGAGATTATGCTGGATTACCAGGAGCCGTTGATGATGGTTTCTATCCAAACGCCTATGGCGAAGATTCATCCACAGTGGGACAAGGAGTTCCACAATGGTATGGCTCTGCAGAACATTTTGAAGCAGAAGGCTTCTTTGACCGTGATGAATTAATTAGCATGGTTGATTCAATCCGAGATATGATTGATGAATTGGATAAAGACGGCACGGATGACCTAGATGACATCTATCAAGAATTGATGGACTTAGAACAACAATTAGAATCTCACATGGAAGAAACCTATGCTTCTGAATCCTTTGGACTTGGAGATTACACAGGACCACTTGATAATGGCATGGGCGAAGGTTCAGCCGCTGGTTCAGGTAATGGAGTTCCACAATGGTATGGTAGTGCTGAACAAGGATACAATGACCGTGACGATGAATCAATCGGTATGCGTCATCGTGGAGCACATAGTCAATCAATGAAAGACCGTAGAGATGAATCCAAAGGCATGACTGGTTCAATGAACCACCATCACCCATACTCTGATGTAGGAACAATGGATGTTAAATCCGCAGAAGGTAGTGTTATTAACATGACCAATGGAGCAATCTTAGTAGGAGCCACAGTTGTTGGAGCCTTAGTCGCAAATTTCTTTAGCGGCAAGAGCGAAACAGAAGTTTCCGAAGAAGCAGGTTCAGTTAAGGAAAACAAAGGCAACGGACAGTAGAGGGATTACCTATGACCGAAGTTCCTGTAACTGATTGGGCTAACTATGAAGGCGATTTACCAGAACAATACCCACACCGCCAACCACGAAAGTTAAATAGAGGAACAGAGCCAATAGCAGGACCAGACCGCAAAGCCTATGGTAAAGAAAAAAGGCGAAGGCTAAAGGCAAGGTCACCAACACTAACAGTTACTAAGGTTGAAACCAACAAGAAGATACCAAGGTTGGATGACATTACCTTTGAAAACGGATTAGTGACAGGTTACTCTAAATCTAAAAATGCAAAAGTTGGAGATAAGTTTGTTGTTACTCATAACAATGGAAGATTCGTTCATATTTTAGACGCAGAAGAAGATTCAACACCAATTGCTGAACCAATGGAATTGGGAGAGATGGCAAATTGGACACCTCTTGATGGAAGCGAAGGTTTAAAGCGAAAGCGAGCCGAAGAACGAGAGTGTAATGTTTGCGACTATACTGACAGTCAAGGACAACCTCATCCATTCTGTGAAAAATGCAGAAATCATAAAGGTTCATGTTGCAGGTGTGTTGGGAGTTCCGATTGGGAGGACCATCAACGAGAGTTTCCCGAAATTGAGTATAGAGCAGACTCCCCTTCCGCCACCATCCCCGTTAGTGAACCATCATGGGTCAAACCTGTGGCTACGGCACTTGGATTTGGATTAGGATTCTTAGGAATCAGATTTATGACAAAGGAGTTGTAAATATGACTGCTGGAGGCCCAATCAATGCCGGACTTAATCAATTAATTTCTGTCGGTTTTATAGTGGGCTTTTTCGGCTGTATTGGATTATCCATCTATCAGGCGATAAAAGGTAATTGGAATGTTTCTATGTTAGCATTATTAGCAACTTTATTATTATGGCAACAAATCCCTACTTTCATTGGTGATGGTCATTATTGGCACCGAGATATGTTACCATTTTGAACTGAAAGTTCTTAAATAGGTAGTCTAACTATGGTTAGTTATGGAAAGCGATGCAGGATGGGTTTCATGGGGCAAATATGAGTTTGCTCATGCAGAAAACATAGAGATTTCCCAACCAGATTCATTTGAAGGATTCGTTTTTTCAGGGGTCATAAATAATGGTCGCTATATTATTTGTCCAATTAAATTCTCATTGGGAAAGATAGACCCTCGTGATGTGAATCCCATTTGCGCCAAATTAGGATGGGAACCATCTACCGTTAGTGCGATTCATGTTGGAACCACTCTTAATCACGATTCTGCTTATCTTCAAATTGAGATTCCAGATGGACAACGCAGGTTTAATTACCGAGCATGGCCTTTTGTATCTTCCTCTCCCGAAGTAGTGTTAGAACAGATTGTTGGGTCGTCAGGACCATCGGAAATGGAAATTATTGATTTTGCTGAAATAGAATGGGACAAAGTTCAAACCCATGTATGGTTTGCTTAAACTTAAATAACAGCGATACTGAATATATCATATGGCAGAAGATATTGAAACACCGGAGTTAGTAGAACTTCAGGATGTATTTGCTAAAACCGAATCAACGGTAGTAAATGAGTTGCCATCAGAAACAGCAGCCGCCGAGTCAAGTTTTGATAAAAATGCCGAGTCCGAAGGTCTATCGGAAAGTCAAAAGAGTAATCTCCCACAAGCATTACAAAATGCTATCCTTGCTAAAAAAGATAAGTCACCAGAAGATTCACAGGAAGGGCCTATGGAAGAGCCTCTCAATTTAGATAAGACTATGGATAATTCAGAATCTGAAAAACCCGAAGATATGTTTAATAGTCCTGTAGAAACTGCAGAACCAGTAGAAGAGTTCACACCACCAGTGGCAGAAGAACCAATAAATCCAACTCCAGTAGATACTGTCCGTCATGCAGAAATTTATGCTGCACATTCATTAGCACAGCGAGTAGCCTCAATGCCATTAGCAGAATATGAAGAATGGCTATTCCCAAGTCAAGGAAGCCCAGATAATCTTAGAGGCCAAATGTGTTTGGCTCGTATTGATGCATCACTAAAGGCAGCCAATGGTGGCCGAGCCGTAGCAGAATTATGGCAAGTTAAAATTGGTGCATCACTTTGGAGCAGACTTAATTTCCGAGACAATCCAGTTGAAGAAACTCGTTGTGAATTAGAAAAAGCCCCACCAATGGAGTTAATTCCTTTAATTCCACGAAACGCTTCTGAAGCCATTTCAGTTATTGAAGAAATACAAACAGGAAAAAATACATCTCCTGATACCAATTGGGGCGTTATCGGTGCTTGTGGTGTAGCGGTTTTACTCCCTATTCTACTATTGCGCCGAGGTTGATAAGATGGAAACATCATGGTTAATCGGTGCAGGAACAATTGTCGGTCTTGGATTATATCTTAAATCTATCTCCGATAGCAAATTTACTTCTGCTCGTGGACTCACAGAAGTAAATACAGAATTAGCAGATTCTGATAAACCATCCTTCTCTCCCTTGAACTCTACTAATCCAGAGTATTATCAAAACTCAAAAGATTGGGTAAATACCTTTGATACCTCTTGTGGATGGACAGATGATGAACAGTATTGTCCTAAAGCCATAGTGGAAGCAGCCAATTGTTCTACGGAATGCACTCGTCCTTATTATCAAACCAGTATGAATCTACGAGAGGCTCAAGGTTGGAGCGAATGGTCATCACCACAAGCAGGAGATTGTGGAAGCGTTGGATTGCTTTGTTCTACTGCTTTAATTGCCGTCCCTGATGATGGTAGTTGCCCACCCATTAGAGCCAGAGCCAAGTTACAAGGAGGCCCTATTCACACCAATAACTTTACTTTTGAAATAGAATGGCAACTCTTTTCTTTCTTAGAGGGAATCAGCACAGAATGTGGTGGCCCGTTTCACGGATGGAATGGAGCAGGTTGGACTGGTAATACTAACAGCGTTACCATAGATGAAGTGGTTTTAATGGGACCTGCGGAATTATCTATTAAAAAAACTAATGTAAATGGAGTCGCCAGTAGTTCTTCTCGCAATCTCACGAGAAGTGGCGCACGAGGTAATCGTTCCATCGCAGCCAAATATGAAATTTGTGGAGTCGGGGATTTGACTCAATCAGCAACCTATCAACGATATAGAACAGATATTGACTTTTCTGATGAAACTGTGATAGATGATTATGCAGGGGCTTATGAACTTTCAGTTCAACTTAATATCGGTAGAGATAGTGACCCGATATTTGGAGAAGAGGGAGGATTTTGGGATGTAACTCAATGCGACTTTGGAGGTGCAGAAGGAACTATTAACATAACCATTCCTAACTTTGTCTTTATCGGCCCTCCTCAATCCCAATGTTGTGACCCATTACTTTTAGAAAACAGATATGAGGACCCAAAAAACCCAAGTTACCCAAGAGATAAGTTTTATTATGATAAATTAGAGAAATCTAATGGTGGAGGTTACAAAATATCTAATACAAATGCTTGGACCACAACCCCTGCGGCTAATAGATGTGGTAACGCTCCACCACAAATTAGTTGCACCAGCGATACTCAAAGTCAAACCAACAATGCTGAAACCTTTTTCCCACGAAATGGATTTATGCAATGGTAATACATCACACTTAAATATCAAAAGCAACAACAAATATTCGGAGACATAGTAATGCAACTTGATTTAGCAATCCAAAGAGAATTAAAGCGTTCACCTATGGATAGTGCTATGCATGGAGTTTCCGAAAGTCTTGGTGCAGGATATACACTCAAAGCCCTTCCTCAAACTATGAAATCAGTTGATGAGATGTTTGGAGTAAATCTAGGACAACTTAATTCTCATGCCGGTGCTGCACCTCGTATCACAGAAAAAACTGTTGCACCTGCTTTTAGTGAACCAGTTAATGGCCTTAATCTATCTTGGGACCCATCGGGTTCTAAGTGGACCTTGAGCCAATCCGCAACAACTCAAGAACCTTCTGCATTAACCAAATTTTGGGGTGCACTTACTGGAACTAAACCTGTTGAGCCAACCATTATGATAGTAAAGTATGGAAAAGGTTCAGCCCACCGATTCCTAAGTGCTTTGGAACTAAGTGATTCAATTACTCAAGAAACTAAGATGGAGATTGCTAACCGAGTAGTTTCTACACTTAATAATGAAATGGCTTTCCCAACTCTTCAAAATGGATTATCTGTAGAAGATAGTTCTGAAATGCAAATTACAGGAACTCAACCTATGTCTGCTACAAATTTTAATAACGGTGCTATGGAAATGAATATGGCCGAAGGTGCATGGGGAGTTACCAAGCAAAAAAATTCAACATTTATGGGAGATACCGTAATTCCGAGTCCAGTTTCAAGAGCGCAAGTATATCAGAATAGTTCTGCTATGTCGTTTAACCAAAATGGAGCAGGGCTAATTAATCGCCCACCAACTAAGTTACCAAGCCAAGGAAACTACACAAAAGTTTCAAGAAGTCTATGATTAAGTTTAAGTAGCAAAAAAAAGGAGATGAACATATGATGAGCAACATACCTGGAGCCGAAACATTAGAACAAACGGTTGATACATTATCAAGTCGTGAAACTTGGTCAGGTATTGCAGGAGTTGTAGTCGCAAATTTGATTGGTGCCACAATGGTTATGTTACCATTTTACAAACTTGGTCGCACCTGGGGTAATGTAACTCGTGTTGCAGTAACACTTGGATTAGGTAGCACTTTACTAGTTCGCTCTAAGAAAATGTCTGACCCTTCCTTTGCTTTCGCAGAACAAGTT
>Ga0115003_10003031_pt1 | contig 13540 bp, 8 predicted proteins | sample ArcticOcean_MG_C_7_FD_88736 | JGI IMG/M metagenome (GOLD analysis project Ga0115003, IMG submission 88736) | Marine microbial communities from western Arctic Ocean - ArcticOcean_MG_CB11_88 | ecosystem: Environmental > Aquatic > Marine > Oceanic | place: Arctic Ocean: Canada Basin | collected... | reverse complement strand
TTAGATATTGAGATGAAGGGAAAACTATTGGATGGTCAAAGTATTCTTCCTATTCTAGTAGGGAATAGTTTAGAACCAAGACCTTTTTTCTGGCATTTTCCAATTTATCTTCAGAGCTATGATAAATTAAATGATGATGGTCGAGATCCTTTATTTCGAACTCGCCCGGGGTCTACGGTTTTATTCGAAGGCTGGAAGCTACATATCTACTATGAAGATCAAGGCGTTGAACTTTACTATTTACCTAATGATCCAGGAGAAAGAAATAATATTGCTAAAAAAGAACCGATAAAGGTCCAGGAATTACTTGAGAAATTAAAAACTTGGCAAGTAAAGGTAGATGCTCCAATTCCAACCGAATTGAATTCTGACTATATCTCAGAAAAATAAAAAATAAGGTATCCATTTTACCACATAATGAATGATTTAATGCTTTAAAACCTCTAGTAATGTGTCCCTCTACTGTTTTTAAGGAGATATTTAGATGTTTTGAAATTTCATCATTACTTAAACCTTCTTTTTTACTTAGAATAAAAATCTCTCTACATTTCGAAGGTAGTTTATCAATCCCTTCATTCAATTTTATTATTGCTTTTTGCAAACTCATTTCATCTTCCTCTAAGAAAGAATCAATTTCCTTGATGTACTTTTCATCTAATGCAACAAGAGGTTTATTCTTTCGGTAATGGTCTATAAACTCGTTATATACAGATTTATATAAATAACTTTTAATAGAAATATTTTCATTCAGTTTATTTCTGCGTGTCCATATTTTTACAAATACATTTTGAACAATATCCTCAGATTCTGCTGAATCTTTTGTGAACAAATTAGCGTATACACAAAGCCTCTCGTAGTAATTATTCATTAAAAAAGTGAATGATTTTTGATCATCTTCTTTTAAAAGCTTGATTAAAACAAAATCGTTTGTTTCATATTTCATAAAGTGAAAATATAAAAAATTGATATATAAAAAGAATCAATTAAAATTATAATGTAAATTAAATTAAAAAAGTAAAGGGTTATTGATTAATGGATCGTTATAAAATAATGATGAAATTAATAGATAGTCTAATAGTAAAATATCTTTCCAAAAAGGCTAACCTTTTTGAGAAGGAGGAATTAAATTATTTAATAAGTAAAAAAAAGAATCACAAGCTGTTCAAGAATTTTATATATACTAATTACCTTAGTTTAATGTCTTTCAATAATCATGATTTAGATAAGGGCAAAAGAAATATTTACAACAGGATAAAATTACTTGAAAGGAAAAACAAGGCTGATCGTTTTAAAAAATTAGCTTTTGCAGCTTCTATAGGATTATTAATTGGAATCACTTTTTATCAATATTTTTATTCAAAAGTACCTTTAGAGATACCAAGTCCTGTTGAGATTGTAAGAGCTGGTCCTATACTTACTTTAGATAATGGTGATGAAGTTGTTTTAGAACAAGGGAAAAAACTTAAAGCCAAGGGAATAAATATTAATGGAAAAAAACTTTCATATGGATTAAATAATATTTCAAATGATGGTGTCAAAAAAGCAGGTTCAAATATTTTAACCATACCTAAAGCCACACAGTTTATTGTAAGCCTAGAGGACGGAACCAAAATTCATTTAAACGCAAATTCTAAAATAAAGTATCCAGTTAGTTTTGTTAAAGGTGAAACACGTCAAGTCGAACTTTTATATGGAGAAGCTTTTTTTGATGTTTCTTCAAGTAAGATAAACAATGGCTCAGCTTTTAGTGTGATTACCGAATCTCATAAAATTAATGTTTTGGGCACTGCGTTTAATGTAAAAGCATATAGCGATAATTCAAACTTAATTCCAACTGTTGAAACAACCCTTATAGAGGGTAGTCTTACCGTTACTAAGGGTATGGTCACTAAAACATTAATTCCAAATCAACAGTCAAAAGTTGATCTTAATTTAAACGAATTTCAAGTTTCAAATGTTGATGTATCTCAATATATATCATGGGTTGACGGATTGTTTACTTTCAATAATTCCTCTCTATACTCCATAATGCAGACTCTATCTAGGTGGTATGATATAGAATTTTCTTTTGAATCCCCGGATCTAAAGAATTTTTTATTTAGCGGCGCTATAGAAAAAACTACTCCCCTAAGTGACCTACTTTTATTTATAGAAAAATCTTCTGGCAAAGAAGTGAAATTTGAAATAAATCAAAATTCAGTATTAATATTGCAAAACCCACAAAGATGACAATCCGATTAAAAACCCTAACTTATTGGATATTTTTATCTCTGAGGGTCTAAAAAACCTTTAACTAAAAACCATTTAAGATTATGATTTTAAACAACCAAAGAATGAATCCTTTGTTGAAAAACATTTTAGCAACAGGAGCAAAACTCTTTCTTTTTCTATTTTCCACTTTAATTTTTGCTTCTGAAAATAATTCTTATCAAGAAGCTATTATTATTGTTAAATCGAACAAAGAGTTTAATGCAAAACAATTATTTAAACTTATTAATAAACAGACTGATTATAATTTTATTTACAGATCTAACCTTCTAAGACGTTCCGGTAGTATAACTTTAGCAGAAGGAAATATCAAAGTAAAAAAATTACTCGACACTTATTTGACCCCTTTAAATTTAAATTATGAATTTTCTAAGGATAAAACTATTATTGTTAAAAAATCTTTAAAAACTAATTTTAAAGAAAATTCAAAAGATAATGAAGAAGAAATCCAATCACCTGTAACAGGTACAGTTGTTGATGATGAAGGAACTCCTTTGCCCGGGGTAAATGTTACTATTAAGGGTACTAACAAAGGAGTTGCCTCGGATTTTGATGGAAACTATGAAATTCAAGCAAATGCCGGAGATATATTAGTCTTTACATATATAGGTTTTGAAAATCAGGAGTTAACCATTGCTGAACAAGAAATTGTTAATGTCTCTATGGTTGCAGATTATGCTAACTTAGACGAAGTAGTACTTACTGGTTATGGTTCAACCGCCAAAAAAGATCTTGTATCTTCAATTTCACAGATTAAAGGAGAGGCCCTTAATAATCAACCTGTCGCAAGAGTTGATAACATGCTACAAGGTAGAGCTGCTGGAGTAAATGTTGTTTCATCAAGCGGAGAGCCTGGTGCAGCTGCAGTAATCAGAATTCGGGGTATGAGTTCTATCAATGGAAATAATCAGCCTTTATTCGTAATAGACGGATTTATAGTAGGTACTGATTTTAATCTCTCAGACCTTAATGTTAATGATATTGAGTCAATTGAGGTTCTTAAAGATGCTAGTTCACTTGCAATTTATGGAACCAGAGGAGCTGCGGGGGTTATTCTTATTAATACAAAAACAGGTCTATCTACCCAAGAGGGTAAAGTAGATGTTTCGATTAATCATTATTCATCTTTTCAACAGGTCTTTAATTATCCTGAGATGGCAGACATGCAAACTTGGGCTGAGTATTGGGATGAAGGAGCTACTCTTATACCAGGAGTCTCTGGATTTGGTTTTAATGACCCAGCAATTATTCCAGCCCACGCAACAGATTGGCAAAACACTACCCCTACTGACTGGAAAGGTTTGATCACACAGCAGGGAAGAATTGATAATACTGATGTAAATCTAAGTGGTAATTCTGGAAAGGTTAATTATTTTATTTCTTACAATAGGTTTAAACAAGAAGGTATTGTTAAAGGATCTGGTCTTGAGAGAAATTCCATAAGGGCTAATTTTGATCTTAAAGTAAAAGATAATTTAAGAACTGGAATTAGACTTGCTGTTACCGAAAGAAAACAAGAGAATAATAAATTCAATTGGGGTGGCGTTTACTATGACTTATTGCCTACTCAGACGGTATATAACCCTGATGGTTCTTATAATGGACTAAATCCTGTTTCAGGGAATTATGATATTAATCCAGTTGCTAATCTAGATCAGGATAATCACAATTTAGTCACTAATATAATTTCTAATGCATACGTAGAATATGACGTGATTCCTGAGATCACACTAAGAAGTACGGTAGGTACTAATTTGAATTTTAATAAAAGAAATCGTTATGTGCCTACAACTGATCCAAAAAGAAAAGCACAAGGAACAGGAGGAGATGCTTACCTTACGTCCAGCAGAGCCAAAAGTTTTTTAAATGAAAACACCTTAACTTATTCTAAAGTTTTTGGAGAACATTCATTGAAAGTACTTTTAGGTTATACAATGCAAAAGGATATTTTTTCCTCTATGGCAGGTGGTTCAGCAGGATATGCAAATGATGTTGTGACCTATAATAGCCTTTCCTTAGGAGCAGATGCCACAAAAAATGTTGTGGGATCTGGTTATAGTCAAAGAACATTCGAATCTATTCTAAGTAGAATTAATTATAGCTATAAGGATAAATATCTATTTACACTTGTTGGAAGAAGAGATGGTTCATCAGTTTTTGAGGAAGGAAAAAAATATGCATTTTTTCCCTCAGCAGGAGCAGCTTGGAAAATAAGTGAAGAAGATTTCATGCAAGACAATGAAATGATAAGTAGCCTAAAATTACGAGCTAGTTACGGAATTGTTGGTGAGCAAGGCGTTAGTCCTTACAACTCACTTGCTAAGTATTTACCAAGAAATGTATTTTTTAACCAATCAATTAGTCCGGGAGTTGTTTTGGCGTCCCTTCCAAGTACTGGCTTAGATTGGGAAAAAACATATCAAACTGATATTGGTTTAGAAGTTGGATTTGCCAACAACAGATATTCTGTTGAAATTGACTATTACAATAAGCAAACCAAGGACTTGCTCTTAGAAAGGCCTCTCCCTAAAACAGCAGGAGCCACAAGACTTGAAAATGTCGGTGAGGTTGAAAATAAAGGTTTTGAATTTACATTTAACTCTGTTAATATAGAAAAACCTGATTTCGTTTGGAGTTCTAGCCTTCAAATCTCCGCCAACAGGAATAAAATTATAAGTTTAGGGGATTCATCTTTCATTGACCTGGAAAATGTTAACCATATACAAGCGGGTCCTGCTGTAAGATTAATAGTTGGCGAAGTTATGCCAAGTTTTATTGGCGCTACTTATGAAGGAACATACAAATCTGACGCAGAAATTATAGCAGACGGCAGACAAGGCATTGATTTAATTGGTGCTCCAAACTATGAGGATATAAATGATGATGGTAATATTAATGAACTAGATTTTGTGGTTCAAGGTAGTCCCCAACCAGATTTTTATTATGGTTTAAGAAATACATTAACTTATAAGAATTGGACATTAGATGTTTTTATTCAGGGTATGCAGGGTAACGAAGTTTATGATGCAACAATTGAGAGTTTCTTCTACGGAAGAGGACCTGAACACAATCTTTTACCTCTTGTTAAAGACAGATGGACTCCTTCTAATCCGACCTCTGATATTCCAAGGGCAGGAACCTCGGCTGGTGGATTTCGCCCAAACAGTAGTTTAAATATTGTTGACGGTTCATATTTAAGATTAAAGAATGTTACTCTAAACTATGATTTTGATTTACCATATACTGATTCAGCAAGTGTATATTTAACAGGTAATAATTTATTGTTGCTTACTAATTATTCATGGGGTGATCCAGAGGTTAGTAGTTTTGGCTCAGGTACTGTAGCTACCGGTGTATCGGATAGTCAATACCCATATTCCTCCTCAGTAGCACTTGGTTTTAGAATTAATTTATAAAAAAAAAACATGAAAACTATTAAATTATATTTAACAAAAATATTGGTAATTATATTCATTTTTATAATACCATCGGGTTGTGAAGAATACTTAGATGAAGAATTTAAAAGTGGTTTGTCACCTTCATCTTTTTACAACAGTGATTCTGAGGCTGTAATTGCCGTAAATGGTGCCTACACGCTTTTAACTTCCGCTGGCTGGTTTAGACACAGAGATAGAAAAGCTTGGTGGCAAATTACAGCAGATGAAATAAGCTCTACTCGAAATATTTTTAAAGAGGCGCACAACATAACTTGGGCTGAAGGTGTTATGGATGGTGAAAGATACTGGGCGAGTTTATATGAAACCGTAAGAAACACAAGTGATGCTATCAAAAATATTAATGGAAATGAAAATCTGAGTCAAAATACAATAGATCAATCACTTGGTCAGCTATACGTAATTAGGGCATTGGCATATTATGATCTCACAGTTGTATGGGGGGATGTTCCATTTTTCACAGAGATTCTCTCACCAGCGGAATTATCTTCATTAGAAAGAACTCCAGTTAAAACTATCCGTGATGCGATGGTGAAAGATTTGCAAACAGCATATGGTTTACTACCCGATTCTTGGTCAGGTGCTGACTTAGGAAGAATGAGTAAATGGGCTGCAAGGGCACTAGAAGCTAAGTTTCATATGTTTGAGAAGAATTGGCAAGGAATGTTAACGGCTAGTAAAGATATCATTGATAACTCCCCTCATGCTTTAATGTCGAAATTTGAGGATGTTTATAATTGGAGTAATGCTGGTTTCATGAATAAAGTTAATTCAGAACACATTTTATGGATTGATTTTACTGGTCTTGCTGCAATTGGCATGACAACAAACGGAGAATCGGACTATCAAAGTGGTCATGACTTCGTTCCAAGACTAAGAGATGAACCAAAAGATAAAAGTGGTAGACAAGGTGAATTAATTACAGCATTAGCGAAAAATGACCATGAATTTGGCGGATATGGTAGTGCATCTCCGCTTCCACTTTTAGCTGATAGATCTTCATGGGATGCTGGAGATTTAAGATATGATGCATCTATTACCGGTGAATATGAAGGAATCCCTTTAAAGTTTAAATACCTGAAAAAGCTTTGGAATTTAAGTAAGGAGTATTCTCCGAGGGGTAATAAATCTGAAAATTTTGTTATGATTAGGCTTGCGGATATCTACCTTATGGCAGGAGAAGCAGAAAATGAACTTAATGGTCCAAGTAATGCATATCAATATGTAAATACAGTCCGCGAGAGAGCCTTTGAGCCAGACCAGCCATGGAGTGGTTTATCCCAAAGCGAGTTTAGAGTTGAGATGTATGAGGAACGGTTGCATGAACTTTGTGGGGAGTCTCACAGAAAGCCGGATCTCGTTAGATGGGGTATTTATGTAGATCGAATTAAGAATACTGTTTTCCAAAAACATAATGCGCCAGCTGCATCGAATGTTCAACAAAAACATACACATGCTCCAATTCCATTATCTGAAATTCTATTAAACCCTAATTTATTAAAAACAGATCCAACCAATAATGGCTACAGATAAAGTACCTTGTACTTTGATTGTTGTATAATTTAATTAATATGAGATCATTTAATAATATTTCATTTTTTAAAATTAATTGGCTTAAAACATTCATTTGCAATGGCTTTAAGTCAATTAGTTTTATTTTAATTTTACTGTTATTTTCTTTCTGTAAATCAGAAAAAGAAGAGTCTAATAAAAAGCTTAAGATTAAGCCAAACTTTATTATCGTTTTTGTTGATGATATGGGATATGGTGATTTAGGATCTTATGGTCATCCTACGATCAGAACTCCCAATCTAGATAGAATGGCCTATGAAGGGCAAAGGTGGACTCAGTTTTATTCAGCATCGAGTGTTTGTACTCCAAGCAGAGCTGCATTATTAACAGGAAGACTTCCTATAAGAAGTGGAATGATTGGAGGAACAGACGTCAGGGTTCTATTTCCTGATTCAAAAAAAGGGCTTCCTGATTCTGAGATAACCATTGCAGAAAAACTTAAAGAAAATGGGTATAAAACGGCTATAATTGGTAAATGGCATTTAGGACATAAAAAAGAATACTTACCACTTCAACATGGCTTTGATTACTATTACGGTATACCATATTCGAATGATATGGACAGAATTAGAGGTGAAACCTGTTGTCCCGGATCTCAATATTGGGATAAATATGATAAACCTGAATTCGAATCATCGATGTATAATGTTCCTCTTATTGAAAATAATGAAATTATAGAAAGACCAGCTGATCAAACAACAATAACTAAGCGATTTTCAGATAAAGCGGTTCAATTTATAAAAAACAATAAAGAAAATAACTTTTTCCTATACTTAGCACATAACCTACCACATACTCCACTTTATGCATCAAAAGATTTTTTAGGGAAAAGCAAAAGGGGTTTATATGGAGATGTTGTCGAAGAAATTGATCATGGAATTGGATTAATTATCAATGAACTAAAAAAAAATAATCTTGATGAAAATACAATTGTAGTCTTCACATCTGACAACGGTCCTTGGCTGCCTTTTGAATCTCACTCAGGATCAGCAGGACTTTTAAAAGAGGGTAAAGCTACAACTTGGGAAGGCGGACAAAGGGTTCCTAGTATTTTTTGGGGTGGAGGAGTTAAACCCGCTGTTATTCGTGATTTAGGGTCAACAATGGATATCTTTCCTACTTTATTAGATATGTCAAATTTAAGTATGGTAGATGATAGAGTAATGGATGGGGTTAGTTTAAAAAATACATTATTAGAACTTGAGCCTAGTAAGAGAGAAAAAATTATTTATTATCGCTCCAGAGAAGTTTATGCCATTAGATATGGAGAATATAAAGCTCACTTTATTACTCAAGGAGCTTTTGATTATCCTGCTGGCAGTGATAAAAAAATAGTTTTAGATAAACCTTTGCTGTACAATTTAAACATTGACCCGTCTGAAAAATATGATATAGCACATAAAAATCCTGATATTTTAGAGAAAATCAATGCGATATTAGAGGAGCACAAAAAAAACTTGATTCCCACGAAAGATTTACTTATAGAAAGAGGTTTGGAGCTTTCAGAAAGAGCAGGAGAATAGTTAATACTATCTTTTAATTTTAAAAATGAGTTTACTTAAGAATCATCATATTAAAAGTTTTTTATGGACCCCATACTGTTTTATTTTGATAAGCTGTACAGAATCTAAAAGACAAATAGTACCAACCCCACCTAATAATGTTATTATAATTTTAGCCGATGATCAAGGCTGGGGTTCTACTTCAGTTCAGATGGATTTAAATATTTCAGAATCTGCAAGTGATTATGTAAAAACACCCAATCTAGAACGATTGGCAAAAAAAGGAGTTGTATTCTCAAATGGATATGCTGCTAGTCCAAACTGTTCACCAACAAGAGCTAGTATATTGACAGGGAAAACACCAGCTCAGTTAAAGATAACAGATATTATTAACCGTCATGAAGGAGTATTATATGAAGGAAATAAACTGAATCCACCTGCCCATCTCTATGGGCTCCCAGAAAAAGAAATAACTATAGCAGAATTGATCAAAACTAATCTACCCAAATACAAAACAGGACATTTTGGAAAATGGCACCTTGCGGCTAATGGCCCAAGTGCTCACGGTTTTGACGATAGCGATGGAGAAACTGCTAATGTAGAGGGAAATACAAAGATTAATAGTAACCCCAAAGATATTTTCGGTATTACCAGTCGTAGCATATCGTGGATGAATGAACAGGTAAAATCTGAAACACCATTTTTCATGCAAATTTCACATTATGCTACACATTTGGCCATGGAATCTAGGTTAGAGACTAAGAACAAAGTAAAAACCTATGTGCCTGGTAATAGACATTCTAAATCAGGTTTCGCGGCCATGTCAGAAGACTTAGATACCGGTATAGGTATGCTTTTAGACCAAATTGAAAAACTTGGAATTACAGAAAACACTTATGTAATTTACCTTGGTGATAATGGAACTTATCCTACAAAAAACAATTCTAATATTAACGGACCTTTACACGGCTGGAAAGCAACTTTGTGGGAGGGTGGCATAAAAGTTCCATTTATGATTTCTGGTCCAGGTATTGAACAAGGATATAATTCTGAATCAGTATCTAGCAGTGATCTTTTACCAACTATTTGCGATTGGCTTGAAATCAATAGCCTACCTAAAAATATCGATGGAGGAAGTTTAGCTTCTATTTTGACAAAAAAAGTAAGCAAAGTGGTTAGAGAAAATGATTTTATCGTGTTTTATTTTCCACACTATCAACATGAAAAAGGCACCCATCCTGGAGTAGCAATTGTTAAAGATGAATTTAAGTTAATCAAATATTATGAAGAAGACATGATATTTCTTTTCAACTTAAAGGAAGACAGATTAGAATTAAAGAATTTGGCCTCTATAAATCCTAAAAAAGTAATTGAATTGGAACAACTCATTAACGATTATTTTTCAAAACACAACATAAAGTTACCAACAGTAAATAACGATTATAAATCTGAAAATGACATGGGTCTAAAGTATGAACAAGTAAAAAAAAGGTTGATGTCAGAAGCCTATTTTATTCCTTAAAAATGACTCTATGAATTTATCGCTCATTATGATTAAAAATGGCACCTACTCTTTCATTTTTATATTCTACTGTTTTTTTGTTGCTCAACTAAATGCACAAGATAAACCCAATATTCTTATCATTATTGCAGATGACTGTACTTTTAGTGACCTCCCGCTATATGGAGGGTCTAACGTAAAGACCCCTGAAATCGATAAACTGGCAGCGCAGGGGATGACATTCAATAAAGCTTATGTGACTATGCCTATGTGCTCTCCTAGCAGAACAGAATTATATACCGGGCTATATCCTATTTCTAGTGGTGTAAACTGGAATCATTCTTCAGCAAAAAAAAAATTAAAAAGTATCGTACATTATTTAGATAAAGAAGGATATCGAACAGGAATTGCAGGAAAATTACATGTAAGCCCACAACAAGTTTTTCCCTTTGAAATGGTTGACGGTTTAGAACGTAATTGTGTTTCTGAAAACGCTGATTTTGATTTAGAAAAGCTGAGATATTTTATTTCGAAAGATAAATCCGAGCCATTTTGTATGGTTTCTGCTTTAGTGGTTCCGCATATTCCATGGACAGTTGGTGATCCATCCCATTTTAATCCTGATGAATTTAAATTGCCCGAGTATTTAGCCGATACTAAAGAGACTCGAAAGGAATTTGCTAATTATTTGGCAGAAATTGAAGTACTGGACTATCAGGTAGGTTCAATTTTGAAAGTTTTAAAAGAAGAAGGAATGTCAGAAAATACAATAGTTATTTTTACATCAGAACAAGGAGCACAATTCCCATTTAGTAAGTGGACAAATTATGAAATGGGAGTACACACCGGCTTTATTGTTAGGTGGCCAAAAAAAGTGAAAGAAAATACTAGAACAGACGCACTTATTCAGTACGTAGACGTGTTGCCAACACTTATTGATGCTATTGGTGGTAATACAAATTATAACTTTGATGGTTCTAGCTTCTTATCCATATTAAGAGGTCAAAAAGACAGCCATAGAAAGTACGCCTACTTCATGCATAATAATATTCCTGAAGGACCTGCATATCCAATAAGATCCGTCACAGATGGGGAATATCACTATATAAGAAATCTGAATTCAGAAAATCTGTATATAGAAAAACATTTGATGACTCGAATGCCATTGAATAAATATTGGCCATCTTGGGTTTTTCAATCTACAACGAACCAGGAGACACTGAACCTTGTAAATCGATATATGAAAAGACCATTTGAAGAATTATATGACACTAAAACAGATCCAAATGAGATGAAAAACTTAGCGGGAGAACTGTCTTTAAAAAATACAAAAACAAGCTTATCATCTCAATTAGATTTGTGGATGAAACAACAAGGTGATCCAGGAATAAAAATGGATTCATATGAAGCAATGCTTAAATTAAAAAACTAAAAGTAACGTATTTTTAAATCTTTTTTTGCTTATAAATAAATTTTACAATCAAATAAAAAATACAATTAAAGCTAAATTAAAATTATGAAAAATCACATAGTAATTATTATTTTGTTGATGGTATTTGGTAGTTGTAAACAAGAAAAAAGACAAGTAGATAGTCGGCCAAATATTATTGTAATAATGGCAGATGACCTTGGTTATTCTGATTTGGGTTGCTATGGAGGAGAAATTAAAACACCAAACTTGGATGCTTTAGCCAAAGGAGGTGTAAGATTTACCCAGTTTTATAATGCTGCAAGATGTTGCCCAACAAGAGCCTCATTGTTAACAGGTAAATATCCACATCAAGTTGGGCTTGATAATAACGGACAATCATTGTCTAAAAACGCAGCCACTATTGCTGAAGTATTAAAGGAAAATGGCTACAGAACTGGAATGACAGGAAAATGGCATCTTTCAGAAACCAAAAGTTTGAAAGACCCTGATGACCAATTATTGTGGCTTTCACATAGAAAAGATCTAAGTAAGTTTGCACCATTAGATACGTATCCTACCAGTCGTGGATTTGAAGAATTTTGGGGAGTTATATGGGGAGTTGTAAACTATTTTGATCCATTTAGCTTGGTACACAACGAAGAAGAAATAAAACAGGTGCCTGACGACTTTTATATTACTGATTTCATTACCGATAAGTCTATTGATCTAGTAGATAAATTTAGTGAAGATCAGAATCCGTTTTTTATATATGTCGCTCACACAGCTCCTCACTGGCCTTTACATGCATTACCAGAAGATATTGAAAAATACAAAGGTGCTTATGACGCTGGTTGGGACAAGTTAAGAGAAAATCGATATAAGGGATTGATTAAAAAAGGAATTATAAATCCAAAAATAGCCCCTTTAACCAAAAATGAATCAGGGAAATTATGGGTTAATAACCAAGAAAAAGCATGGGAGTCTAAACACATGGAAGTTCATGCCGCTATGATTGACAGAATAGATCAAGGTATAGGAAGATTGATTCATAAGTTGAAACAAACAGGGGAATATGACAATACTTTAATTTTATTTTTAGCTGATAATGGAGCTTCATCGGAGCGAGGTTATCCTCCAGGATTTGACCGTCCTGGGCATAACAGAAAAGGAGAGGAAATCATTTTTTCGGATCAAAAATATAAAAGTCCTGGAAACGAGCTTACTTGGGGATATTTGGGAGATGCCTGGGCAGGAGCAGTAAATTCCCCTTTCCGATATTGGAAAAGAGAGTCCTTTGAAGGAGGTAACTGTACACCATTTATTGTCCATTGGCCAGAAGGTCTTAAAGGAAAAGAAAATACGATTAATCATGGGGTTGGTCACGTCATAGATATTCTACCTACTTTTCTAGAAGTCGCAGGAGCAAGCTATCCTGATATAATAAACGGATTAAAAACAACACCTGTTGAAGGGCGTTCAATTATACCAATGTTGAATGGTGAAGTTGCCGCTACCAAAGACACCCTCTTTTGGGAACATCAAACAGGGAAGGCACTTCGAGTTGGAGATTGGAAGATTTCAGCTTTAATTGGTGGAGAATGGGAGTTGTTTAATCTTACGAAAGACCGAACAGAATCAGATAATTTAGCATTTAAAATACCTGGCAAGGTTCAGGAAATGGAAGCTATATGGAAGCAAGAATATAAAAGAATTTTTAATGAAGTGGAATAGTCTTTTTTTACCTATATAAATTCAAGAATCTATCCAATGAAAATCGAACGTCAAGTGAAAACTATTTTAAGTAAAATTTTTATCTTCTTTTTTATAATAT
>Ga0115003_10003030_pt1 | contig 13542 bp, 18 predicted proteins | sample ArcticOcean_MG_C_7_FD_88736 | JGI IMG/M metagenome (GOLD analysis project Ga0115003, IMG submission 88736) | Marine microbial communities from western Arctic Ocean - ArcticOcean_MG_CB11_88 | ecosystem: Environmental > Aquatic > Marine > Oceanic | place: Arctic Ocean: Canada Basin | collected... | reverse complement strand
TGTTGAGGCGGCGCCCGCGCCGCGCCCCCGCGGCCGCCGGCTCTCTCCGTCGCCCCGCGCCTGGCCGCCCCTCCCGCCACCCCCCCCCCCCACGTCTTTCGAAAAGGAAGTGGAAGTTGATGAAAACCGGCAGGTAGGTACCGGCGTGTTTCACGGAAATCTGCGCGCACGCTGAGATAAATAAAAGAAAATGTTAGTCTTGTATGGGCAAACAGTGTTGGGATTTGGGAAAGGCCCAATACGTACCTTCGCCCCCCTGTTGCACCACGCGCGCGATTATCTTTCCCACGTCCCGTTGGTTGGTTCTGGGATTGAGAACGGAAACTGTCAGTAATGTATTGGGCGATGCATGGACAAACAGTCACCAGCTGAGAGATAAAACAGTGTCAGGATTTGGGAAACACAATACGTACCTGACTTCCTGCCACGGAATCCGAATCACGTCGCTTTCGCGCATCGCGTTTTGACCAAGCGCGCCCCCACTAAACAGCGACATTTGGTAGTCAGCGCCTAAAACAGCCTCCGCCTCCTCCAGTTTCTGTTTCAGAATCACCAGCCGCTGCGGGTCGCTAAGTTTTTTTACCGGTGGTTTCTTGAGTAAATCAACCGGACCGAGCGCGCCGTCCACGCCGCGGCCGTCGTCGTCTTTGTTGTGAACAAAAAAAGTGTCAGTCTTTCGGACCATGTGTCTTACGTAATTACGGGCGGACAATCGGCAAAACAGGGAGGCCGGGACTTGGGTTCCCAGGCCCAACACGTACCTTTCCCAAACTCGCCGCCCGGTACCAGGTTCGGGTTGTCGTTATCCAGGCCGTCGTCGTTATCCAGGCCGTTTTCGTTACCGTTGCGTCGCGCGGTTGACGCGGTCATCGCGCCGGACACGCGCTCTAGCAACTCAGAAGCAGCCGCGGTGCCCGGCCGTTCATCGAGCAACTGGCTAAGCTCGCCTATCATCGCGAGGTGCTCTTCTTCTTCCAACTGTCGTCGCGCCGCCGCGGCGCTCGCCGCGGCGAGCACGCCCCGCGGCACAACCACGTCGTGCACAAGCCAATCCGTTTCGCGCTGCATGTGCGTCAGCCGTTGCACCACGTTGGCGCCGTAAAGCTCCGCGGCGATGGATTCGTCCTGATTGTAAAAAAATAAATGTCAGTCTTGTATGGGCAATCAGTCAGAGGAATGTGGTGATTGGGAAATACTTACCGGCCCGGTACCCTTCGTGCGCTCCTCCACCACGCACGTGAACCCGATTTGGGAGTCACGCGCGGGTTCGGATTTTCCTCCAGGTCCGGATCGCGAATCCCCAGCAGCCGGCCCCAACCCGGCGGAAAACGAAGCGTCGCCGCCCTGATTGTAAAAAAAGAAATGTCAGTCTTGTGTATCGCGATGTATGGACAAACAGTCAGGGCAGAGGGAATCGTCCCTTCTGGTACGAGTATGGGCAATCGCAGAGGCGGTGTGTGGTGGGTGGGAAAGGCCCTTACCAAACCGGGAATGCTCTGGTACATGTACGGCCCCTCCTGCCACTGCGTTTGTTTGAAAAGGCTCGGGAGCTCGTCGAACAATTTGCGGCACCGCACCGGGTCCGCAAGGGTCACGGCGCTGTACAAACCGTAAACAACGCACTCTTTTTTTTTTTCGGAGGACAGTTTCTTCCGCGCGTCGCCTTCGCCTTTTTCGTCGCCGTCGTTTTCGCCGGGGTCCTTCTTCGGCCGCGCCGCGTAAATCGGCGTGGGAAAGTTTTTGTCGTCGCTGACCAGGGAAATCTTCGGCGACGCCGCGACCACGCCTTTCAGGGCCTTGCCACCTTGTGTAAATCGCGCGGCCGTGCTCGTCTTTTGCCCAACCCCCGCCCGCGCGCCGCCGCTCACCAAGTCGCCCCTTGTACGATGAAAAAGAAAGTGTCAGTCGGTCGTTATGTGGCCTGAGGGATTGGAAAGGGGTCCGACGGAGTGGGTAGTACTTTCCGACTGTACTCCATACAGAGCAGTAATCAGGGAGGCGGAGCGTGTTCATTGGGAAAGGCCGTACCCCGAAAGGTGAAACGAAACGTCAAACTGGTGCCCCGTGGCTGTTGTTTTGAACGAAAAGTGGTTAGCGTGTTGTGTATCGCGAATGTGTGGACAACAGTCACAGGCGCATTAGAGGTAAAACTTTATGTTTCCCGGATTTGGGAAAGCCCCGACACACGCACCTCGCAGCCGCGCCACGGCTTCCGGGAACGGGTTCTTAATAAGAGGCGGCTGCATGGCGTTTACTGATACGATAAAAAAGAAAGTGTCAGTCTCGTATGGGCAATCAGTCTGCGGAATGTAATAATTGGGAAATACTCACCTAACACCCCGTGCAGGGTCTCGTCAAGACGCGCGTCCGTGACGTACTGCAAAAGCATCGCGGCGTTGTTGAACCGCGGCGGGACGTACCGGTGCTTGCGCATCCAGCGGTTACTAGATTTCGTGTCCAGACAGACAGACGCGGCGACGACTTCGTATACGCGTTGCCACACCACGTCCAGCTCCTTCTCCGTGGGCCTCTGGGCCCGGGGGTCCACAAGAGGAATCCCGCCGTGTTTCGATAAGCCCCCTCGGTCCTGCTTTACCTCCTCTTTCTGCTTCGCGAAAATTGACAACAGGGTGGTTTTCTTCGTCTGCTCGTCGTCGCTAGAGTCGTCGCTTGAGCTGCCCACTCCTTTCCGCCGCGAAAACCAGCTTTTTTTCCGTAAGATACCCGCCTCGGTCTCCTTCAACTTCAACCTTGCCCGTCGCGCCCGTCGTTTCTTCTTCCGCGCCACTGCCAAATCAATCGCCGCGTCGATCTGCGCGTCCACGTCACTGCCGTGCGATTCGCTCTTTTCGATCAAGTTCAACCCGAACGCCCCGGCTTGCACCAACGCCATGTGCGGACGCATGAGCTGGTGCTCTTGTGACCGAGTCAGCGCCACGACGGTCATGAGGAGCTTGGCTTTTTCGAGCGCGCGTACGCAGTGGTGGGACATGTTCCGAGACGTCTCGGGGTTTGTGAGCCCCGTTCCGCCGCGCTCGCACAGCCGGATGGCGCCCAACAACACGTCGCTGGCCATCTCCTGTGCTTGTAAAGAAAAAGGTCAGTCTTTCGGGTCATGTGAGTGCGTAATTACTCTGGACAATCGGCAAACGTGGAGGTGGGATTTGGTGAAAGGCCCAACACGTACCCGCAACGGCTCTAAACCGAAATCCCGACGACACGCTTGCTTCATGAAGTCGTCCATGCGTTGGTGAAGGTGCGTCAAATGTCTGGTTAGGGATTGCGAGTTGCCGGGCGTTTTCGTAACGGAGTGGTCACCCCCGAAACACCGCTCCAGCGTCTTCGCCTCGTTCGCCACGTTGAACAACCAACAAGCGCTGGGATTGGGAAAGAAAAGGGTCAGTCCCGAGTCTCGTGACGGGCAATTTTCGTACAGTGCGCAAACAGGGAGGCGGACTCGGGGGTGCACTTATCGTGTTGGTACTCCCTTGCGTAACCGCACTCCATTACCCTACTCCATCGTAGTGGAACGACTTGCGTAACCGCACTGCGTACAAAACGCACCTGCTGTTCGTGCTCCGAATCAAGTCGCAAAACGCTTTTTCGCGGTGGAAGTCCACGCTGTTTTGTTCGGGCGGGTCGTCCCCGTCGCTCCACCCCAGGTCGCCTCTTAGAAGAAGAACCAACACCGCCATGCGCAGCGCCCTCGGCATGTCGTCGCTTCGCATGGCGCTTAGCCCGATTTTCATCATCCGCTCGACGTTGTTTTTTAGCACCAGCGGCGACGTGGGCGCCACCGCGCCGCCGTACATGTCCCCGTACGCCACCACCGCGCTTTGTTCAAGAAAAACCCCGGTGTACATCGACTCGAACGGCAGCGTGGCGTAGTGCGTCGCCGTGGGTGCGACGCCTGATTGTAAAACTATATATGTCAGTCGTGTATGGGCAATCAGTCGGCGGAATATGGTAATGGGAAATACTTACCTTTCCGCGTTTTCACGCGGTAGTGAAACGTAAAGTACACGCGAACGGAGAGGTGCGTTACCATTGTTTTCGTAGCGGACGCCGTGGACCCGCTCCCCGCGCGCTCGCGCGCCGCGCTCGCGGCGGTGCCGTAGTGCCCGTCCAGGAACTCGGGAGGTACCGGGCACTGCACGATGCACTCCATGGCGACTTTGTGATGCGACGACGTCGCTCTTTTAACGGCAATGTCGAAACCTCTTTGTTCGGTGCGCATTTTCTGCTGCGACCACCACTGCGCCCGACGCGCGCTCTTCGCGTCGCTGCCCCAGTTGGACATCCCGGGCATAAGCAGGACGCCTTGGAGTTTTGCCAGAAAGGTGTCAGTAGTGTATGGTCAAACAGTCGTCCGGGATTTGGGAAATGCAATACGTACCTCGGACGGTGTGCGCTTCACTCGCTTTCGCGACGCCTTCACACGTGTCGTCTATGTACCCCACGAACGTCTGAAGACCCTCCGCGATGGTTGGCGCGTCTACCACGACGTCCACCCTGAGCCCGATCCGCGCGGGCGCGCCTTGGTACTTTCGCCGGTGCAAACATCCCTCTTGCAGCGACAGCAACGCTTGGAACACGCATTCCGCGTTCCTCGTATCAACCTGCTTCGCGGTTTTCGGGTATAGCGCGGGTGGAAACCGCCGCAGCAGGGTTTTTATATCCGTCAGGCCCGCCCTGTCGGTTGCGCGTAACACGTGCGGCAACCCCCACGCGTCCGAAAACCGGTTCAGCTTGCACGTCTGCCCGTTACCGCCATCAACAAGCGTCACGTCTTCCAGTTCATCAAGAACCTCCTCGTCCGTGACACTCCACACGTCCTTCCGGCTGTGGCCGTGCGTGCTGTACGCACTCAGCGCGGTGGCGACGAAGAAGTACGGGTTCGCGGGTAACCTTGGAAGGGAGAACAGCCGCCGCAGGGACTCGTGCAGCGCGGGCCGCAACCCGGTCTCGGATTTGCCGAGGTGCCGTTTACGCACGCGTCGCTCAACCTCGATGGCGGCCTGGGTTTCCTGCGTCGCGGTGGGCATGGTTGGTTTTGCGTCGCGCAAGACCTCGGATGCGTGCCAGGAAAACGCAAACACTAGTCCGCAGACGCCTCCGCAAGGCGCTGCGGCTACCCACAGCGCACAAGCGGTCTGCCACCTGTTGGGGATTGGTCAACGCTTTTCAAAGCCACGACGACAGAGGTAAGTAACGGGTGCGGTCACATATTTGCCTGGCAATCCGTGGCAATCACATCCGGTCCGCACTTCCCCTGGCACAGACCCACGCGCCGCGCGACAGTTCTCGAGCCCGTTGCCGTGTGCAGAGTGCGCTGCTGTTGGACGGTGACGTGGCAAGACCGATTTTGATATCGCGGCTGGACAAAGACAGCCACGCCGGTCGACGTTGAGACACGCATTCGAATCTGAAACCAACAAGGATAATTTGTGATTTGTGATTTGTGGATTTGGCACGTCCCGCGCGCGACCGCACTCGTGAAGTGACTGGCTGATCGCACGTGACTGCCTGTGACTGCCTGTGACTGACTGGCTGCCACTCAACGCACACGACAATGCCTGCTTCCACCCAGAAACCGCGCAAAGGTGTGTACCACCGCGGGATGGTGTGGCTCGGGTTCCGTCGAGACAGGCACGGCAATTTGGTGCCTGACGTCGGGAGTGAAACGTCTTTGAAACCAACGGACTCGTCAAAGCCAAAGCCCACCCCGGGCGTTTCGTCCCGCAACACGCCCAATGCAACTTCCGAGTTCCCGATGCCGAGCGATTCCGGGTGGACGGCGCACCAAATCGCGGGGATGATCGCCGAGGAGGTTGCGGTCGTGATGGCGGCGCACGCGCTGGCGCCGAAGCCCGGCCCGGTTCCGCCGACGCCGGAGACGTACTCACGGGACGAGCGACTACCGCCCTTCGCGCGACGCCCGAAACCGGCGAAGTGGATGGAAGCGCCCGACGTGACCGTCGCGAAGGGCGTCAAGGCTTTCGCGAACAAGTTCGCCGTCAGCGAGCACGCCACGAGCCACCACCGGAAGGTTGACCCAAACGACCCCACCGCCCGACTCGCCCTCGCGGAACGCGACTACTCGCTTTACCCGCCGGGGTGCGGGGTGGCGTATGGAGGGCCGAGTTTTGGTGCGGCGGCGGCGGGGAGTAGTTCTTCCACAAGTAGTACTACTGGTGCTACTTCCTACACAGGAGGTAGTACTGGTAACGCCACTACTTTCGCCACGGCTACTTCCTACACGGCTACCAAGACTACTGGTACCACCGATTCCACCGGCAGTTCCCTGTCCGCCGCGTCCAACGCCGCGCAGTTCTGCATCGTGGTGGTTTCTCTTTCATTCGCGCCCGTTTTGGTTGACTTGTTACGAACCTCTTTGCGACGCGAAAACGTCCCCGCGTCCTTGTTGCGGTGGGCGCTCACCGCGGCCGCGACGTTCGCCATGGGCTTCGTTTTCTTCGGGGTTTTCCGGAAACCGTTCGCGCGGTGGCTAGTCCGGGTGAGTACCGTTACTGGAGTGAGTTCGGAACAAGCTTCCGTCGCGGCGGTTGGCATCGCGTTCGTGACCGGCGTGGCGGGCGCGTCCCTGACGCAAGCCGCCGGCAGCGCGATAAAGTGGCTCCTCATGGGCAACGGGTGGACCACGTTTGTCGTGTCAATCCTGACCGCCACCGCGACGCCGGTGTACATGGAATGGAGGCAACGGCGACGGACGTTGTTAAAGAAAGCCCTGACGGTTTGCTACGACAACGAAAAGAGCCCGGACGGGTTAGCGGTGCTTTTCGGGACGGGCAAGGCCGGGTACGACGCGAAGAAAGGTACGGCCTTGGGGCTTTCACCAAATCCCAATAAGACGGTTTGCTTATACTCGTACCATAAGGGCGCATTACCGATGCCGATTGTCCGCCCGTAATTACTCACTCACGTTACGAAAGACTGACCTTTTCTTTTACAAAAAAAGACCCGGGCGCGTTCGCGATGGGGGTCGCCGAAACCCCAGCCTGGGCGCGGTTCAGGGAGGACGAGCTCGTGGAGTGGCTGAACAAGTTCGTGGAGCGGCTGTGGCCGTTCGTGAACCGCAGCATATGCGCGTTGGTTCGGTCGCAGGTTGAGCCGTTGCTTGAGGAACACCGCCCGTCCGCACTGAGACGGATCCACTTCGAGAAGCTTGATTTGGGGCCCGAGCCGATTCGAGTGAACGGCGCGCGGTGGGTAGGAACCAGGAGCGACAACCTGGGCGCCTCACTTGAACTGGACCTCGCGTGGTCCGGCAGGGCGAAGATCCAACTGGACGCGAAGACGCACCTGGGGAGCACCATCGCGATCGGCGTGAAGGACGTGGAGGCGTACACCAAGGTGATGGTGACGCTGCAGCCCCTGACGCCAACGCTCTGTCCTTTTTCAGGTACGTATTGTATTTCCCAAATCCCGCCGACTGTGTTCCCATACAAGACTGACACTTTCTTTTATTGGTATCAGGGCTGATGGTGACGCTGCGAGAAAAACCCACGCTGGAGTTTGATGTCGATTTACCGCTAGGGCTAGAGGGAACCGTGTCGCGGCAAATCCAAACGTGGCTCGAAACCCTGGTCGGGAACATCTTAGAAACCAAACTGGTTTGGCCGGAGCGGCTGGTGGTGCCCATCGGGGACCCGTCGACGACGCTGACCTTGCCAAACGGCGAACAGACAACCCAGGTACGTAGTATGTCCCATCTCCCCAAATCCCATATGACTGTTTACCGCCCCTTTTTCAGCGCCCTACTCGTGACGTACGTAGCAGTTGCTGGTGCGATACTGTAATACTACTAGTAACACTGCTAGTAACATTACCAGTACTGGAAACTGTTACAAACCTATACTCACGACTCGCGACTAACCTTTTTCTTTTATTTTTCCCAACCAGGCGTGGTACGTGGAAAACGTGCTGCGACTGCGAGACGTGGGTTTGGTTTGCTTGAAAATCAAGAGCGCCGAAAACGTGGTCGGCACCGATTTGCTGTCGAAAGCGGACGCGGTGGTCGGGGCTAAAATAAAAGGCCTGACCTGGGCCAAAACGGACGCGGTGCAGAACAGCAACGACCCGGTGTTCAACCACGTGATGTACTTGTTGGTGGACGACCCACACGAGCGAAGCTTGACTTTACGCGTGGTGGACGCCGACGACGTCAGCGCTGGAGGGTTCGGCGCGGACGTGTTGTTGGGCACGGCGAAAGTTTCCCTTTCCGAAATCGCGAAGAACCCGCACCGAACGAGGGAGATTTGTGTGGAGTTCCCAGAGTCGAAAGAGCGGAACACGAGCAAAAAGAACCGGCCGGTCATGAAACTGCTTTGCGACGTGACGTACGTGCCGTTTGATTTAGAGGAGGAGACAGATGAAACTTCTGATGAAACTTCTGATGAAAATAATTCAAACCGCGATGCCTTGCGCGGAGTGGGTATGCTCACCGCGCGCGTGGTTCGCGGGGTGGGGTTGAAAGGCGCGGACGACGGCGGGAAATCCAGCGACCCGTTTTGTAAGCTGCAAATGCCTAAAGCCAACGTGGAGGGAAGCGCGGCGGCTAGTAACAAAGGGGAAGGAGCTTCTCGTTCGTCAAATTCCGAGGCCAAGGGGTTGATTCGGCACAAAACGCGCACGTGCGACAAAACCCTCGATCCGGAGTGGCTGGAGTCGTTCGAGTTCGTGGGGGTTTCGGGTGGCGCTGCTCTGCAAGTGCAGTGCTTCGACAGGGACAAAGGCATGGTGGTTGGGAGCAGCAAGTCATCCCTAGGGAGCTTCGAAATCACACCGCACGCGGACGTGGTCGGGTATTTCGAAAACGAAAACCGAAACTACGCTTTTCCGAAAAAAGAAAGGGGCCCGATGGAAAAGACGAGCGTGACGCGCTTTTTCGCACTGAACGGCGACAAAACCGTCAAAGGGCACATCGAACTCGAGCTGACCTGGCAGCCGTTCGCAAAGGCGCGGTAGGTAGACGCAGGAACAGGACCGAGTACTTAGTCGTAGTACGTACGAAGCTTACGTAAGGATACTTCGCAGGGTTAGAAGAATCCAAAAAAGAAATCACATGTCTCTTTCATTTTCGATTCACCTCTCCGTCTATCCTCCCAATCGTTACCTAAATCCCGGCACCTGAAGCACGCTTCCGCTGACTTCCTTCGTCAATCCCAAAAGAAACGGAACGCACGCGTGCGCCCAGTCCCGCGATCGCTGAGAGCCGCGTGAAAAAAAAGTGACGTGTCAGTCTTTCAGGCCACGTGTATTACGTAAACAGTCAGAGGTATATCGCGCCGTGTGGACAAACAGTCGGGGCAGAGGTAACCGTCCCTTCGCAGGACGAGTGTATCGCGATGTATGGACAACAGTCACCAGCTTCGGTAAAATCAGTCGTGTCGCAATGTGTTCAATGGGAAAGCCCCACACCTCGTCGCCGTGCGTTTTGTGCAAAGGCCCGACGTCGGCGCCGTCGGTTTCTTTGGCCAAACCGGGGAGCGCGCCTGCTTGGAAAAAAGAAAAGGGTCAGTGTTGTATGGGCAAAGATTTGTGTGGTGCCGTGTGTTATGTACTTTTGTACTCTGAACACTCGGCAAACAGTCGTTGGATTAGGCATTTGGAGTTGGGAAAGTCCCTTACCCGGGTCGATCTGGAGCGCGATGATTCTTTGTGAACAATCCTTCGCGTCGTGCCCGGAGTGCGCATTCCGTAAGTCACTCGCGATGCTCGCGGTCACCGCACACAACGCCGCGTGCGAGGCGCGGTACGGCGCGAGACGAGATGCAATTGGCGGGTCGATGACGTGCGACACGGTGACGAACAGTTTCGGGTTAACCGGGAGGGACGTTTCCGTTTCTGACGCCGCGTCTTCGTCGCTTCCGTTTTCTTTCCGGTTTTGGTGGTTTGCTGGCACACAGTCACCCACCATCGTGGGCAGGAACTGCCGCGCCACCACCGAGACGCCTTTAACGTCGTTAAGCATTCGCGACCAGTCCTCCGGTTTCGTGCGCCACGCCGCGTATTTGTTGTGGTCGTCGCTTGGAGGGTCACTTTTAACGGATTTCTTTCCCTCGGATTTCTTTCCCTTTCTCGTGTCCTTCGTTTCCGGCGTATCCGCCTTCGAGCCCTCCTTCTCCCCCTTCGTATCCCCCGTATCATCTCCACCAAACTCCTTCCCCCACCGCGTGGGCATGCACCCCACGTTGGCGATGACTATTGCGGGAGGGCCGTGCGTGAAGAGCACTTTTTCGCGCCACCGCGCGACGGCGGCGTCGTCACCAAGGTCAACTTTTTCAACGGAACACTGGTCACCCGCGCACTCGTTCCAGTGCTGGTTGCGAAGCGAGGTCACCAGGTCCGCGCTTGGTGTCGCCGCGGCGACGGTCAGCCTGCAGTCCGGGTACTCAAGAAGCGCCGCGAGAAGCGCGCGGCCGATGCCGTGCCCGACGTCCGCGAGAACCACGGTCTTGGCGCACTGCCCTCCGGTCGTTGTTCTTTGGGGGGGTCGTGCGTCGCCAAAAGCCTGGTTCGCGGGGGCGAAACCCTCGCCGCATGGGACGAAGGATGAGGACACGCGCGAGACGCGTCGAAGGGAGGCGACGCGCACGACCGCGCGAAGCGCGCGAAGTGCCATGGTGCGCGTGTGCTTTGAGACCCATCTCGCGGGGGGCGTCGGAAGGACCGACGTTCTTCTTTCGTCGTCGTTGCTGAAAAAAACTGCTGAATCAGCAATTTCGATTTTCACGTCGTGAAGGACCTCCGTCGTCGTTTGAACGCGGCACTTCCCCCCATGCGCTGCCGCCATGGCGAAGCGCAAGAAGAACGCGAACGTCGACCCCGATGCGCCTCCGGTGCCCCAGTGGACGCCTTCGACCGAGGATGTCGAATGGCAAGACTGGATGAAGTCCGGTATCTGGGCCTCCGAAGACCTTTGCGCGTATGGAAAGGCACTCAAGAACCCCTTTAAACTCCCCGTTCCTTTCTTTTCCGCGCCGGACCGAGCGCGTCTCTCCAAGAGTGCGGCTAAGGCGCTCGACGACGTCATTGCTATCTTCGAGCAGCGCCTTGCACAGAGTCACGACGCGCCCAAGATCTCTGACTTGCTCAAGGAGACGAAGAAGAAGGAGTACCTCGCCAACACCAAAAGCGAAGAGTACAGAATTTTCTTAACGTGGGAGTTGACCGACTCTCGTCGACCCCAGGGCCCAAGAAAGGACTTTTACCCCATCCACGAGCTCATCGACCAGTCCAAGTTCGAGCTGTTGATCGACTGGCACATGCCCGAAGCCGCTTTCAAGGCGTTCCGCGCGCATGTCAGCCGATACCCCGGATGCGACGCCAAGAACATCGTGCTGACTGACGAGGAAAAGAAACAGCGCGGCGACACGAGCAAGAACAAGTCGACTGTCACGCACGTTGTGGTCAGCGCGGAAGCTGTCGAGGCCTTTCGCGAGGGTCGCGAGAACCAGCTTTCCGTGGACGCAAAGACCGCCATTCGGTTCTAAAACGAGCGGTGCGAAACCTTCGGCATGCCCAAGGGCTTCGGCCACCCCAACGGATTCAGCCGCATCGACGCGACGATGCCTGGCTTGTGGAAAGGACCGCGTCCGAACTGGAGGAAAAACGAAGACGAAAAAAAGACTGGCAACCCCGACTTCCCCTTCACCGACGCGGAGTGGGACGAACGCCAACAAGAACGCCAGGCACAGTTCATGCGAGCTTACATGGATGGCGAGTTCGGAAGTGATGGTGGTGGATACGACTACGGTGAGGACGGTGACTACTGAACGTATCACCGACTCCGTGACGAGCGAGACGAGCGAGACGGTAAAAAAGTAATTTCTTATTGAAAAGAAGTAACGACGACGCCTCCCTACTTCAGTCCCTCAGCTTCTTCGGCTTTGTTAAATTTTACATTTTTTTCATCCCTAAACGAAGGCAAGGGCACCACCACATACGTCACCTTCTGATACTCCGCGTCCTGCGGGTACTTCTTCGCCGTGATGCTTTCCGTGAATCGAGTCGAGCCTTGAAAAAGCATCATTATTTTCAAATTTCCACTTCGTCGTGAAGAACCTCCGTCGTTTGAACGCGACACTTCCCCCCGCGCTTGCCACCCGCCATGGCGAAGCGCAAGAAGAACGCGAACGTCGACCCCGACGCGCCTCCAGTGCCCCAGTGGGAGCCTCCGACCGAGGATGTCGAATGGCGCGACTGGATGAAGACTAGTATCTGGGGCTCCGAGGATATCGGCGCGTTCGGAGAAGCCCTCAGCAACCCGTTTATCCTTCCCCTCCCGTTCTTTTCCGCGCCGGACCGAGCGCGTCTCTCCCAGAGCGCGGCAAAGGCGCTCGACGATGCCATTCCTATTTTCGAGCAGCGCCTTGCACAGAGCCATGACGCGCCCAAGATCTCGGACTTGCTCAACGAGAAGAAGAAGAAGGAGTACCTCGCCAACACCTCGAGCGAAAAGTTTCGCCTTTACTTAAAGCACGACCTGTTCGACCCTCAGGGCGATAAAAAGCACTTCGAACCCATCCACAAGCTCATGGACCCGACCAAGTTCGAGCTGTTGATCGACTGGCACATGCCTGATGCCGCGTTCAAGGCGTTTCGCGCGCATGTCAGCCGATACCCTGGGTGCGACGCCAAGAACATCGTGCTGACTGACGCGGAAAAGAAGGAGCGCGGCGACACCAGCAAGGGCAAGTCCACGGTCACGCACGCCGTGGTCAGCGCCGAAGGCGTCCAGGCCTTCCACCAGGGTATCGAGAAGCCGCTTTCCGTGGACGCACAGACCGCGGTTCGGCTGTACAACCAGCGGTGCGAAACCTTCGGCACCCCCAAGGGCTTTGGTCACCCCAACGGATTCGAACGCGTGGACATGACCATGTTTGGCTCGTGGTCCGGCACAAGGCCCAACTGGAGGGCAAGTGGAGACGACGCAAAGACGGGCGACCCCGACTGCCCCTTCACCGAGAACGAGTGGGACGAACACCAAAACGAACGCCAAGAAAGGTTCATGCGCGCGTACATGGATGGGATGATCGGCGATTTCGGCGGTGAAGGCGGGGGTGAATCCTCCGGTGACGATGACGCCTAAACGTGGGACGACGACGTCGAGACGCGCGAGACGAGCGAGACGGGAAAAAAAGGAAAATTTGAAAATAATAAAACGACGCGTCTCACCCGTGTTCAGTCCCTACGCTTCTTCGGCTTCGTCGAGTTTCCCATTTTCCCGAACGGAGGCAAAGGCACCAACACCGAGGTTACCTTCTGATACTCCGCGTACCGCGGGTACTTCTTCAGCGTGATGCTCTCGGTGAACTGAGTCGAGCCCTGAAAAAGCAGCATCAACAAAACCGCCCCTAAACCGCCGTCCACTTTTCCCCTGATTGTAAAAAAATAAATGTCAGTCTTGTATGGGCAATCAGGCGGCCGAAAGGGGTAAATGGGAAATACTTCCCACGTCCTCCCCCCCCACACCCCCCCCCCCAAACCCAGCACCCCGAACAACCCGAAAGAAACCCA
>Ga0115003_10003028_pt1 | contig 13544 bp, 9 predicted proteins | sample ArcticOcean_MG_C_7_FD_88736 | JGI IMG/M metagenome (GOLD analysis project Ga0115003, IMG submission 88736) | Marine microbial communities from western Arctic Ocean - ArcticOcean_MG_CB11_88 | ecosystem: Environmental > Aquatic > Marine > Oceanic | place: Arctic Ocean: Canada Basin | collected... | reverse complement strand
AGAAGTTGAAGTTGTTATTAAAAAAGAAGAAGAAGTTGAAGTTGTTGAGGAAGGCTTAACATTGCCAGCGCCTCCTGGTTCCGGTGATGGTGCTGATCTCTTAATACCATGGGCGAAGCATGCTACTTCAAAAAAAACGAAACCACCCTTATCCCCAGAGAAACACGAAGCAAGAAAAAAGGCATTGCTGGCCGAATTGGAAGCACAAAAAAAGAAGACTGACGAAGTTTTTGCTGCAAAGGGAAAACTCATTGAAGATGATGGGGATGTAGGAAATACAAATATTTCTGTCTCATACGGACATATAATAAAAATTTGTGGAGAAAGTCCGTGGGATGTTATTATTCCTGGTGCTCAAAACAAAAAAATAGATGCTATTTCAGATATAGAATCTAGGATTATTGCGGCTATGGGAAGGGATGGTGCTAAGATTATAAAGAAAAGAATAATAGCATCAAAAGAACATACTTCACCACAGGGTAACAGAGAAGGCTTTGGGTCGTTAGCAGATACAGCATCAAACTTCTTTGCTTATTATTGGAAAGGTAATGATGCTAGATACGTAAACGCGCCAGGCGCTGGCGAAGATTATGAAAAATTTTCCAGGAGAGGAGATTTAATAAGAAAAGATATCCGTAATTGGGAATCATCGTTGGAATTTGCGACTTCTAATTTTATAAAAGATATATTCTTACATTTAAGAATTACAGGTTATTGGTTTTGGATATATTTTACATTTATGGGAGCATTAGAGTTATATGCTGTAAGGTTAATATTAAAATTTATACCTGGAACAACAGAATCTCGCGAACGCCGACGACACGGTGAATTTGGAGAAGGAGGTAGATTATTATCTAAAAAAATGTTGAAATGTTGTAGAAAAGTTCGAACAGAAGAAATTGCTGGTACAATAACTGAATGGGAAGACCGCGGAATATCAGGTATAGGAGACGCTACATCGCTAGTGGTACATGATGCGAGAGCGCATCCCGAAGCACAAAAAAGGGGTGTGCGTTGGGTGGTTAAAGGTGTTAAATATATGCTTATAGTTGCTCTTTTTAGAGGAATAGCTGAATCTATGAGAATGGCTTTACAAAAACCAAGAGAACCATATACTTTTACATTTAATGATATAATGAAACCAGTAGGAGATTATGTAAAAAGTGAATTTACTACTGGAGATGTTTTTAAAATGGATACAAGAATACCCCAAGATAAAAACCCAACTCCAAGGTATTATGCGCCGGTGAAAGAGGATAACGGTGGAAAAGATAACATAAAAAAATTCAGTAAAAAAAAAAAAGAGGATAACGTTGAAACTATTTATATGGATGATAATTTATATACAGACAACGAAGACGACGATGATAAGAGGGGGTCAATGGTAGCGTTTACTTATATAAAAAACGGAAAGAACGAAGAAGGCACTGGTCCTAAGTATCATATAGTAGGAATGTCTTTCTCTGATACACCTCTTGTGGGACAATTAGCGCATATACGAAGGGTGACAGAACCAGATATGTACCCTTCTGCGCCTTCCCTTCTCCAACGAGGGGTGAGTGAAGGTTCGGCAGCACAAGGCGTGCATGAGGCGTTGGAGATCGTCCAAGCTCCTCCAAATATAAAAGATTGGAGAACATTAAACGGTATATCTATAAATGATGGTGATTTATTTATAAAGAAAGAGTTAGATAAAGATTCGGAAGCACTCGCACTAGTCCTTTGGGATGAGTCAGGAGAACTTGATGGTGGTGGAAGGAAAATTAAAAGAAAAAGGAAAAAAACAAGAAGAAAAAAACGAAAAGGAGGTAGGAAAAAAACAAGAAGAAAAAGGAAAAGAAAAAAAACAAGAAAAAAACGAAAAAAATTAAGAAGAAAGAAAACGCGTCGTAAAAGATAATTGTTAATATATAATTTTTATAATATATTAACTATATTTCACTTAATTGTTTTGTAGCCTTTGTAATAATATAATATGTAATACCAAAAATAATAGTTTTTACAAAATAACCAGAAAAAGATGGATTTCCATCTCTTAAAAATAAGGAAGGTACATATTTAGTAAGAGTTCTTTGAAAAATAGGTAATTGAAAGAAAAAAAATAAAATCATTACCATTAAAGGTGTTTGTAATTCTTCATACATGATATCTAACCTGTCTTGATCTACCTTTTTATTTTGACTTTGCTTGATTAAATCTTCCATAGAATGTTCTTCTTCAATATAGTTGCCATTTTCTGTCTTTGGGATAAAATTTGGTTTTATTTGTACGTCTTGAGTAATATGGTTATTATTTGTAGGTATTTCTCTATTTGGTAAAACAGTTGCTCCACCTGCTTGTTGTAATCCTTGAACGATTTGATGAATCGATTCTTGAGATAATTCTCTGTTTGAACCTGTCATTTGTTCTTGTGGAGGAGGCAGCTTTTTATTAGTTTCATTAACTTTCATAACAACATTATTTTGTGGGATTTCATTTGGTAAAGAGGCAATAGCTGTAGCCATATAATAATACTTAATATTGCTATATTATGTATTATTACGCAAAATGAACTATTTTTTTTCTGTTATCACATTTTTCTATATTTTCTTTAAATTTATAACATTTGTCTTGAAATTTAAATATTTGATTTTTAATCTTATTTATATTGGGAGCTTTGAAAACAATACAATCTCTATCTTTACATACCTTTCTAAATAATGTGGCAAATCCCAGACCCAATATTATTGAAATAATAATTTTACCGGCGTCTCCATATATTAATCTTCGTACATACATATATATATAATAGTAGATATTATTTACTGAATATTATAAGCTCTTATTTTGCTTACGTCATCCGGACATTTAACTTCTGTAGATTTAAAATGAAAACAGTTATCGGCCTTATCTTTAAAGCTTATTTTGTGTTCGTTGTCTGGATTTGGATAAACATATATTATCTGTGTGGGGGGCATAGTAATATAAGCAACAAATAATCCGATAGCTAAACTTACAATAAATATTGGAACGTTAATAAACAATTTCATATACATATTTGTATTATTTTTTATTTTCTTGTATTTCAAAATCGTCATCAATAAATGTTTCATTTTTTATATCTATTTTAGTGGGCATAAAATGAAAAATAGGCATTTCTTTCTTATTTATTTTACCATTATTACTTTGAGATATTTTATCAATATAAACAACTTGATATTTAAGTTCTCTTATTTTAAGTTGAATAGGTATAATAATATTTTTATAAATTTGAATTGTATCTTTTAATAATTCTTTCTCTCCAGTTTGATTATATTGTTTTATATTTTTCTTAAAATCATTAACTAATTGATTAAATTTCCTTTGAGTATTATCTAAGTCTTCTTCTCTAGAAATAAATTGTTTTTCTTTCTTACCTTCTTTACCTTCATTACCTTCTTCATCTTGATTAGAAACTTCTATCATATTATTTTGTTTATCATAAAATTCTTTTATTAAACTAGCATAATCTAACAATTTTTCTAAATTTTCTTTGTTAGTTTGAAATTCATTAAGAATTACTTCTTCATCATCTAAATCAAATAATAAATCTAATTTATATTCTGTGATTATTCTTTTTTGTAAATTTATTTCTTTTCTTAAATATTTTAATTGAGCTGGAATATCAACAATTGTGGGTTTTTCCAATTTTATAGTCAAATTACAGGGATTTGTAGCTCCGCAAATTACACTTGTATTTGTAAAAATTAAAGCACCTGCTTTACCACAATTAGAGCATTTTATTTGTTTTTTCTTTTCCCTTAAGTTTATTTTTTTATCTTGTATGCTAGCATCGGGAAATTTTTTATTATAATTTTTTTTAATTGTTGTAATTTTTTTATCTTGGTGTAACTTTAATTTTTGCAACTGGTTATAAATGTCTAGATAATCATCCCATTTTTCAGCATCTATTTTTGTTGGTTCTGTCATTTATATTTAAGTCTTATAAAAATTTTTATGTAATAATTCAAATGGACTTTCAAATTGTGGTAAATTAGTAATTTGTTTATCGAGTTGTTTAGCCTTTTTTGCTTCTAATTGTCTTACTTTATTTATAAAATAATCTTTTTTTAGTTGTTTAATTTTGTTTCTATCTTCAGGTGTTGGTCTTGTTTTGTATTTATAATATAATAATCCACAAAAAATAACAATAAAAGAAGTTAATAAGGCTAAATTAATAATTTTATTAAATTCTGTATCTTTCTTAATTTTACAATTTTTTAACGTTTCTTTTAAGAAATATTTAACACCTGGTTCAGTTAATATAGGTTTTGAAATATCCATATAAATATTATATTAAAAAATCAAAAAATTTTATACCTATTATCTATAAATGATTTCTCCTTTTACAACATTTATATATTTTTCAATATTAACAACTGTATATTTTTCCTTAAAATATTTAATTACAGAAAAACACGGAGCTATTAATAAAAGTTTAGGTATAGCTTTGGGTGGATGTTATTTAATTATTATGGTTTTATTACAACTTTCTTCAAATATGGCTAATGCTAAAGAAAAATGTGGAGGGACACCTCAAACATTTTCAGCTATAAATTATACAATCATACCAAATTTATTTATTTTTGGAGCATTAATAATGGTTATGATGTTTTTCCCTGGATGGAAAGCGCCATTTTCAAATACGATTGGGTATTTAGTTGTAATGGTATTAAATGTAAAAGAAACATTTATAAACATGTTAAAAGCAGAGAGCAATAATAAATTATTAAAAATGGTTTATAGAGATCCTTCGATGATGATAAATGAAATAACTCCTGAAAATTTTGATTTATTTATAAATAAAATGGGTACCCCACCCAATTCAATATTAGGAGCGGATTATAAAAAATACATTCCGGATTTATATAATTTAGTAGTTATAAAAGATAAAATAGCTGAATTTTTATGGTATATGTTTACGGGTTATCTTGTTATACAGAACTCAGATAGTTACATAAATTCAATTAAATGTAAGAGAACACCTGATGAATTAGAAGCTAAATTAGCTAATATGATGGATAATCCAAAAAAGAAGAAGAAAAAACAAAAATGGAAACTTGGATATTAAATGTTATTAATTAATTTAAATAAATAATTAATAAGTAAATTTAGGGATAGCTAAATAATATAAAACAAATAAATAACAAAAAATAGATAATATCAATGTTAAAAACCAAATAGGTATGACTGTTTTTTTCCTAGTCCCCAGTCCAAACTTTCTTAATGATCCATCTTTTTCATATAAAAAAGCTGGTTCAACTAATTGAATAATACAAAAAATTACAGCAAATAAAATTATAGCAACCGAAGTAATATTTCTACGAATATACTGTCTATACATAATAACTTATATATAGTTTAGTTTTTAAATTTAGTAAAATAGGCTAATTAAACGTAATCCCCTTGGTTATCACCATCTCCACCATAATCGTCGTCTTCTGCTAATCCGTCTAAATTATTTACTTCGGATTCTATTCTACTTGAAATGTAATCCTCATCCATTTGATCTAAAATTGTTGATATATTGAATATTTCTCCAACAAATTCACTAACATCATCTAATCCACCACTTCTTAATTCCATGAGAGCATCTTTATCCATTTTTTCACGCTCTTTATCATATTGATTTTCATCATATTGATATATAGCTTTTGTTCTACCTAAACTCCAGTCACCCAAGGAACTATTCTTCATAATATCTTCTATTTCTCTTTGTTCTACAGTTAAATCTCCAAGTCGTTTGACAACTTGTTCTTTTTCTTTTGTTTTAGTTTTCAAGACATTTTTATTTATTGTTTCTGCTGATACATTTAATAATTTTTTATACCTTTCTATTTTTTTCAAATATAAATTGAGAAGAGAACAGGTATCTTTTTCAAATATTTCTTGTTCGCCCCTTATAATACTTAGGTCTTCTCCGTCTTCTGCTTCATCCAAAAAGTTTTCCTCCTCTTCGGACTCTACTCTTAAATCTGTTTCAAAGGCCATAATATATATTGAAAACGAACACAATAAAAAGTAATAAGCTAATTTTTTTAAAATTTCGCCGTCAAAAATAGAACCGGTTTCATCATTATCTGATAAACCTGAATAAAACGGAATAACATCAATAAGCATTAATAAATCTTCATTATTTTGTAATACAAATTCTAATATTGTATTTATATTTTTATTTTTGTAAAATTTTGAAAATCCTTCACCGTCTTTCAACATAAACCCCATTATTTCATTTTTATGTCTGTCACTAATTTTTTTCGAACCTTTCAACCAATGCTTTGGGACGTATCTATCGTTGAAATTTACTTCATTTAATATTATAGTTGGATATGTTTTAGATATATTAATAACGATTTCTTTAATCATTCTAAAAATAATGAAACCTGTTTCATCTTGTTGTGTCATATATGTATTGTCACCCAATACATCCCAATTAAGTATAAATTTTTCTCTTTTGATTTTTACTTTATTACGAGAAACTTCTCCTTCTGGAGAAAATTCTAATAAAATATCCTGCAGTTTGCTTGTTAATTCGCCATGTTCTAACATTTTTTCACTAATTTTAACTGACATTTTATCATTTATATTATCCAAATAAGTAGTGAACTCACTGACAACATCGTCATCTTTACCTTTTATACTAACATCAAATCTATCTACTATATTTTGCAAATGATCCAATAATTTTGGATGACAAATAGAAGTTTTTTTGCCCTTCAAATAGGCTAACGTTTGTTCCAATGCTAATTTTTCAGTTGTTATAGGTGGATCTAAATCATAATATAATACATTTTGTCTATTTACAATATTTAATAAAATATTTAAGGTTTCGGTTGAATAATTTAAACTATTTGCTTCCATAGCTAGAATTTTTTCAGTTATTGAATCTGATTTTCTAAAATTACATTTATTGTTTATACAAAGACGTTTTAAATCATCGTCAAGTTCAATTCCACTATTGAACTTACAATATTTTATAAATGCCAAATAAACCGTTTCTTTTGAAAAAGCTTTTGATACAAGTGGATATATAAGTTTTGTATTTAATGAAATATTGAAATAAACAGGTTTATGAAGGTTTTTAAATCTATAATATATGTCTGTTAAATTTTTTACAATAGTGTTATGCGTTCTAATAGATGTCTCTTTTTCGGAAAAATATAAATTTGTTCTTGGTTCTCCTTCATTACAACAAGCATTTTCTAGAAAGGCAGTTCCTCCTTTTGTTTCTAATAGAACAGGTTCATTATTAATTGCTCTTTGAACTGATTCTATTATAGAAAAAGAATAACTTGTAATTTTACCATATAACGCCCATAAATGCTCGAATTGTTCGTAAGACCCTTCTTCTATTCTACTTTTAACTGTTTTTTCAAAAGTTCCCGATATATTATTTAGTTTTCGTACGGTGATTGGTTTTAACGGAGGTAAAAAATCATGCCATTTCTGAGGATTAAAATCATTTATTATTACTGTTGATTTTTTATTTTTATTATTCCATTCTCGTTTATTTGTTAGCCTTTGTTGTATTTCATCTATTGGTAATATTTTATCTGTCATAAATGTTTTTATTTTATCAACAAATTTATCCTTTATTTCATCATAATTTTTTCTTCTATTTTTAGATTTTGCAGTTAAAGCTGTTGGTATTATATTCCAAGGTCTATCAGACCTTTTTAACACGAATAATATACAACTTAAATATTCGATGAATGTTAAATCAGCATTTCCATCTATAGGGAATCCTGTAAATGACTTTTTACAATCACCGAAAACCTTTTTTGTAATAATATTTGGTATTATAGTTTGTACCGCGATAATATAAGCAGAAATAATAGAATATATTTCAACCTGGTCAGATTTTTTTTCAAATGATACCGGGTTTTTACCAGCCTTTTTCTTTTTATTATATAACTCTTTATAAGCTTCCTCGTCTGGAACATTAGTATTCATAGATTCCATTACAATTCTTATTACAAAATTATATTCTATTTTTGTATTTATATACAATTTCTCATCTAATGTTTTTAATATCCCTTCAATACGCCTTGCTAAAGCTGTATTATACGTTTGATTAATTTCCCTTAATCTATTTCCTCTTAATTTATCTGACATTTCTTCTTCCATTATTTCTCTTGAATTATTTTTATAACCATCTTTTCCATATCCTTCCGAATAATCTAGAGCAATATCATTTGATATATAATAACCACTAAATTTATCTACCCATTTATCACCTTCACCACTTTTTTCTCCTCTTGATTTATAAATTTTTTCCAACGTTAATAAATAAGTATTATTATTGAACCCAATTACCAAGTCTTTAAAAAATGTAGGGAGAAGTTTTATATTTGTATCAATACAATAATACCAATTTCCATCTTCGTCGTCGTTTTCTAATCTACAATATTGATCTATAAATTTATCCAAATTAGCAAATCTCTTTACTATATCATGTTCTGATAATATTTTATCCCTTAACAATTCATATGGAGAAACAATCACATCTCTTTCTTCTAATGTAGAAGCTACCGTTTGTTGATATATATCATTTTTAAGTAACTTGTATATCTTTAATTGTTTTAATGATTGTAAATTTTTTTGACGATATTGAAAATCTAAAAATAAATCACTTTTTAATTGTTGTATCGATTTTACTAATTCTTCTTCAAATCTTTTTTCAATGTCACCAAGAATATTTATTTTCAACATATCCTTTGTAGAATCTAAATTAGCACAGGAATCTTTAATTTTAAAACAACTCTCTTTAATATTACAAAAATTAATTTGATCTGGTGGTACACCAGAAAGCGATTTATCATATTTCCATATATTATCCTGTCTAATATAATATTTTAAATTACCATCACTTTGTATATCTAAATATGCGTATTCTCCGTCTTGGACTGGTCTTGAACCATATACCATAGCTTCTGCGTCTGTCTTAGCTTTATTATTTTCAACTCCGTTGTTTTCCATTAAAAATGTTTTCAATGCTTGGATAACAAGTTCATTATCATCTGTAGAAGCAACCAAACTATTATTATTTCTTTTCCATTCTTCACCTATATCATAAGGTGTTTCATCGTATTTTTTATCAACAAATACAGGTGAATTATTATCTTCAGTTAATTCATCAAGAGTAATATATCGTTTCACTAGTTTTTTTTGTGTTTCACATTTTTTAGATTCGTCGCTATTTTTTTTCTCATCTAAATTTGACTCTAAAATCTCTAATTCATCTGTAATTTTAGTTTCTATATCTATTGGTTGACTAAATGTTAACGCACTTATTGACAAAGCCAAATTATATAATCTACCAGCATCATAACTTATCATTTTTTTTAATGACTCTTCTGTATCTATATCATCTGTTATGTTATAATTTGACTTATCAAATATATCTTGATTGTCATTTTTTATTAATTTTGGTAAAATAGTAGAAATAAAGTAACTTTTGTTGCTTCTTATAAATTTTAAGAATTCTTTTTGATTTTTAATTAATATTTGTTTATGTTTATTAATCTCCTCAAATATAAACTCATTAATTGTTTCGTATTGTTTAAATGATATATCATCATTATATATCATAAATGGTTCTAAATATTCAATTATTTTATTATAAGATGTTCCGTTTTTAATGTATTTTTTCATCATTTCAAATAATATTCTAGTTTTTGGTATCATATTTTCTAAAAATTGAGTATAAATTTCATCATTATCACCCAAAGATGACCTGTCTATAAATTTTCTACGTTCTTCAAAGCTAAAATAAGTATTGAGTCCAAATAATTCTTTTTGTGCTTTTTCCAATTCTTCGTTAGATGAACCCTTTGATATATTCGAGTTTGAAGAAAATAAATTTTCTATTTTATTCATTACACCACCTTCTTGTCCTTCCTTGATAACTATTTCTTCTCCATCCGCCCAATTTTCTAATATTTTGAAATAAAAATAATTAAAAAAATGCAAATTTGTTTTATCATATATAGAAGTCGTGGGTAAGTTGATATGCGAATATCTGACATAAGGTTCTTGTAATCTTAAAAATCCCAAAATATCAATCGTATCATTTGTCGTTAAAGGTACTATTACTGCTTTACTGTGTTTATTTTTAATATCCGGATTATTTAATCTACTTAATCCCAAATTATACCTATCTATTACATATTTTTGTGCGCTTACATTTGTATTTTTTATCATATTAGATTCAAAATTTCCAAGATTATTAATTATTATATCTAAATTACAATTCACATATTTTTTTGTTATAATATCAGTATTATTGGACGTTTCTAAAAATGGTGTAAAATAAGGATTTGTTGTTTGAACCAAATATGTGTATTTATTTTGACTATCTGGTACGGTATTACTTTTATATTGTCCTTGAGCTTCTGTTACCAAATTTTGGGCTAATCCAAAATTCATTTTTTCAGCATCTTCATATATTTCATCTTCTGGTATATCTAAATCATCAACAAATAATTTATGTGAATTTCTTCCTACAGGCATAAGCCAATATAATTTTTTATTTAATTTTTTTAAATTATCTATTAATGGTTTATAATCGTGTCCTTTTTTAATAATACTTTCAGCATTCCCTGTTTCATCAAATTTTGAAAATTTTCTTCTTAATTGTTTAAATCTTTCAATTAAATTATGGATATTATTTAAAACCTTTCGACTTCTTTTATCTGAAGGATATTCTGCCAACAATTCGTCTAATATATCTTGAGTTTGTGCTTCAATACCAAATCTTTTTTCACTTTCTTTTACTCTTACCATTTCAGTAATTTCTCCAAGAGATTCATCACTTATTTCTATATCGTCTATATCTATGAATAAATCTTTCACATTTTCTTTAATATCCTCGCTATCCATAATTAACTCTAAATCTTCACCGTCACCGTCTTCTAAATCTTCTGGTAATGGACTTTCTTCTTCTTCTTCTTCTTTACTTAATTCTGGAGGTACAAATGTTCTAATATTAATAATTGGTAAATCATCTGGTATACCTTTATATCCAAAATCAATATAAATTTTTTGATCTGTATCGTAAATATTTATTTCTATCTCGTCTTCATCTAAATCCGTAATTTGACCGTTTATAATTGATGGCACGTCCCCTGCAAATTCAACTGTTATCCAATTTTCAGGAATTAAATCTTTTTGTCTAGCATATCCTTTTATTTCCGGAGTTGCTAATATATTTATTTGCGTTATAGATTCATCATTTAGACTACCATTTGTTATACCTATTTCTATTTCATCATCTAAATTCATATCATTTATTAGTTTTACTTTATTGTTATCTAAATATTCTATGTAATAATTTTTATCATTAATCGCAGAATTAGATGGAGCAATTATTTTAATAACTTGACCTAATTCTAGAAATAACTTTGATGATTCTTTTTCAGACATTACTTATATTTATCATAGAAATTATCTCTAAGAAGAAATAACATTATAAATATTATATAAAGAGTCGTTTATATAATATCTTAAATGAATACCACAGCTAATTTCCAGCCAAATAAATACGCCGATATTTCAAAATTAATAAAGGATAATAAATATGCGAATGATAAATTTATTACTGTAAAAAAAATGGATCATTTATATGTTTTGAAATATGTAAAAAACCAATTAACTACAGAAAATATTAATTCTCTTGGATTATTTAGATCCATTATTGTTGATGAAGAAGGTAATATTTTATCATTTGCCCCTCCAAAATCTCTAAATTTTGATGTTTTTTCACAATCAAATGAGTATGATACATGTTATATTCAACATTTTCCAGAAGGAACAATGATAAATGTGTTTTTTGATAAACATACCGATGATTGGGAAATTTCAACAAGAAGTTCAATTGGTGCGAAATGTAATTTCAATATGGATAGTAACATTACTTATAGATATATGTTTTTAGATGCTATGAATCATACTGGACTTGAATTCGATCATTTAGATAAAACATGTTGTTATAGTTTTGTATTACAGCATCCTAAAAACAGAATTGTTGTTCCAATCGCCAATCCTGGTATTATTTTGACAAATAAATATAAAATAGAAAATAACCAAGTTTATAATAATAATGATATTACAAGTACTCATTTTTCTAAACTTACTATGTATGCTATAAATGATGAAAGCATTTCTCAAAGTTTAAATTATACTGGTAGTTCATGGAATGATATTATCGAACATTTTTTCTCTAGTAATTTACCGTATCAATTACAAGGAATCGTACTATATAATATTAAAGGTGAAAGAACCAAAATAAGAAATAAAAACTACGAAGAAGTTAAACATTTAAGAGGTAATAGTCCAAAATTACAATATCAATATTATAATTTAAGACAACAAGGAATTGTTAGAGATTTTTTGAAATATTATCCAGAACATAAACAAGAATTTAGTGATTTTAGAAGAGATTTACATAAATATACATCTCAATTATATCAAAATTATATTAATTGTTTTATCAAAAAACAAAAATCATTAAAAGAGTATCCTTATCAATTCAAAACTCATATGTATAAACTTCAAGAGTTATATATTAATGAATTAAAATTAGATGGCAAATTTGTAAATAAAGGCGTTGTTGTTGAGTATATTAATACCTTACCCCCACCTAGATTAATGCATTCTATAAATTATATTAAGAAACAATTCGATAAAGATCAAAAAATTGTTACAAGTGATTTAAAAGTAATTATGAAAAGTGAAATCCAATAATTAATTATATTTCTTTTTAGTTTTTCTTTTCTTTTTTCTGCGTCTTCTTTTAGTTTTTCCACCTTTTTGTAAAACAGGAATAAATTTTTTTAAAGCACCTATATATCCATTCATTCCGTGATCTGTTAATGATTTCTTTTTTATTATAGGAAAATCAAGTTTATTAACCTTAAAAAATGATTCACCGTTAAATAGATTTAAATCACCAATTGGTTGTGTATTTATTGGTGGTGATATTTGTAATTTTTTGATAGAAGAATACAACGTGGTTGTTTTGTCTCTAATATCTTTGATAATACTCCAAAAATCCGGACTCCCACCTCTGAAACGATTCTTAGTTCTCTTAATACTTGTCATAGCTTTATCCTTTAATTCACCAGATTTTACAATGGTATTTAAGGCGTTATAAATATTTACTTTTTTAAGTTCTTCCCGAAATATTTCTTTGTTCTCTTTATTTAAAAATATTTCATTTGCTATACTAGCACATACAGCTAATAATATTACTCCATTTTCCATAGATAACCTAGGAACTATATCTTGATCGTTTATAAAACTTACAATTTTACATTTTTTGTTATGCTTCTTTAAAAAATCTGTTAAAGGTGGTTTGTTTTTTGAAGTTACAGTTGTTCCTGGTGCGTAACCAAATATTTTTACGCCCTTAAATCCAGGTGTGTCATGTGTTTTTACTTTTAATAATGAATTAAAAAATAGAATACCAAACATATGCGCAACACCACCACCTAAACTATGTCCCGTGACAATAACTTCTGTAATTT
>Ga0115003_10003027_pt1 | contig 13547 bp, 11 predicted proteins | sample ArcticOcean_MG_C_7_FD_88736 | JGI IMG/M metagenome (GOLD analysis project Ga0115003, IMG submission 88736) | Marine microbial communities from western Arctic Ocean - ArcticOcean_MG_CB11_88 | ecosystem: Environmental > Aquatic > Marine > Oceanic | place: Arctic Ocean: Canada Basin | collected... | reverse complement strand
TGTTTCTCGCCCACGGCTACGATGTGGCCCAGCAGTGCTGACACTATATTGTGGTAGTACCAGTAAAGCTCACGGCCATGGCGCGCAAGACGATGACCCGGGCGGACATGATTGCACTGCTCAAATCTCGCGGGCAGAAGGGTGCACTGAGCAAGTTCACCAAAGCCAAGCTGAAGAAGCTGCTGGATGACACGGCACCGCCGGGAGACGCACCCGCGCCCTCCGACCGGCCCTCTGGAGACCTCGAGCTGGAGCCCGACGAGCACCAAAGCGGCGGTCACTACTTTGGCAAGCAGGGCACGACGCGAGGCAAGGGAAAGCACACGCACGAGAAGTCCAGCTGGCCGTCGCAGGGCGGCTCGGGCGCCGCTCACGGCTACCGCGACTTCATGAAGAAGAACCTCAAGCAGCACGGTGGTTCCATGCAGAAGGCCGCTGCGGCGTACCGCGCGCAGAAGGGTGACGGTGCAAAGGGTGACGACGGTGACGGGCACGACGGTGAGAAACCGAAGCAGAGCGGCGGTCACTATGCGACCACCAAGGGCACGCCGGCAAAGGGCGATGCGAGCAAGTATAAACACTCGCACTCCAGCGATAATCCCGCCGCGGGCAAGGCGGCCGCTCCGGCTCCGGCTCCGGCTCCGGCTCCGGCTCCGGCTCCGGCTACTCCGAAGCCGACGCCGACGCCAAAGCCGAAGCCGAAGCCAAAGGCCGCGGCGGCAAGGCCAAAGAAGACGCAGGCGAAGGCCGACAACTCGATCTTTGATACGCTCGAGCAGACGAGCGCCAAGGCAAAGGCGGCCGAAGCGGCCGCAAAGGCAAAGCGCAAGAGTGCTCTGGCCGCCAAAGCACCGAAGAGCAAGGCGGCCAAAGCCGCAGCCCCGCCGAAGAAGGCCGCGAGCGCCAAGACCCTGAGCCCGCGGCAGAAGACCAAGAACGCCAAGGCCCGGCTCAGGGCGGGCGGGTACTCGAACGCGTGGCTCAAGTTTAAGGATGAGGCGTTTGCAGCCGGCATCTTTGACCTCAGCAAGATCAGTTCGAATTACAAGCGCGTGAACGAGCTGAAGAAGCGGGACGAATACGACGCCCAGAACGCCGCCGACGATAGGGAGATGGCGCGGGGCGAGCTGGACGAGCAGCAGCAGGCCGCGACGGCGCCCGCGCGTGCCGCGATAAAGAAGCTCGGCAAGATTCCGAAGAAGGGCCAGGGCGGCAGGGGCCTGGCGAGCGACTCCGACAGTGACGATGACGAGCAGCACGGTGATGGCTTCCTGGACGACATCGAGGGCGCGTACCACAGCACCAAGACGTGGGTCGGGCGCGCGGCGGGCAAGGTGAAGAAGGGATACGACGACACGGAAGCGTACGTGGACAAGCACCCGATGCTCCACGACCTGCAGGACGGCGCCCTCGCCATTGGTGCCGTCGCACTGGCGTCGACGGGGGTCGGTGCGCTCGCGGAGCTCGGCGTCGGAGCGGAGGCGGCCGCGGCCACCGCCGAGGCGGGCGAGGTGACGTTTGGCACCGACACGGCGGCCAACATCCGGGCGCTGGACGAGGCCGGCGAGGGCGGCGAGGACGCCGCGGCCAGCGAGGAGCCGCAGACGTTCCGACAGAAGCTGGCCTCGAAGCTCCCTGGCACCAAAGAGGTCATCACAGGCCTCGCGGTCGGCGACGCACAGAACGAGCTGAGAGACGCGGAGGACGGACCGGCCCCGGCCCCGGCCCCGGCGCCGGGGCCGGGGCCGACTCCGCCGCCGGCGCTCCCGCCGGGCTACTTTGAGCACATGCACGACGCCGAGAACTACATGGCCAACCAGCAGGCGCTGTCCGGGCACGACGGCCCGCAGCCTTACCTGAACCCGTGGTACAGCTAGTTATTTCTGTCGCGAGTAGAAACAAGGCAGGCCGCGATGAGCAGCATCTTTGACGCAATCGACGAGGGCGACGATCCGTTCGGCACGGAGCCGACGGCGTACGACCTGCACGTGGCCCGGGCGCGCGAGGAGCGGCAGCTTCAGGCGCAGGTGCGCAAGTACGGTGACAACGAGATGCGGGTGGAGCCCAAGGTGGCGGTGGGGAGCGGCGGCGCACTGAGCACGGAGCCGTTCGAGAGGTCGTACCAGCTCCGGATGCCTGGCAGCGCGGCCCGGAAATCTGAAAGCACGGACCCGCTCCGGAGCTTGATGAAGGCCATGAACATTACTGGAAGTAAACGCACGGGCGCGGAGAGTACTGGCAATAAAGATGCACGCAAGGTAGGAAAGGACCCGCCGCAACATGGATCGGGGCTCCAGTTTAAAGGCAGCGGTCGACCCCCGCGGGGTAGTGCCGATCGACAACCCGCAGAAGTCGAGTCACGGGAGTCCGCCTGAGGGCTGCCACGGTCTGTGCCTGCCCAACCCAGCGCGCGCGGCGTTCATCGGCGGCGTGAGCAGCGGCAAGACGAACGCGCTCATCTGCGCGGCGGCTCACTGCCACAGCTGGTCGCCGTTCAAGCACGTCTACCTGATGTCGCCCAACAACGAGACGACGCGGGCGGGCGAGTACGGCATCCTGGACGAGGTGACGTGCCTCGACAGCTTCCCGGAGGTGGGGTACTTTGCAGGCCGGGCCGGCCGCTCGCTGCTCATCATCGACGACCTGAGCTGGGCGCTCTCCAAGCGCGGCAGCCCCTCGCAGTACGAGCTCGCCGACCGCATCTGCGGCCACGTCAGCTCGCACCACGAGGGCGGCCTCAGCATCTTTGTCGCGCAGCAGACGCACACCGGCATCCCGCCCAACATCCGCCGCCTGATGTCGCACTGGTTCCTCTTCCCGCGCCGCATCGCGGTGGACAGCATCGGGCACATTGCCAAGAGCTGCATGCTCGAGAAGGCGACGCTGCGCAAATGCTTCGACTTCTGCGAGGGGCCGTACGACTTCCTCCTCGTGGAGAACATCCCGGTGGAGCACCGCGGCCGGGTGCGCCTCAACGGGTGGAGGGGCGTGAAAGGCCTGCTGTGACGCACAACGCACGTGAGGCCTGCACGTGAAAGGCCTTTCACGTGATCCATTGATCTATTTATGGTCGCCGGCGTTTGGGCACCGTCGGCCAGCCAGCCAGCCAGCCAGCCGGCGCGTCTCACGGCTGGGTTTCTTTTCTCCGGCACCTAGTAAACCGGCAGCACTCAGGCACCATGACCGACGTTTTCTCAGCCCCCAAGATCGGCTCGCCGCGCGCGATCGGCTCGCGCTACGGCAACACGAGCGGCACCAGCACGGACATCATCTATCCCGTCTCGAAGCTCGTCGGCGGGCAGTTTCAGAGCGGGCGCACGCTGGAGTTCAACTGGAAGTCGGACAAGCACCGCTTCTGGCTGCCGCGCTCGACGCGCCTCGTCGTGCACTACGAGGCCAAGTTCGGCGAGGTGGACTCGACATGCAACGACGCCTCGGTCGGCCCCGCGTCCAGCGCCGGCGCCCGCCCGTCCAAGACGATCCGCTTCGCGGCCATGCCCAACACCTCGCTGTTCGGCACCGGCCAGGCCCGCTTCGTGCAGAACAGCGTCGTCGTGGACAACACGAACCACATGTACGACCAGGCGATGGTCCAGCTGCTCAACACGCAGAACCAGGAGGGCCCGAGCACCAGCGGCAGCAACATGCTGACGTCGCTGCGCAAGGACTCCGGCCTGCCGACCAGCTCCCACTTTCTGGGCTCGCAGAAGGACTCCAGCGAGGAGGGCTTCGCGATGCTGCCGGTCGTGCAGGCGCCGTACCGCCAGGACGAGCATAATACGTCGGGGACGAAGAAGACCGCGATCACCGCCAGCACGCCGCTGGGCGCGCTGAACGACGCGAGCGCCACCGACGGCTCGCGCGAGATCACGATCTTGGTCAAGTCCGGCGGCGACTCCGGCCAGGCCACCTTTGTGGTGGACGGCGAGTTCGCCGGCGTGATCAAGGTCGACGACTCGGTGGAGGTGGTCGCGGCGGGAGCAAACAGCACCTCGCTAGCCACCAGCCCGACCACCGTGGCGTCGATGTCGGTGCCCGCCGGTAACGGCGACGTGACCGTCACCCTGGCCCACAACTTCGCGACCGGCAACTGCGAGGCGGGCGTGACATCGCTCAAGTTCACCGGCACGACCGACGCGCTCGCCAAGCTCAAGCTGGCGACGTTTGCAAAGGGCTTTGCGGTCAAGGTGAAGGGCGACACGTTCAAGAACACCACGCCCAACCCGAAGAACCAGATCCTGCAGCAGGGCTACGTGCCGCTCACCAACAGCAGCACGTGCCAGGTCTCCGAGCCGGTGATGCTGCCCACCTGGCAGCACAACTACGCGATCGGCCCGTCCGACATGTCGCTCTTCCTCTCCATCTCGCCCGACTGGCAGAAGCACATCATGTACGACCACTCCGGCCAGTACGGCGCGCTCGACGGCGTGATGAACACCGACGGCGCCAGCGGCGACCGGCTGCCCACGAACATCCCCGCGCGCACCGTAGCTCTACGAATCGCGGAGGTGAGCCTCCACGTGGCGTACGTGCACCCGTCCGAGGCCTACATTCCTCCCTCCATCTCCATTCGCTACAGCCCGATCCAGGTGGTGACGCGCCAGCTGCAGGACAAGGCGGTGCAGGAGACGTTCGTGGTCCCGCCGTCGACAAAGAGTGTGATGATCTTCATGCGCCAGTCCTTCTCGCACCTGTGCGTGGACCGGGAGGAGCTCTCGCTCGCCGGCGCCGGCATCAACGTCATGGGCAAGAAGGAGACCCAGAGCGACGACGCCTTCCAGAACGGCCGCTTCCAGTACGACAACCAACTGCTCAACATTGACGCGGAGACCGACCCGCGCCTGAAGCGCAACCTCGGCAGCGGTGCCGACGACGTGGGCGCCGCCGACGCCGGCAACAACATCGAGCTGACGCGGCCGTACGCCTTCCAGAGCCTGCAGTGCCAGCTGGGGTCGAGCATCCAGCCCCGGGAAATGCTCACGGACATGAACCCGCAGGAGGGCAAGATGAGCCGCGCCTGGCAGCTCTACACCGAGTTCGTCGGCCGGAGCCAGGGCTTCCGGGGCAGCGTGATGAGCTACAGCGAGTTCTGCGGCTACGCCAACGCCAACTACTCCTCCGGGCCGGGCGCTGGAGATCGCGGAAGTTTCTTCCTCTTCAATCTCCAGCGCAAGCCGGGCGAGCTGGCGACGGACCTCCAGATCCGGGGTACGCTGCTGGGCGACCCCCGGGTGGACGCGAAGCAGGAGATGGTGGTGGTGGCCGTGAGCGACTCCATCTACAACATCGGGTGGCAGAGCCCGTCCGAAACCCCGGTGCTCACCCAGGTGGCGCCGATCGTGGGCTAGAGCCCCGCACACATAATCCGTACGCACAGTAATAAAGGCAGGCGTGATGTCTTATATCACTGAGAACCAGCTCTCCGATCTATCCGGCACCGTGACCGTGACGCCCGCCCGCCCGCGGCGCCGCGAGGCCAATGTGCAACAGCGCGTCGCCGTCATCGAGGCGCTCGGGCGCAGCGTCGGCCCCGAGCGAGCCGAGCGCATCGAGCGCGCGGTCGCGTCGAGCGGAGGCAGGGGCCTGTCGCCGACGGACCGCGCCGCCTATATCAAGGCCGAGAATGCCGTCGAGGGCGAGGACGAGACGGTGTCTCGGGTGGACGACTCTGGCTCCGAGCTCTTTGCCACGCCGAACGAGTCGCGGCGGCTCATGGCCACCGATCGCCGGGGCAACGTCACTCTGCAGGCGCCCCGGGGGCTGTCGGGCTTGCTTGGCAGCGCGGCAAGCCTCATCCTGGGGACTTCCAACACGGCTTCCGCCGAGCGCGTCGCCCGACTGAGTTACGGCCCGGGCGGTCCACCTGTGCGCCCCACACCTGAATCTGATTCGGTGGGCACGGTGGGCACGTCTGATTCAGGCACGCCTGATTCAAGCACGTCTGATTCAACGGCCACCCAGCTTCTATTTACGACGCCCGGGCCCGGAAGAGCCGCGGGCGCGGCAACCCCCGGGGCGTCGGCGTCCACCATCCTGCCCTCCTTCGGCGACGTCTCGTCTGTCGACGGCCCGGGCCCGAGCGCAGGCTCGCCGACGCTCGACGGCTCCTCCGCAAACGCCACCGAGCTCGAGCGCATGCGTGGCTCCATCGAGCGCCTCACGACCCAGGTCAACTCCGGCAGGGGGGTGCTGGCGACAGCGAGCCGCGGCTTGAAGGGCGCCAGCCCGGACGAGCGCGTCCAGCTTCTCGGCACGCTGCAGGACGACCCCGAGCTGCAGAAGCTGGTCCGGGCGGGCCTGATGGACTGGGACGACATCATGCGCCCCAATCCGGCCAAGGGCAGCGAGGGGCACGTGGCGGGCGTCGACGCCGGCACGCCCGTGATCGACGACAAGAAGCTCGCGGCGCTGCAGTCCAGGCTCGGCACGGCGGCGCAGAAGCAGGCCAACGACCTCACCCGCGTGCAGCAGGTGGTGGAGCGACGGCGCACGACCGCGGGCGCCGTCCCGGCAGCCGCGGGGGCGTTCTACCCCGGCCTCAAGGTGTGGACGCCGGCGGCGTTTGCGCCGCCCATTCCGCCGGGCCGTCGTTAGAAAGATGTGTGGTGGATGCCAAAGCGAGCATGGCCGGCACCGGCGCGCAGACTTACACGCTGCAGCTCAACTCGGCGACCGCCGAGAAGACCTCGTCGACGAACGAGGAGTACCGGCTGCAGCTGACGCCGCCGATCTCATGCCCGTTCATGGCCGCGCCGCGGACCATGCTGGAGAGCCTGGCCTTTACAAACTGCTTCAGCAATATCGACAAGGAGCGCTACGGGAACCAGAGCCTGACGCTCAAGTGGAACCCGTACTACGAGCAGGCCTCGCCGTACACACCGCAGCGCACGGAGAAGACGGTGACGGTGGAGATCCCCGACGGGCATTACACGATCGACACTCTGGAGCAGGTGGTGGCGGAGGTGCTCTACAAGGAGACGCACAACGGCACACCGGCGATTACCGAAGCCTCGACGCTGTGGGACGACATGAACGTCCTGGCGGGCCTGAAGCCCAGCCCGGCCGACCTGCCGTTTACGCTGGCGGGGTCCGGCGCGCAGCACGGCGACAGCCTGGCGGTGACGGTGCTGCCGCCGCAGCACCTGGTCGGTAGCGCGATCGCGCACGCCAACATCCCCGCCGGCACAAAGATCGGCAAGATTACGGGCCCCGCCGCGAGCCCAGTCACCGGGGAGCTGGGCCGCATCTTTCTGTCCCAGTCCATCCCGGGCGCCGGCAAATTCACCGGGCACGTGACGGTCACCCCGATCGGCGTTGCCGACAGCGACTTTCGTGGCTTTGGCGCCGCGCAGATCGCGTACCCATCGCTGAACGAGGCGTCTGGCTGGGGCACGGCGCTCTCGTTCGAGGAGATGCAGATGGTGGCGATGACGGCGGGGGCCGCGGCCAACACGGTCGCCCAGGACTTTGCACACACGTCTCAGAACAGCAGCACCACCGCACAGAGCCAACGGGCCCTGCGACCCATCCAGCTCATGCCGAACAAGGTGACCAACAAGCTGCAGATCATCGTCGCCGTGCCGCACGTGCAGGTGGACGCGTCATCGACACTGTTCAGCGGCACACTAGGCGTGACGCAGTGGACATCGACCGAGCAGAACATGTTTAAGACGGCCGCGGTAAAGGACCGCGTTCCGTGGACGGCGGTCGAGCCGGCCAAGCTGCTGCGGAACCGGAGCATCGAGTTCCACTGCCCCTCGCTCGTCAATAGCAGCTACGACCAGCACGGGCGCATGCAGGGGGCACAGCTGGCATCGATCCCGATCCAGGTGCCGGCCAATGACGTTCAGGTCTGGTCGGCGAGCTATGACAACAGTGTCCCGTGCGCCGTTCACGGCGGCACGGTCGACTCCCTCGCGTTCTACCTCACCAACCAGGACAACGAGCGGCTCTCCTTCCAGAAGACGTCGTTCCAGGCCACGATTCGGCTATATTGGGCTGATCCCGTACCGCCGCCGGTCGGCTCAGCCGGCGCCGAGGCAGAGGAGGCATTCGGCCTGCGCGACGTCAAGTATATCTAGACCCAACACAAAGCCGATGAAGCGCCAGCGGGCCGACCTGGACGATGATCCCGTGCACGAAATTGGGCGTCTCACCACGCGCATCACCGAGCTGCAGGGCGCTGTAGCGTCGGCACAGGCCGAGCTGGAAGGCCTCATCGCATCCGGTCGGATCAACTCCGAACGGGGCAGGGAGCTGCTACGCCTGGGCCATGCCAACCAGCAGAGCATACGCCAGGTTACGGCCCGGCAGCGCGCTGCGATGGTCAACGCTCGGTCCGAGGCCTCCCCGTTCCCCGCCGCCGGGCCTCCGGCGAGTCAGGCCGGCAGTGGCTTCGACATTGGCACAATTAAGGAACTGAGCAAACGGGTGCGCAAGGGCGTGCCGGCGGACAAGCGGGGCCGATCGGCGATGTACGCGGACGTGCTTGCGCTGATCAACAGCTTCTACCCGGACGACGGCGCGGCGTGGCGGCGCACGGCGGAGCTGCTTCCGACGGGGCGGCTCGAGAGCGGTGCTACGTACTTGCCCGCCTCGACGATTGGCAAGGCGCTGCGGGTGATGCTCGCCGACGACCGCACGCGGCTCAACGGCCTCATGCTCGTGCAGCGCATTGCCAAGCTGTCCGGGTCGCTAAACCAGGACTACCGGCCGGTGCTGCGGAGACTCAGCGAGGCGTTTGGCTTCCCTCTGGATATTGCTGACGCAAGCAAGGGCACGTGGGACCTGATAGACGTGACGGACGAGGGCGGCATTGCAGTGCGCAAGTCGACTACGCGAAAGCGCGATCAAGAGGGCGACGCAGAGCTGCTGCTCAACTTTGCCCGGAACGCAGGGGATGCATCGGAGGATGCGCAGACAGGCGGTGCAATATTCCTACCCAACCGACCGATGGGCGATTTCCACCCCGCATATGACGAGGCAGGGGAGGCCGACGGCAGCTCGGACGAGGAAGACTTTGACGCGTGGGCTGACGAACACATTGACAGCGATGAGGAGCTGGACGATGGTGACCGGGAGGCCCTGAAGAAGATCGCGCGGGCCGAGAGGCGCAAGTACACTCCCAGTGAAGAGGCCCTGAGCCAGTTGCGCGCGCAGGTGACCGAGGTAGACCGCGATATCGGTCGGCTCGCGAGTCAGCCCCAATCGAGCAGCATGTTTGACAGTGCTGCCCTCCGGTTTGGGGCGCCAGACGTGCCGGGCGGGTTGAGGTACGATCGCCGACCATGGAGGCCTGGTGACACGCAAGACTATGATCATCCCGAGATGGACTATCCAGCGTACGACACCCAGGTATGGGGGGTGATGCAAGATCTCCTCCGCCGTAAGCAATCCATCCTGAAGGATATCGGCGTCGTGGAGACGCGCGACTACCCTGGCTACGCCGAGACCGGGATTCACCCGAAGATTGACGTTCCGCGGCAGCGTGAGCTCTGGGCCGAGTTGACTGCGAGGGCCGCCGCGAAACAAGAGGAGCTCGATGCACCGCGGCGGGTGCCGCAGGGAGTCTTCCTGGCACGGCAGAGAATGCTGCCGCAGTACAGCGGGCCAGTCACGAAGAAGGCACGCGCGGGCGCCGACCAGGCGGGCGACGGTGCTCCTGCCGATGGCATGTCACTGTCCGGACCGCCGATGCGAATTGCCCAAGTCTTCACGCCAGGCACCGAGGGTGTCATGTTCACGCGGCGTGCAATTCAGCACCGGGAGCGGCAACAGGCTCACCGTGGTGCATCGGCCGAGCAGCAGATCCTGGCGGGCACCGGTGTACTACCTCCGCCGCCGGGATACCACTACATGAGCACGGGTGTGCTAATGCAAGACGGTTAATCTCACGGCTCCGGCTCCGGCTCCGGCTCCGGCTCCGGCTCCGGCTCCGGCTCGTGCAGTGCGGGTGACGGTGGCTCGGCTGGGTCCAATTTGAAGATGACGCAGTGATCGAGCCCGTTGCAGATCGCGGGCTTGCTGACATTGTAATTCGCAAACTTCTGCTTGAACTGCGCGATGATCGAGTCATCGATTGCGGGCGACTGCTCCGTCAGCCGGTCGTACTCGCTGCGTGATGCTGCGAGGAAGTCAGCAGCTGGGCTGCGCCGGCTCGGATCCAGGCTCAGCTCAATGCTTATGTTGCGCCCAAGCTTGCTCCAGGCGACTCCCGAGCTTCGGTGACTCTCCATCAGCTCGGCAACTTTCAGAAAGTTCTGCAGCGTGCCAAGGATGCCAGCGACAAGATTCACGCCGCCGATGACCGCGGATGCCATCGGTGCAGCGGCATCGCTTACGAATTCGCTCATTCCCACGTTGGCGAAACCTGACAGCGTCGACAGAATGATGACGGGGATGCTGAACGCGTAATAGCGTGTTCGGTACTTCTTTTCCGACCGGGTGTGCAGCCAGCGGAAGCACGACGCCTTCTCGCTCCACTCGGCGAGCAGCCCCTCACATTCTGGAGTCCAATTGTGTACCATTGCTTTGTATTCTATAGTACAAATGAGTCATGTCGACGGTACGTGGACGGGCAGACTGCGGCGGCGAGGGCCAGCGAGACATGACGAGCAACTGTCGGCCATCTACGACGGACTGTGCGGCTGCGAGGACCTACTGTGGCTGGTGGCACTGCTTGCGGTGACGGCGCCGCCGCACTACAGGCTGAGGAGCAGGCGCCGTGCTCATGACTCAGCCACGGGTGCGTTCAGATCACGCGATAGTTTGTCGGTTTGCTACAGTAAAACAGAGCGACAAGAATGACCACGCAGGAGCTTGCAAACACGCGGTCGGGCCAGGTCTACGGCCTGTTTGACCCCAACGGCGTGCTTCGCTACACGGGATCGAACAAGACGACACTGGAGGAGCGCATGCGGCTGTTCGATTTCAAACTTCGGACCGATCACACCTCTTCGCCGCTCTACCGCTATGTCCACGATGAGTGTGGCGGCAGCTTCGACGGCTGGACTCTCCGTCCAGTCGCACGGGTCAGCTACGACTTCGGCCTGCTACCTGACGCTCTGGTTGACGTGGAGGACGCGTGCATCGTCGCACTGCGCCGTGCGGGGCACCCACTACTAAACAAGAATCGAGCCAAGTGCCAGGACCGCGACCGGCGCGAGTACATGCGACAGTGGCGGCTGCAGCACAAGGGTTACATGAGTGCGGCTGGAAAGAAACATCGCGAGAAACGCCGCGTGGCAGCACTGGCGGCGAAAGCGGGCCGGCTTGCGCAAGAAGTTGCAGCAACTGAACAGTCGGCTTAGTCTACACGAGCTCTTGCACCGACCCGCGACACTATTTTATTGCCTACAGGCCGCGACGCACGGTGGTCATCTCACGCACAAAGCTGGTCATCGCGATGTCCATCGCCGTGACTGCGTCGTCATTCGCGCGGGCAAACTGACGGCGGCAGCCGTCCAGGGCGAGCAGCACGTCAGCCTTGGAGAAGCGCACGTCGCTGAGCTCCAGCCCGGCATCGTCGCCCGCCGGCTCTGTGCAGGCTGGGCAGTCCCAATGGAGCTTCAAGCAGCCAGGTGTCGTGCACACGCCGCCCTTGCCCTTCAGGATGCAGGTCGCGCACTGACGGTACTCGCACTGGCTGGTATCGCAGCCAAACAGGTCGTCCTTGGAGAACGGGTGGCAGCACGTCGAGCATTCCGTTGGCTGCGGCTCCGGTTGAAGTCCCTCCCACGATGCCGGCTCAATGTCTGGCACGGCCGCGCCGGAGCCTCCGCACTGCAGGCCGAGCGCCTGCTGCTCTTCGGGGCTGGCCACCGTGGTCGAGGTGCACGCCGACGCGCGGAAGGCTTCGACGATCGGCACCGGCACGTCTGCGGTGCGCATGCTCTGTAGGAAACGCATCGCATCCGCTTCCGTTCCTCCCCAGTCGCTAAACACCTCGATGGATGCAGCGAGGTCATCGGCACTGAATATGTCGTCGGCAAGCAAGTTCTGCACGGCAACCACCCACGTGTCAAACGCGCCGCCTGGTGTGACAGAGCCATGGACCAGAAGCTTGTTCGTCTGGCAAGCAACAGACGCTGGGTCATGAACGATGTTGATGTAGTCCGCGTTGCCGTCGATGGTGTGGCAATACGCAGTGTCACGGAGAGCGTCCACCAAGTCTTTGTGCATGCCAATTTCGTCCTCCAGAGCGGGGAGCATGTCGAGGATGTGTTGCTTGCTACACTCCCAGCCCTCCCCCCGGACCAGGATGGCCTCGCATAGTTGATCGATCCAGGCATCGGGTAGACTGGACTGGAGGTCTGCGGTGAGATTGAAGATGTCGTCGCCGACTCGGCCGGCGACGACCGCGTTCTGAATACCCGTCGCCACGGTGAACTGCACGCCGCGAGCGCACACGGCGCCGAGCACTTCCTTCGGTGCGCCATCGTCGGTTAGTTTCGTCAACCCGTCAAGCAACGTCCTCGCCGTGCAATCCCACTCGCAAATCTTGCGGATCTCTCTGGCGACGTCTAGTGTGTTGCTCACGGTCAGGCTCAGCGGAACTGTCGGGTTGCCCTCCACGAGTGCTTTGCAAAAGAGCTTGGCGATGTCTGCCGGGCTGAGCGGATCAGCGGCGGTGGTGGCGGTGGTGGTCGGCGGGGTGGTTGACTGGCCCGCCTGCCTCATCCTCCTCTGGTTGGCGGCGCGGGTGTGCTTCGACTTCCTCCTGCCGTTCGGCATGGTGCTTGCGGTGTTGTAGTTGTGTTGTCGGTGGTGAAGCTCGGTTCTGAGCTTGTAGTGAAATCGGATTTGCCTGCGAGATCAGGAATCGAACTTCCCTCACGGAAGTTGGTCCCCGAGTCACGAATCAGGAATCAGAGTACCATCATGGATCTAGCCGCTCGCGCTCGGAAATCTCGAGCTTGCGGAGCGTCGCCTGGTTGCCGGCGTCGCTGGTGCCGAACATCGGGTCACCATCGATGGCCGGCGCCACGTTCCGGCGCCTGCGCATCGGGCGCAGCGTGTCCAGCGCGGCGCAGAGGTGGCGCGTGAAGGCGCACATATTGCCCTCCGGCAGGCCCGTCTCAAAGCTCTCCTGCTTCCCGACGAGGTACAGCTCGCCCGCGTGAGCGGCGAGCTCGGCGTACAGCTTGTCGATGGCAATGGCGAGGTCCGCGTCGCCCACCTTGGTGCGGGGCTCGCCCATCCTCATGTCGAAGCCGCGAAACAGCACCGCCCTGCAGTAGGCCTCCCGCAGCTGCGCCGCTGTGCTGCTGCCATCCAGGCCGGCGAGCAGCTCCTTCGTCGCCCGCTTCTCAAGCTGGGTCAGCGCGGTCCAGCCGCGAGCCTCGGCGGCGTCCTTGTCGCTGGGTGCGCCCGGCACAAACTTGATGTTGCCGTGCGCGGTGGCGGCGTGCGTGCCTGGCTGCTGGCGCAGCCGCCGCGCCGCGGCCTCGGCTGTCGCATCGGCGGGCTCGGACATGGTGCTCTCCGCGGTTGTGTGGTTGCGTGGCGACCTTCAGTGGACTAATCAGATCCAAGGGGATCTTGATCTT
>Ga0115003_10003025_pt1 | contig 13553 bp, 11 predicted proteins | sample ArcticOcean_MG_C_7_FD_88736 | JGI IMG/M metagenome (GOLD analysis project Ga0115003, IMG submission 88736) | Marine microbial communities from western Arctic Ocean - ArcticOcean_MG_CB11_88 | ecosystem: Environmental > Aquatic > Marine > Oceanic | place: Arctic Ocean: Canada Basin | collected... | reverse complement strand
GGTCTGATCAAGAAGACTGCCCTCAACTCGTTCGCGAATCCGCGCAAAGCCGGCATCATCGCGATCAACCTGACCGACGGCGACGAACTGATCGCTGTGGGGCGCACGAACGGCGACAACGAAATCATTCTCGCGACCCGAGCGGGCAAATCGATTCGCTTCCCCGAAGACCAGGTTCGGCCGATGGGGAGAAGCGCTGCGGGTGTTCGGGGTGTTGCGCTCAACGATGAGGACAAAGTGGTCGGCATGGAAATCTTGTCGCCTGCCGCCACCATTCTTACGGTCACCGAAAACGGCTACGGCAAGCGGACTCCGCTCGACAACTATCGCGTTCAGCGGCGTGGCGGACAGGGCATCATCGCGATCCGCACCAATGAGCGAAACGGGCAGGTCGTGGGGATCGCGCAAGTCGTCGAACGCGACGAGCTCATGTTGATCACCAACGGCGGCAAGGTTCTGCGCTGTCCCGTCAATTCGATTTCGACGATGGGCCGTGCAACGCAGGGTGTTCGCGTCATGAACCTCGACGAAGGAGAAGTCATCGTCTCCGTCGAACCGGTTGCGGATGCGGGCGTGGACCCGGATCTTGAAGCAGAAGGTTCGATCGACACCAGTGAAGCGGTCGACGCCGAGATCGTTGAAGAGACTGCTCCAGAAGCTTCTTTGCCCGAGACAGACTCCGACGAGAGTGAAGATTAGTTCGCGAGATGAACTCCGAGTCGAACGTCAAGTTCTCCCAGCGGCACAGAACTGTGCGGCGAGAGGTTGTCCTGGTAGAGGACGGCATCAAGGTGATGGTTCGAGCGCTTGGAGAAAAGACCGAATTCACAGTCCCGTATGAGTCCGTGTTACGTGACCCGATCGAGTTCACAGAAGACCGAACCAGGACCCCGATCTTCGCCGGCATTGCGTTTGCCTTGGGTCTCGTTGCGATCGTCAGTGGTACGTCGGGCCCCGAACCCGCCGACGTCGCGCTGAGCCTGATGGTGGGCGCGATCCTGCTCACACTTGCGGGTGCGGACCGGCTTCTGCAAAAAATTCCAAAAACGCAATTATTTCAAGTATCCGACAGCCAACCCGCGCTTGTGGTCAATGCCGACGCGCCGAACCGCATAGAGGTGGTGGAGTTTATGCAAGAGCTCAAAGGCCAGTCGGACAGGTATCTCGTAGAAACGTACGGCACAGCGGCGACTCGCGATTCAAAAGTCGGCCAGATCGAACGGCTCGCGCAACTAAAAGAACAAGGTGCGATTTCCGACGACGAATATGAAAACCTCAAGGGAGAGCTCGTGTGCGCGACACCGATCGACGACACCGGGCACGGCCAGTACCTCTGATCCATATCGATAGACCTAACAAAAACGCGAACTCCGAGGAGTACCAGATGAACTCCGATCGATCACGTGAACTACTTGAACGCGCACTCAAGACGATTCCCGGCGGCGTCAATTCACCGGTACGTGCGTACGGCTCGGTTGGCGGAACTCCGCGTTTTATTGAACACGGGAAGGGGGCGCGGGTTTTCGACGTCGATGGGAATGAGTACATCGACTACGTGGGTTCATGGGGCCCGTTGATCGTCGGCCATGCGAACCCTGCGGTGCTCAGCGCCGTGCGCGAAACCATGGAACGTGGAACGAGCTTCGGGGCGCCCACCGAAATCGAAATCGAACTCGCGGAAGAAATTTGCAAGATCGTCCCCAGTATCGAAAAGGTCCGGATGGTGAGTAGCGGCACCGAAGCCACGCTGAGTGCTATTCGACTTGCGCGGGGCGTCACCGGTCGCGATCGCATTTTGAAGTTCGACGGTTGTTATCACGGCCACTCCGATGGGCTCTTGGTCGGTGCGGGAAGTGGCGTCGCAACCCTCGGCATCCCCGGCTCGCCCGGTGTCCCCAAGGCAATGACCGAACTCACCGTCCAAGCCCCGTTCAACGATCTAGACGCCGTCGCGGAGGCTTTCAAGCAGTGGGGGGACGATCTGGCGTGCGTGATCGTCGAGCCGATCGCGGGAAATATGGGTTTTGTCGCCCCGCAGCCCGGCTTTTTGGAAGGACTTCGCTCGCTGTGCAGCGAGCACGGCGCGATTTTGATCTTCGACGAGGTGATGACCGGTTTTCGGGTACACCCGGGATGCGCGCAGGCGCACTATGGGGTCACGCCTGACATCACGTGCCTGGGCAAGGTTGTCGGGGGTGGCCTACCTGCAGCTGCATATGGGGGCCGGCGCGACCTGATGGAGCGGATCGCGCCCGAGGGCGATATCTACCAGGCCGGCACGCTGTCCGGGAACCCGCTCGCGATGGCAGCCGGACTAGAGACCCTTCGGCAACTCCAAGGCGAAGGAGTCTACGAGCAGCTCGCCGCCAGATCTGAGCAGCTCACAAAAGGCTTTGAGAGGCTCGCTGCGGCCGAAGGCGTTGAATTCTCTACCGATTTCGCCGGCGGGATGCTGGGCTTCTTCTTCCATCCAGGCCCTGTACGCAGTTTTGCCGACTCGAAGCGGGCCAACGCGGAGCGGTTCATTGCCTTCTTCAACGCGATGCTGGAGGGCGGGGTCTACCTCGCACCCTCGTCTTTTGAGGCCGGCTTCGTTTCGACCGCGCATACGGAGGCCGACATCGAGCAGACCCTCGCCGCCGCCGAACCGGCATTCCAAGCCGCCGCCAATGTCTAATTCTCGCAACCCCACCGCCGAACCCCGGGCCGCAACGAACTCAGAACAACCAGAATCTCCAGGCGAACGGCAAAGCCGTTTGCCCCCGCAACTAATGGTTGCCATTGCGTTTCTCGCCCCGGAACCACGTTGAGTGGGCGAAAGAGGTCGGCTAGCATGCCGCCGCCCAAAAGGGTTTGAGGCTACAAATGTCTCTTATCGACGCGGTGCCGGCTCCGGCAGGGCTGGCAAATTTGGCCAAACGCGAACGAAAATCTCGACGTGAATCGCAAACGAAATCCAGGCAAACCTGGTCGCTCGCGCCCGGTTCGGAGTAACTGACAAACGAAAATAACGAAGCAAGGTCTCAACAAAGGACAATCGGCGACTTACGAAGGCGCGCTCGAAGCCGTCTTCTCTGTCCCGATCGCGATGGGGTTCGGATACTTTGCCGACCGGCAGTTCGAGTCCGAACCCATCGGCTTGATCATAGGAGCGGTCATCGGCTTCCTCGCCATGCTGCTTCGCATCGTTCGTATGAGACCGAGCGACGACCTGAAAGATTTGAACGACCCGAGTGCACAGAGCACCGACACGGCAAGCAAAGAGAACGAGAGCAACAAGTAGACCCATGAGTCTCTATCCAGCAGAAAAATTCAACTTCGGCCTGAGTGCCGGAGCCGTTGCAGCATCCTTTGCTTTGGCGAGCCCCTTGTTTGCTGGGAGCTTGGCGTTTGGTGCTGCACTCGAGAGCATGAACTTCCGCTTCATGCATCGGACCGCCGACGCAGTCTTTACTGGTGTCGTTCCGAGCGGGGGGGGCTGGGTCGCAATCCTGGTTCTCCGCCTCGGTTTGATGTTCGCCGGCATCGTGGCCGCCATGTTGAACGGCGCCGATCCCTTTGGCCTGGTCATCGGCCTGTCTCTCGTCATGCCCGCCACCGTCGCAGCAGCGATGTGGCATCGACCCGCAATGGTCTACCAAGAACCCCTACCCGCGCTCGACCCCGAAGATCCGATTTGGGACGACTACAGCGTGTGGCGCCCCGGGCGAATAAACTCGACCCGTGACGAGGAAACGGAATGACCAGCATCTACGCCCCTCTGGAATCGGTAGGACTTGGGTTCGTATTCCAAGCCGCCCTGCTTGCAGCGATCATGCTTGGCCTCGCGGGTCTTTCAGTAAAGAAGCGGCTCGCCGCTGAAGGTGGCGGCATCCTTCCCGACGAAGGCGTCACGCTGCGCAACCTGATCGAAGTGATCGTGATTCAACTCGCCGACCTCAGCCGCGACATCATGGGTGAAGACTGGCGAAAACACTTCCCGTTGATCGGCACGATCTTCTTCTTTGTTCTCGTTTCGAACATGATGGGCTTGGTGCCGGCCGTTGGCGGCTCGACTTCAGACGTCAACACGACGGCGGCCTGGGCGATCATTTCATTCGTCTATTACAACTACGTCGGCATCCGGACCCACGGCTTCAAGTACATCTACCAGTTCATGGGCCCTGCCCTTATGAATATCGAGATCGGTGGCAAGCATTATCACGTGCGCCCCTTGACCCCGTTCTTCCTGCCACTCGAGATCGTGCTTCACTTTGCACGTATTGTGACGTTGGCCGTTCGCTTGCTCGCCAACATGTACGCGGACCACACGGTGGTCTCGGTTTGGATCGGCCTTGTCCCTGTTGTGATCCCGGCCATCTTTATGGGCCTGGGTTTGATGGTGAGTTTTCTGCAGGCAGTGGTCTTCGCGTTGTTGACCATGATCTACATCGGTTCGGCTAGCGAAGAGCCGCACTAAATGACGACCCGTTACACCCCGTTACAACCGCGTCGTTCCAACCAAGGCGTGGCCTGAGTTTGAAAGAAAATTTGATTTAGCGGCCGTGAGGCCATGAAGAAACATTGGCTTAATTGATCAACGGTTCAGATGAACCACGATTTTATTCCGAAGGAGAACGTCATGAAGAAGTTTGCAAAGTTGTTGGTTTGGACTCTGATCGCGATGGTGTTGCCCACAGTGGCGATGGCAGCGGGTGACGGGGGTGCCGTGAATACCGGTCTCGGCATTGGTGCTGGCCTCGCGGTTGGCCTGGCGGGACTCGGCTGTGGTATTGGCCAAGGCCTGACGGCGGGGAACACGTGTGCGGGTATTGCGCGCAACCCCGGTGCCGCACCGGCCATGTTCACCAACTTCATTCTCGGCATGGTGTTGATCGAGTCGATCGCAATTTACGGCCTCGTGATCGCGTTCATGCTGAACGGTCACATCTAGGGCGAGTGATCGTTATAAAGATCGTCAGATCGTAGGACGCGCACGCGCGGCCAAGGGTCTTCTGCGAACCCGAACTTGTTTCCAAGTTCGGGTTTTCGCATTTCTGGATATAAGTTCTGCGACTTTTGTGTATGACGAGTCGCGCCCCCAACCAGGCAACGTACACAGAAGACCCTCTCAGAAGACCCTCCCAGAAGATCTCGAACAGCGGCCGTGTACAAGGACTCCGCACTGGCGGCCTGCGCCATTGATGCGATGGAAGCCGAACGCCTCCGTCACTGAGTCGCCGAGCCAGTGCAAGCAAAGAGATTCACCCCGTTACAACCTCCCTGCATCCATTTGCGCCCGCCCGGCGACTCCCACCCAGAACCCCCGGTCCCGTTAGAGGGGTTGGTTGGGTGACGTCTTGCGACGATGCCTCCCTATAGAGCAAGCGGCGTGCCACTTTGCAAAATTCTGCATGCGGCGAAATGCGCTTACAAATCAAGGGTCGCTAGACTCGGCTGTCAACAAACGCGCGCGAGCGTGAATCAAGAGGCGGGTGGGTTGTGGAGCGCGGGCTACTAATCGTCTTCGAAGGCATCGACGGCTGCGGGAAGAGCACACAGTTGCGAATGCTTGCCGAACGTTTGCGGGCAAGGGGTGCAAGCGTCGTCGAAACGAAAGAGCCGACCAACGGCCCGGTGGGCAAGCGCATCCGCGAGATGGCGCAGTCGGGGAACGCCGTTGCCCCGGAAGAAGAACTCGCTTGGTTCATCGAAGACCGCCGCGAACATGTGCGCGATCAACTCGAACCGGAGCTCGCGAAGGGGTCCATCATCTTGTGCGATCGCTACTGGCTATCCACGGTCGCATACCAAGGTGCACGAGGGTTCGCGACGGATGAGATCATGCACAACAGCGAAGCCGAGTTCCCGATCCCCGACCTCGCCTTGATCTTCGAGATCACCGCCGACGAAGGGTTGGCACGGGTGAATGCGCGTGGGGGGGTGAGTGAACCGGTCTTCGAAGAGATTGAATTCCAGAAGAAAGTTGAGAAGAATTTTGCAGCGCTGGAGCGGGGGTGGATTGTTCGGGTGAACGCGCGGCCAGCGGTTGAAGTGATTCACGATGATGTGGTTGATCGTGTTCGCGCCTTGGGCGTTCTCATCGATTAGCAGCGGGGTTGGTAGATAGGGTCGCCGGACGAGAGAGGCTTTCGTACTCGATACGGTACGCAGTGGGCCTGCTTATGCGTTTTTTCCGCGCCGAGTGGTGTGAGCTCGCGGCCGTTAGTCGGTCAGCGTCGTATCAACCCGCGGGCCAAGCGGCGGGTCTTCCGGGGCGTCATCCAAATATTTCTTGAGGCTGATGAGGCCGTAGTAGGTCGCGATCCCGGCTGCGATGAGGATGTTGTAGGAGGTGTGGCTGTCGGGGACGTTGAAGCCTTGGATGGGCCAGGTGTCCCGGTAGTAGTTGGCTGCCCAGCTGATCAAGTTAAAGCCCATGTGGAGCACGATGGGGGCGAGCAAGGAACCGGTCGCAATGCGGACAACGCCAAGAAGTATGCCGGTGGTGAATGAGATCAGGATGAACGAAAGCAACGTGCTCGGCGGCAGGCCCGGCGTGAGACGACAAAGAGCGAAGAGCACGGCGGTGAGGATGAGGCCGCGGTATCGACCGAGGTTTCCGATGAGACCCTGCTGGATGACGCCGCGGAACAACCACTCTTCCATCACGGGTGCGAGACCCACGATGACGATCAAGCGTTGAAGCTCGCCGTAGGCACCCCCGTCGAAGAGCGACTGGACCGCGGCTTCAGTTTCGGGGTCGACGGGGATCGGGGTACCGTAGTCGCGGATGATGTTGTCGAGTTCGCTCATCAGTACGAGCGATGGCAAGAGCAACAGGATGACCCACAAGAATTCGTTCTGGAAACTCCGCAGTCCCAGGCGCTCGGCATGAGGCTGCGCGATGCGTTGGGTCGAAAGAATCGCGACAAAGCCGAAGCCGACGACTTGGCCGACGCCAATCGCACCAAAGTCGGGTCGACTGCCAAACATGCTCGCCACAATGCCGGCGGCAAACACGGCCGCAAACGTAATGCCCAGCGCCGCCATCGGGCCTGGGTAGTGTTCGAGCTTCTCGGTTTGCCTCGGGTTGCGGGGCTGAAATCTGTTTTCGGATTCGCTCATGACTTCACTGGGCTTCGAAGAGTTTCTTGAGTGCCACGCCGGTGTGGCTACGCGCGCAACGCGCAACCTCTTCCGGGGTTCCTTCTACCACAATCTCTCCGCCTTCATCGCCCCCGTCGGGGCCGAGGTCGATCACGTGGTCCGCGGTCTTGATGACGTCGAGGTGATGCTCGATGACCACCACCGTGTTCCCCCGATCGACCAATCCTGCGAGGAGTTCGAGCAGCTTTTCAACGTCGGCAAAGTGGAGGCCAGTCGTGGGTTCGTCCAGCAGGTATAGCGTGGATCCGGTGGCGCGCTTCGCAAGTTCTTTGGCGAGCTTCACGCGTTGGGCTTCGCCGCCCGAAAGCGTCGCCGCTGACTGTCCAAGATGGATGTATCCGAGCCCCACATCGCGCAGCGCCTCAAGCGGGCGTCGAATAGACGGGATGTTCTCCATGAAGGAGAGCCCGTCCTCCACCGTCATCTCGAGAACGTCTGCGATCGACTTGCCCCGGTATTCCACGAGGAGCGTTTCGGTCGTGTAGCGCTTGCCGCGGCAGACTTCGCAGGGCACAAAGAGATCGGGGAGGAAGTGCATTTCGACGCGCAACATGCCGTCGCCTTCACACGCTTCGCAGCGCCCCCCGGCAACGTTAAAAGAGAACTGTCCCGGCCCGTAGCCTCGCACCCGCGATTCCGGGAGTCCCGCGAAGAGTTTGCGGATCGCATCAAACGCACCACTGTAGGTCGCGGGGTTTGAGCGTGGGCTTCGGCCGATCGGGCTTTGGTCGACGTCGATGACTTTGTCGACATGTTCGAGGCCCGCGAGTTGGGTGTAACGACCCGGTACGTCCCGCGCGTGTTGAAGCTTCATGGCGAGGGCGCGGTGCAAGGTCTTGTTGATGAGTGTGGATTTCCCCGATCCCGAAACTCCGCTGACCACGCAAAAAACGCCAAGTGGAATTCGCAGCGACACATCGCGCAAGTTGTGTTCGCTGCATCCCTTCATGACAAGCGCCTTGCCCGTTGGGTCTCGTCGTACTCGCGGCGTCGGGATGCTGCGGGTGCCTGCGAGATAAGCACCCGTCAACGATTTCGCGTTCGCGATGAGATCGTCGGTCTTCCCTTGCGCGACAACATACCCGCCATGTCGACCCGCCCCCGGCCCCATGTCGACGACCCAGTCGGCGGCCCGCATGGTGGCTTCATCGTGCTCAACCACCACGACGCTATTTCGCATGTCGCGAAGTCGGAGCAGGCTTTCAATTAAGCGATCGTTGTCGCGCGCGTGCAAACCGATCGACGGTTCATCGAGGATATAGAGCACCCCCATGAGCTGCGAACCGATCTGCGTCGCGAGCCGAATGCGTTGGGCCTCACCCCCCGAAAGCGACGCGCTCGGACGGTTTAATGTTAAATAGTGCAGCCCCACGTCCACCAAAAAGCGCAGTCGCTCTTCAATTTCGCGCAAGATTCGTTCGCATACGACTTGTTGCACGGAACTTAGTGACAGAGCGGGCAATGTTTCCGCTAGCTCCGATATCGGCAACGCGCACAGGTCCGGCAGCGTTTTGCCGCCGAGCCGAGTGCTACGCGCTTCTACACCCAGGCGTGCACCGTGACATGTCTTACACGGGTGCGCGACGCGGTAACGCGAAAGAGTTTTCGCCGCGCGCTCGTCTGCTTCTGTTCGCCGTTCGAGTTCGTCCACAACGCCACGCCATGGGCGAGTCACCGCGGTGCGCGTGCGTCGCCCTCTTCGTCCCGGCTTTAGCAAGCCTCCGGGCATGGCGATTTCAGGGTTGCCCGTGCCTTTCAGAATGCCCGCCTTCGCAGCGGCGGGAAGGTCTTTCCACGGACGTTCGAGATCAATGTCGTAGTGGTCGGCCAATGCTTCGAGAACTTCCTTGTAGTAATCCGCCGCCTTGCCCCGGGACCACGGCTCGATGGCGCCGCGCGCGAGCGAACGCGTGGGGTCGGGGATCACCCTTTCGGCTGAAAACGTTTCGGTAACCCCCAAGCCCGAGCAGTCTTGACATGCTCCTCTGGGACTGTTGAATGAAAACAACGACGGCACGAGTTCGGGAAACGAAACGTCGCAGTCGAGACAAGCGCGATGGCGAGAAAGCAACCACTCGTCAGCTTCGGGCGTGCCGGCACGACCCAGCATCACCTTCACCATGCCGTCGCCAAGCTTGAGTGCGGTTGCGAGCGATGCGTCGAGGCGCGGCGTCATGCCATCTTTCACGATCAGTCGATCCACAACGACGTCAATGTCGTGAATCTTCGTGCGGGCGAGTTTAATGTTGTCGGCCAGGTCGAGCATCTCGCCGTCGACGCGGACGCGGACGAAACCTTTGCGCCGGTAGTCGTCGAGTTCTTTTTTGTACGCGCCCTTGCGCCCGCGAACGACCGGCGCGAGGAGCTGCACCCGGGTGCCGGATTCTAACGCGGTGATGCGCCGGGACATGTCGCCTAGGTTTTGTCCCGAGATCGGCTTGCCGCACTTCGGGCATTCGGGTTCGCCCGCGCGTGCATAGAGCAGGCGTAAGTAGTCGGCGATCTCGGTGATGGTTCCGACCGTTGAGCGCGGACTCTTGCTCGCGCCCTTTTGCTCGATTGAAATGGCGGGCGAAAGACCGTCGACGGAATCAACGTCGGGCTTGGCCATCTGTTCGAGAAACTGACGCGCATACGCGGACAGGGACTCGACGTATCGACGTTGGCCTTCTGCGTAGATCGTGTCGAATGCGAGCGAAGACTTGCCCGAGCCCGAGAGCCCTGTGATCACGACGAGTGCGTTGCGTGGAATGTCGAGATCAACACCCTGGAGATTATGTTCGCGGGCGCCGCGGACCTTGATATGGGTGTGGGGGTTGTTGGGTTCGATGCGGGCGACGTCGGCCGCTTGAGCCTTGGTCCGTGGCGTCACTGCACTTCCGCAGAAGCTTCCGCAACGCTCGACGCCGCGTAAATCCCCATGCGTTGGATGTAGGTACGTTCGCGCAGGGTCGTGACCCAACGGCCGTACTCTTCTTCTGTCTTCTGCGCATAAATTTCTTGTTCGAGTTGCGGTCGCGCTTGTTCAATTGAGACAGGGCTGAACGAACGCCGCTCGACGAGTTCGAGCAAGTTGCAACCGAAGGGCATGTCGATGATCTGACTTATCGGGCTCGCCTGGTTCATGGTCAGCAGCTCTTTCGCCATCCAGCCCGCGAGGTCCTTCATGTGTATCCAGCCGAGTTCGCCGCCCGACTCGCGGTTCGATTCTGAAATTTTCGCTGCGACTTGCTGAAAGCTCGCCGCGCCGCGCAAGATCGTGTCGCGCGCTTCCGCGACCGTACGGCACGCAATGTCATGTGCCACCGGACTTTCGCGATCGAAGGTCATCATGATGTGGCGCAGGTGAACTTCTTCGCCACCTTCTGGCTGGTCTTCGTAGCGCTCTTTGTACAGCGCGGTGACTTCGGCTTCTTGGATCTGCACCTTCGAACGCACCATCGAACTCAGCACCTTATTGCGCTCGATTTCAGATTTGATCTTGAGTCGATAGTCCTCGAAGGTGAGTCCATAGCCCGCAACACTTTCGACCAATTGTCCAAGGGTCAGGCCGGTGTCTTCCGCGATGGACGCGATTGCGTTGTCGATTTCGGGCTTGGTTGCACCGAGTTCAAGCTGTTGCACGACGCCGTCGATGAGCCGCGATTCGATCAGCTGTTCGAGGGCGTCTTTTCTCATCTGCAGCATTTCGTCCTGACTGACGCCTGCCTCACGCATACGTTCGAGGATCGGGCGCGCAATCTCTTCGATTTCCGAAGCGAGAACGATCTGGCTGCCGACCTGTGCCGCGACACCGTCGACCAAGATTTCTTCGGCCAAGGACGGGGCCGGCATGCTGGAGAAAACAGTGGCCAAAACGGCGGTGATCACGAACACGCTGAGCGTGTCGCTCGCTGCTGACTTGAGGTGGCTATCGAATACATGGCGATCTGAATCGAACTTCACTCCATCCCTTTCCTGTATTTGCGCTGCTGCGACAAAGCCACGCCTGGGCGAAACACATCTCGGATGGCCGAGGTGATTCGCGAGCGGTCGGGACTCTAGCAGGCTGCGAAAAAACCCCGGACCGAGCAGCGTGTGATGCGATGGGAGAGGTTCTTCCATAGCCTGCTAGCAGCCCTTTGCCTCTAGCCGGGCGTAAGTTTTTCCCCGTGTTCGAGCAATACGCTCATAAACCGCAAGCATTCGAACCCCCGGCTCGACTGAGCGTTCAGCGAGGGGCCTCGCGGACCAAACTTTATTCCAGCGTCCAACCTTGGACGGGAGAACTTGGATGAAACAATAAGTTTTATATTTTGTGCAGCCTTGTTGCATGGTTTCGATTGGCTCATTATGATTGATTTAGATAACTGAATCTGATTAATTGATATATATATCGGATTTACAAATCAGTTAATGATGGCTCTTGGAGGAAGAGATGTCGGAGCATGTGATCACGCCGGGCGAGCGCCAAGGGCCGCAGGCTAAGCGAACGAGTTCGCGAAGTGGGAAGGCGAAGCGTCAAGACCCAGCTGAAGTTCGGCGCCGTCTCGTCACTGCCGCGACCCAAAGGTTCGCGAGCCACGGGTTTGAAGGTGTGAACTCGAATCAGATCGCGCGCGATGCCGGGGTCGGGGTCGGGACCTTCTACCACCACTTCCAAGACAAGCGAGAAGTTCATCAGGCGGTTGTGCTTGAGACTTTGGAGGCGCTTCAAAACCGGGTGGTAGCTCAGTCGGCGCGAGCGCCCGACGCGCCATTGGAAGACCAAGTTCGAGACCTTGTCGAAGTGGTCGTTGGCTTTGCGGAAGAAATTCCAGCGCAGTTTCGCGTCGCGTTTGGCGGTGACGGAACTGCGGGTCTCGGCGCGCGCCCCCAGCGCACCCCCCTCTCCGGTGCCGCACCGGGTCGCGCGCAGGTGGGATATTCGACCCGCGCCACAGAGCGACGGCTTGCAGCGCTACAAGCTAAGGGAGTGCTCGACCCAAGGCTCGACCCCGGAGTCGCGGCGCGTGCCTTCGTGGGCATGCAAAATTCGGTTCTCTGTTGGTGGCTTGAAGATCCCACCCGCGCCACTCGAGAAGCCATCGTCGAAACTTTGTTCGTGCTTCATCCCGCAATCGCCGCCGCCAACTCCAACGTGACTTGAAAATTTATCAAATGCAGGTGCCAGCCAATGTTGTTCGAGCGTTTACGCCTGCGCACCAAGCCTCGGCCAAGGCCGCATCGCGATTGACGATCCCCGCGCTCAATCGTCTAGCCGTTCGAGCAACTCATAAGCGGCTTCGAACATGGGCTTTGGTCCCGCAGTGAGGGCGGGCGCGAGCGCATAAATTTTGTGGTCGGGTGCCACCCGCAAGCCAAGTGCAGGCTGGCTGAGCAAGTGGACAAGACGTGCCGGGTCGATCTGGCTCTTCTCTGCGACCTGCAAAACCAGCTCGCCGCGGACGATGTCAACTGCCGCAATGCCCAGCTTGCGGGCTTTGATCTTGAGGCGAATGACATCGAAGAGGTTTTCAGCCTGAGCCGGGAGTGCACCGTAACGGTCGAGTACCTCGTCGCGAATCCGCGCCACTTCTTCATCGTCCCGTGCGCTCGACGCCCGCTTGTAAAGAACTAGGCGCTGGCTCACGTCGGCGACGTACGACTCGGGCAAACGCGCTTCAACGGGCAAGCGAATTTCAGGATCAACTTCCACGTTCTGGAAATCGCCCCGCAGCTCTTCCATGGTTTCTTGCAACATCGACATGTAGGTGTCGTAACCGACGCTCAGAAGGTTGCCCGACTGTTCGCTGCCCAGCATGTTGCCGGCCCCGCGGATTTCGAGGTCCATGTTGGCTAGCCGAAAACCACTGCCGAGCTCCGATAAATCTTGAATGGCTTCGAGGCGGCGTTCCGCGTCAAAGGTCAAGTGATCGAGGCTCGGCACGAGCAGGTACGCGTAGGCGCGGTGGCTCGAGCGTCCGACGCGGCCGCGGAGTTGATACATCTGCGCGAGCCCAAGCGTGTGGGCGCGATTGATGATGATGGTATTGGCGCGCGGAATATCGATACCACTTTCGATGATCGTGGTGCAGAGCAAAACGTCCGCCTCGCCGTTCATGAACTTGTGCATCACGTCTTCGAGCTCGCGCTCCTTCATCTGTCCGTGGCCCACCACAAAACTGACTTCGGGCACCACGCGTTCGAGCATTTGTGCGATTTCGCCGATGCTCTTGACGCGGTTGTGAACGAAGAACGCTTGCCCGCCGCGTCGGGTCTCGCGCAGGATCGCCTCGCGGATCAACAACTCGTCGAAGCGGCTGACCTGGGTGCGAATCGCAAATCGAACGGCAGGAGGCGTGTTGATGACCGAAAGATCACGCACCCCGGTGAACGCCATTTGTAATGTGCGGGGGATCGGCGTTGCGGTCAGCGTGACGACG
>Ga0115003_10003023_pt1 | contig 13555 bp, 10 predicted proteins | sample ArcticOcean_MG_C_7_FD_88736 | JGI IMG/M metagenome (GOLD analysis project Ga0115003, IMG submission 88736) | Marine microbial communities from western Arctic Ocean - ArcticOcean_MG_CB11_88 | ecosystem: Environmental > Aquatic > Marine > Oceanic | place: Arctic Ocean: Canada Basin | collected... | reverse complement strand
CAACATTAGGATGTGCATGGTGTTTCATGTTGTGCTTTTCTCGCCAGTATTCCATTGAAAAGCCTGCAAAAAGCGGGAAGACAAGTGCTGCTAAGGAAGTATTGCCGAGTTTAGAACGGCAAGCAGATGAGTGGACTCCTTCGTGGCCCGTCATTGCAAGTGTTGTGGCAAAAAGTGCTGTGATCGGAATGAGGAGGAGGCCAAATTTGAGTGGAAGGTAAAGATGGGCTGTGCAGAGAGCGAAAACAATGGCAAAAAGTATGATTACTTTAGCCCATGATTTACTTGTTGGTTTGTCAAGCAGGTTTTCTTCTTTGAGTTTTTTCCGCAAATCTGCGAGTGGGTGTTCTGCCATATTCATTCCCCCTAAAGTGGTTCTCTTCAATCAAAGGGCGACTGTTGGGGGTTTTAAGGTGGTGTGTCTAGCGACACCACATTTCTTTATTTTAATAGGTTAGAAATGCGACGGCCCTCGAGAATCTGAGCATCTATACAGCGTTTGTCGATTAAACTTGGAAGGGAACAGACGATTATTTCAATCCAGCCTTTTTCTGGTGTCCATTCTTCCGAAGTTTGCCAAACCTCGGTTAATCCTTCGAAACGCGGGAGGGTTGTGACGCTATCTGGCACGTCTGTACAATCATTCTTTAGTGCTGTGCCACCATACATTTGAATGAATTTTCCGAATTCCGGGATTTGGATTTTTGGTGAAGAGGGTAAAGCGTGGTGTTTTGATCCGGGGGCATGATAGGTCCATTGGATGTCGTTAATGAGAGAGTGGCAATGAATTTGTCCAGAGCCTTTTGGTCCAGCACCTTGAAAATCGATTGAAAAACCCTCATCTGTCTCAACACAGTGTGTGATTCTTGTACGGGTGAATATTTCTACTCCTTTTTGTGCAGCATGAACTGCAAGGTGTTTCAAACCCCATTCCGAACGTAATGTAAATCCATTTTCAAATGGATGAAGTTGTAAAAACTTGATTTGTTTTTGGGTGAGATAGGGTATGAGAAGTTCTTTGTTTTGTATATATCCAGGTGATATTGATGGAAGTCCAATTTCAGCATTGAGTTCGATTAACATAACGTGGTGTGTTTCTGATAATTCAATGGATGTTACAAGATTTGAAAACGTGCCCCCAATTAAAACAACTGATTTCATTTCAATCACCTTTTTGTAGAATGATATCAAGGGCGAATACTGGACAAGCTGGGATACAAAGTTTACAGTGTGTGCAATTTTCTTCATCAACAATTGCTAAACGATCAACAAGTGTTAGCACATTAACTGGACAAAGTGCTATACATGCTGCACATCCAAAACATCGATCGTCATCAACAAGAAAATGATGACCTTCTTGTCGTGCCATGTATCGACTATGGGGGAGGGGTTCATCTCATCTTCGCCGATTATATCGATGGAAATTGAATTCGAATGGTTATTCTCTTCTACCGAATACAATTTGATGTATATTAAATTAAAAAATTTTGAGTGAAAAGAAGACTGATTATAGATGCAGAGGAAATAAAATATTCCGGTTATCTAAAAAAAGAAGCAAGGGTGGATAACCCCCCTATTTCCTATGCAGTTCAATTCATTTCTCTGAAGAGTATGTTGAAGAAAGGAGATTGAAAGAAACGTGAGTATGCCCTGAAGTATATGGTCGCGACAAGCACTTAACTTAACCACTTAATAGACAATGGAAAAAAGAAGTTTCCCATCAAATATAGTTGCAATGGAAATGGAGGGGTGTGTAACAATAAAAGAATCAACTTGAATACATGTTGCCGCCACCCAAGATTGATTCAGATGGTCTTTTACTCCCCAGGTCGCACAACTTCTTATCCTGAAGAACCTCCAAAAAAAGGAATTCGTTATCATTGCCTCGGTGGAGGAGATGAAGTCGGTAACGTCGGAATTGTTCTCGAAGATGCACAAAAAACCCGTTTATTGCTAGATTATGGTCTTGCACCAACAAATCCACCCCGTTATCCTTCTGAAGCGCCCGAAGTCCGTGATGCAGTTATCACCCATTCGCATGTAGATCATCTTGGTATGGCTCCTTGGCTTTGTTCAAACCATCGAACAAGACTTCACGGGACAGCATTAACTGCTGAAATATCTGAATTAATGTGGCATGATTGCCATAAAGTAAGTTCAATTGAAAAATACCCGCTGGCTTGGGATAAGCGAGATATTGATACAGCTCTTGACTCTTGGAATATTCACAAGTTTAACGAATCATGGATGCATGAAGATTGGAAACTCGAACTTCAACGCGCAGGGCATATCCCTGGTGCTGCTATGCTTAATATTGAAACACCACAACGAAAAATCCTCCTCTCTGGTGATTTTGATACTCGAGACTCCCCCCTCACGAAAGGCGCCGAACCAGTAAAAACAGACACGCTTTTTGTTGAAGGAACATACGGTGGTAGAGACCACCCGCCACTGATCGAAGAAGAACAAAAATTCATCAACCACGTTCAACAGGTAGTCGACCGCGGAGGGACTGTCCTTATTCCGGCGTTCGCTAATGGGAGAACCCAAGACGTCGTCATGCGACTTCACAAATATCTCCCACACCTCGATGTACATGTTGATGGCATGGGGAAAAGAATTGCTAAAATGCAAATGAATAACCCCGAAACTCTTCGAGACCCACAGGCTTTCAAAGACGCTTGGTCCTGGAGCCATAGAGTATCGAGTAAATCAGATCGAAAGAAAGCACTTGAAGCAGATGTTATCGTTTCAACTTCCGGAATGCTTCAAGGTGGGCCATCCATTTGGTATCTTAACCGTCTTCGCCAAGACACCTCAAATGCAATTCTTTTTACTGGTTATCAAGCATCGAATACCGGTGGAAGAAAACTTCAAACCGAAGGGAAAATAAATATTTTTGGTAATGAAACAGAGATACCATTGGAATGGAAGTCCTATTCTTTTTCAACCCATGCAGGGCATAAAGAAATTGTCGATTTCGCAGCAGCATGTGAGGCAGAGGAAGTCATTGTCTACCACACCGATCCAACCCACGCCCGCCCCCCTCTTGTTGAAGCATTAGAGAAGAACGGACATATTGTACATAATCCTGTCAATGGTATTTCTGAGTATCTTGGTGAAGAATACAGCCGAAGTAATTGAATACAACCACGACAAGCGGTAGACGATACCCATGGCGGCAAAGGCACCAAAAGGCTCCCAACCAAAAAAGAGAAAGCGTAAGATGCGCCTATCTTTGAAACAAAAGAAGTTGAACGTCACGGCCGACAAGTATACCGATTCTTTAGGTTGGTCGAAAGATGTTGGGCGTGTTCTTGGCGACGCTCCAGAGGCTGCAGTTGCTGAAACGCTCACTGTTCAATGCGAACAGTGTGGTTCTATGCTCAAAATCCCCAAACCGAAAAAATCACGCTATACTGTGACTTGCGCTTACGCAGAATGCGGTTTTGTCATGAAATTCGATTGAGTGATATTGGGGCGGAAACATGGACCAGGGTTTTGCCCTTTTTGCTCTATGTGTTGGGCTTTTTTTCATTTCAATTCTTTATTCAAGCGTTGGCCACGGTGGCGCCTCAGGGTATCTCGCTCTTCTTTCACTGACAACCTATGGTGAAATGCAAAGCGCATGGCTGAAGCAACATGTTTGGGTACTCAACCTTGTTGTAGCAGGGCTGGCTTTTATCCACTACTCTAAAGCAGGACACCACTCCAGTTCAAAATCACTTCCTTTCATTGTAGCAAGTATACCGTTTGCATTCATTGGAGGATATCTTCGTGTCGACGGGGCCATTTACGACACCCTCCTTTCAGTCACCCTCCTTTACGCCGCCCTACGCCTCCTTTCCGTAAAAAAAGAATTTGACCATACACAAAGAAGCGAACCAGAAAAAACCCAAGCATACGCATTTGGTGCAGGGATTGGATTGTTCAGTGGAATTATAGGGGTGGGTGGGGGGATTTTTCTTTCACCACTTCTTCTTCTCAAACAATGGGCTACACCGAAAGCCGCCGCAGCGACAGCTGCCCTTTTCATTTGGGTGAATTCAGCATCGGGCCTTCTAGGCGCAGCCGCTTCGAACCAACTTGTTTTAGAAATTCCAACACTCCTTCCATTTATCACAGCAGTTCTTCTTGGGGGCCTGATTGGTTCGCGATACGGTTCAGTTCACGCCAACCAATCAGGCGTTCGTAACCTTCTCATTGCAGTCCTTCTCTTGGCCTCAGTAAAACGAATTTCTGAATTACTTTTCTAAATACATCACCGTGAACCTCAAACCAACCGAACCGATGGTGGAACCATGCCCGAGACCCCTTACTTCGTTTCATACTCTGAAGCGGTAAAGATTCTCGAGAGTCAACCCCTTTCACTCCCTACTGAAGTTGTGTCTTTAGATGACGGCTTCAATCGAATATTATCGGAGGATTTGGAATCCAAAGTAGACGATCCACGTTTTGACAATTCATCGATGGATGGTTTTGCTTTCCGGCACCAAGACTCTATTCATCCACAAACTCGTCTTTCGATTATTCAAACCGTTCAAGCAGGAACAAAACAAACATCTCTACCGATCAAAGAAGGCCAAGCAGTTCGAATAATGACAGGAGCCCCAATACCAGAGGGTGCCGACGCGATTCTTCCAATCGAACGTTGTGAAGTTGATGAGGAAAACGCAACCGTCCTTCTTTTTGAAGAAGGGAAGAAACATTTCATTCGAAAGCAAGGGGAGAATTTGGGTAAAGGGCAGGTAGCATTGAGTAAAGGGGCACACCTCAACCCCTCTTCAATTGGTCTTTGCGCTACAATGGGCTATCCTGAAATACCCGTCTACCAACAAGCGACAATTGGTATAATCTCTACTGGTGATGAATTAAAATTACCCGGTACACCGTTGAATGAAAGCGAAATTTATGAATCAAATTCATTTGGACTGACCGGCCTTGTCAAGTGGTCGGGGCATAGAGTGAAGCGATATGATTCGGTTGTAGATTCACTCGAAAGTCTTCGGCTAAAACTCGACAAGGCCGCAGAAGAGTGTGATTTGATCTTGACATCAGGTGGCGTTTCAATGGGGGACTGGGACTTGGTTCGGAAAATAATGGAAGAAGAAGGAGACATCAAGTTCTGGCGAGTGAAGATTCGACCAGGCTCCCCTCCTTTGTTCGGTTATTGGAAAGGCGTTCCATTGTTTGGTTTGCCCGGCAATCCAGCAAGCAGCCACGTAGTATTCCGTATGCTAGTCGCCCCATATCTACGTGCTTCAACAGGCGGCGGAGGAATCCAAGAACGCCGAGTTCGTGTTCAACTTGCTGAATCTTTCAAATCCGATGAGAATTTTCTCGTACTCCGCAGAATTAAAATCGACATATCCGGCGACCAATTACTTGCTTATTCAACAGGCTACCAAGGTTCAGGCAATCTCAATAGTTTAGTTTTAGCCGACGCACTCACTCTTCTTGAACCAGGGCACAGTGGGGAAAAAGGCACATGGTGTAACGCCCTTCTTTTGTAGGTGAACGGTATGAAATTTATTGCAGAAAAAACAAGCACTTTACTCGAAACGCTTTGCGAATTTATGGACAACACATCACGTACTAAATTACGGAAAATGTTGACAGCGGGCCGGATTCAAGTCGATGGAATCATTGAACATAAAGCCAAATCTGAAATTACCAAAGGCATGGTGATTGAACTCTTAAGCCGGGTCAAAGCTCACGAAATCACCCCCCCACCTCTTGTAAAACAGAAGAAAATCGATTTGAACATTTTATGGGAGGACGAAGCAATTCTTGTCGTCGAAAAGCCTGCAGGCCTTCTTTCCATTGCGACCGATAAAAGGGAAACAGACACCCTACATGGGCGCTGCGTCGACTACGTTCGACGAAAAGATGAGAATAATTGGTGTTACATCGTCCATCGTCTCGACCGAGACACATCCGGAGTTATGGTTTTCGCCCTCCATTCAAGACACAAAGAATACCTCCAAGCACAATTTGCCGCACGTGCCGTACATCGAACATATCATGCCTTAATCGAAGGCCGCCCAAAAGAAATGAAAGGGATTGCGAGAGAGTGGCTTGTAGAAGATAAAAACCTCTTCGTTAAGCGGGTTAAATCAACATTCCATGGCTCGAAAGAAGCCATCACAAATTGGGAGGTGGCTGATACTGACAACCACACTTCACTCATACAAATCACCATTGAAACAGGTCGCCGGCACCAAATACGCATGGCCATGAGATCTCTTGGGTGCCCAGTAGTCGGCGATGAATTACATGGGGCTGAATCCAATACATTCAGCCGAGTATGTCTTCATGCTTCGGCTCTCGAATTTCTCCATCCAGATACCGATGAACCAGTACGTTTCGAGTCAAAAATACCGTTTTATAATTCTAAACCAAAACCTATCAATTCCGAGACTTCTTGAACCATCGACAAGCACAAGAGGGTGAGAGCATGGTAGATGAAGGGCAAGAACATGGGTGGATTGAGGTCCGCGGTGCTCGTACGCACAACCTCCAAGACATCACTGTAAAACTTCCACGGGGAAAATTTGTCGTTGTATCAGGCGTTTCAGGTTCGGGAAAATCCAGCCTCGCCTTTGACACACTCTATGCTGAAGGTCAACGCCGATATGTTGAGAGTCTTTCCTCATACGCACGTCAATTTATTGGTCAAATGAAGAAAGCAGATTGCGACGGTATTGAAGGTCTTTCACCAGCGATTTCTATCGACCAAAAACAAGGCTCCCACAATCCTCGTTCAACGGTTGCAACCGTGACAGAAATCCAAGATTATTTCCGTCTTTTATGGGCACGGATCGGTAAGCCACATTGCCCAACATGCGGTCGAGAAGTTGCTCGTCGAACCGTACAAGAAATTGTCGACGACATCGTATGGAATACTGAAGGCCATGCCATTATCCTCTGGGCACCTGCGGTTCGTGCCAGAAAGGGTACACATCAAGACCTCTTTCGGCAACTTGTCGAACAAGGATACCTTCACGGTAAAGTAAACGGTCATGAAGTTGGATTTGAAAAGCCACCCGAATTAGACAAAAACTTCAGGCACGATATAGATGTTCGAATCGATCGACTACGCTGTACAAAAGACCGGCGCCAACGGCTCACAGAATCGGTTGAAGGCGCCCTTCGACTTGGCGGCGGGACCGTCGCCATCGAAAGCATGGAAGCGCCAGCTGAAGATGCAAAACTCTCCGAAGGAACCCGCTCACATTTCACTAAAGTGGGGGAAACAGTTGCATGGTCTGAAGATTTTGCATGCCCAGACCACGGGGCATTTATGCCCGAACTTTCACCCCGTGTCTTCTCTTTCAATTCCCCTCTCGGTGCATGCAGTGTATGCCAAGGCCTAGGGGTCGAGCGACAATTCAACATCGAACTCATCATCGATGGGACGCTAACCGTTTCCAATGGTTGCGTTCGACCTTGGCGTCAATCGATGTCCCCTTCTTGGTATCGCCGCCTTCTCGAACAAGTATGCGAGCATTATGGCGTTTCAAGAAATACCCCCTTTGAATTACTTGCCGAGGACGACAGAGATATCCTCCTCAACGGGTCAGGTTCCACAATAATTAACTTTCATTTTGAATCAGATAATGGTTCAGTTTACAAAATGAATCGCCCATGGGAGGGCATCATTGCTCGGCTACAGAAGACCTACACAGAAACAACCTCTGAGCGAACCCGCAGCCGCCTCATCAGTTGTATGACCGACCTTGATTGCTCTGAGTGTGGTGGAGAAAAACTCAACGCAGCAGCGCGATATGTTTCGGTCGGGGGCATACGTTTGCCTGAAGTCAGCCGCTGTTCAGTTCACGATTCACTTGCACTTATTCGAGCATGGCAACCGAATGGAGAAGGAGCACCCGAAAATTTCGCAGATGTTCTCGAAGTTCTCGATGAACGAAGTCTCTTCATTGGAAAAGATATTCTCAAAGAAATCGAAAACCGGCTTGGGTTCCTCGATAGTGTTGGCTTAGATTACCTCACCCTCGACCGTAAAGCCAACACTCTTTCGGGTGGGGAAAGTCAACGAATACGCCTTGCAACACAGATCGGTAGCAGACTTACAGGCGTAATGTATGTCCTTGATGAACCATCTATCGGACTTCATCAACGCGACAATGCGCGCCTTCTAGCAACCCTGCGCGAACTCAGTGACCTTGGAAACACACTGATTGTTGTCGAACACGATGAAGACACTCTCCGCCAAGCAGATTGGCTATGTGACTTGGGTCCAGGTGCGGGATTGGAAGGTGGAATGGTTGTTGCAAATGGCCCACCAGAGGTTGCGATGAATACTGAAGAATCCGTTACTGGGGCATTTTTGAGCGGAAGACGTTCAATTGCCACCCCCGAAGAGCGAAGAAAACCAAGCAAAAAATGGATTACCATAAAAGGCGCCCAACACAACAACCTCCAATCAATAAATGCAAAATTCCCAATTGGTTGCATGACTGCAATTACTGGCGTTTCAGGTTCTGGAAAATCATCACTTGTGTCTGGTATTCTCGCCCCCGCTTTACAACGCTATCTCCATAATTCAGATACGATTGCTGGAAAACACACCAGCCTCAAAGGCTTCGAACACGTCGACAAAGCCATCATCATCGACCAATCCCCAATCGGGCGAACCCCTCGCTCAAACCCAGCGACCTACACCAAAGTATTCGACGAAATACGCATTCTGTTTTCGAAAACAACACTTGCAAAAGAGCGAGGCTATACGCCCGGCCATTTCAGTTTCAACGTTAAAGGTGGCCGGTGCGAGTTATGCAAAGGGGCAGGGTCGATGAAATTAGAAATGAATTTCCTACCTGATGTATGGATCACATGTGATGTATGCCAAGGCCTGCGCTATACACGTGAATGCCTCGAAGTTTCGTGGAAAGGTAAGAACATCAATGACATTCTCCAAATGCCAATCGGTGAAGCGGTCGTCTTTTTCGAAAACCACCGGAAAATTTTCCGGACCCTCGATACACTCCGAGCAGTCGGACTGTCTTACGTCCGCCTCGGCCAACCAGCAACCACCCTCTCAGGTGGAGAGGCACAGAGAGTCAAACTGGCAAGTGAATTACGCCGACCGCCGAACAAACACACGGTTTACATTCTTGATGAGCCGACTACGGGTCTCTCTTTTTCAGATGTTGAACTTCTCATCAATGTTCTTTTAGAATTGAGAGGAAAGGGACACAGCGTGATTATAATCGAACACCATCTCGATGTTATCAAATCCGCAGATTGGGTTATTGACCTTGGTCCTGAAGGTGGAGAACGCGGCGGAATGATTCTCGCACAAGGCACTCCAGAGGATGTTGCGGCAAACCAGGAGAGCTTTACGGGACAATATTTGGCTAAACTTCTCAGTTGAACCTTCCGTATTGTTCAAAGAGCGTAGTCGACGGCCTTCTTTACGCCCCCGTAGGGGGCGGGTGTACTTCCATGACCATAACACGAGTAGAAGTGACGCCGAAACAAGGCGAAGGGATGCGGGATGTACGCGGCGATGTCGTCCGACGGCAATTGATGTCGGACCACAACATCAAGGTCGAAGAGGTCCGGTCAATCAATGGTTTCTTGATTAATTCCGAACTTGAAAAAACCGAAATAGCCGAACGCGTCAACGACCTTTTTTCAGACCCAATTATCGAGAACACCCTCACCGACACCCTCTTCCTTTCTTCGACTGAACACTTTCCAAATACTCCAGCCGCCGCCATTACCATCGGCTTCAAACCCGGGGTTACCGATAATCCTGGCAGTGCTGCATACGATGGCTTCAAGACGATTTTTCCGCACCACGAACATAGAAATGTTGCCTCAATTTCAACCTACCACACCTACGTCTTTTTCGGCCTTCCCGACGGAGTGTCCACTGAATGGCTTGCGTCAACACTTCACAATAACCTCATCCAACGCGCTGTAACGGCAGATGCAGCGGCGTGTTCAAACGGCGAATGGCCAGCAATAGACTATCCTGAAAAACCACCGCAAACCCTTACCCCGCCACAGAGAATGGATCTCGAAATCCCCGACGAAGAACTCATCTCACTTTCTGAAAGCGGACTTCTTGCATTAAATCTCGAGGAAATGCAAACGATTCAATCCCACTACCGTGATGAAACAGTTCGCCAAGAGCGTACTGCTGTTGGAATCATTCCCGACGCCCCCACAGATGTCGAACTCGAATGCCTTGCCCAAACATGGAGCGAACACTGTAAACACAAAATTTTTGCTTCGAAAATACACCACATCGATACTGAAACTGGCGAAGACACCATCATCGATTCTATCTTCAAAACACACATCATGAAACCGACCCACGACCTCCAAAAAGAAGTCGATTGGCTTCTTTCGGTCTTCCACGATAATTCCGGCGTCATTGCTTGGAATGAAGATTGGAGCGTTTGCATGAAAGCAGAAACTCACAATTCACCTTCTGCACTCGACCCCTATGGCGGTGCTATGACGGGCATTGTTGGCGTTAATCGCGACATTCTCGGTACGGGCCTGGGCGCGCGGCCAATCGCAAACACGGATGTGTTTTGTTTCGGGCCACCAGACTGGGAAGGAGAACTCCCCGACAACCTCTTCCACCCATCACGCGTTTTCCGAGGCGTCCATGCAGGTGTGCGAGTCGGTGGTAACGAATCTGGAATCCCAACGGTCAACGGAGCAATAGTTTTCGATGACCGCTATATCGGAAAACCTCTCGTTTATTGTGGAACAATTGGAATAATGCCAAGAAAGTTACCGGATGGTAGAGAATCCCATATCAAAACACCAACCGCCGGCGACATCGTTTACATGGTTGGAGGGAGAGTTGGCTACGATGGAATCCACGGTGCAACATTTTCTTCTCTTGAACTCACCGAAGAATCACCGTCCAGCGCAGTACAGATTGGAGACCCAATCACCCAAAAGAAAATGGTTGACATGGTCCTTGAAGCAAGAGATGCCGGGTTGATTTCCTGCATCACTGATAACGGGGCGGGTGGACTGTCATCTTCGATTGGGGAGATGGCAACATATACCGATGGATGTGAGATTGATCTTGCAAAAGTTCCTTTGAAGCAAGCCGGACTATCGGCTTGGGAAATTCTTGTTTCAGAGAGCCAAGAGCGAATGACAATTTCGGTCAAGCCAGAGGATTGCGCTGCCTTTGATGCAATGGCACAACTTCACGAAGTCGAAGCAACACCTGTTGCTACCTTTACCAACACAGGAATGTTCCACGTCAAATATGGAGAGGACACAGTAGCATATCTTTCCATAGACTTCCTTCATGATGGTGTCCCTCAACTCCAACTCGAATCTGAATGGCGTACACCGACTCCCGAACTTTTCACCCCTGAAGCAATTCCGCTATCAGAACAAGCCGGCCACTCACCTCTCTTGTTGCGAATGCTGGCTCGACCAAACATCGCCTCGAAAGAATCCTGGGTCCGCCAATACGACCACGAAGTAATTGCTCAAACAGTGGTCAAACCTTTCGTTGGCGTTGAACGCGATGGTCCTGGCGATGCCGGCGTAATTGCTCCGATTCATGGAGACCCACACGGCTTGGTAATTTCTTGTGGAATCGCCCCGAGGTATTCCGATTTAGACGCTGGAGCAATGGCCGCAGCCTCGATCGATGAAGCGGTTCGCAACGCAGTATGCGCCGGAATTAACGTTGACAAAATGGCCGGCCTCGACAATTTTTGTTGGCCCGACTCTATCGAATCAGTAAAAACGCCCGATGGCAAATTCAAACTCGCCCAACTTGTTCGAGCAAACCGAGAGCTTGAGCGAGTATGCAGGGCATACAAACTTCCCTGCGTGTCTGGAAAAGACTCGATGAAAAACGATTATGGGACGGGCGAAAAGAAGATTTCAATCCCCCCAACTCTCCTCTATTCAGTCTTTGGCGACCAACCCGATGTACGGTTTACGGCTACCAGCGATTTCAAAAATGCAGGTGAAAAAGTGTACCTTGTTGGTATATCAAAAGAAGAATTAGGTGCATCTGAGATTGCATTCATGCTTCGAGACAGCGGTGAAGCAACAGGTATCGGAGGCCAAGTTCCCTTGCTTCCAAACCCAGAGATAAACATCACAACCTATCGGGCCCTTTCCACAGCCATTCAAGCCGGCCTCATCCGAACAGCCCACGATTGTTCCGAGGGCGGTATTGCGGTTGCGGCAGCGGAAATGTGCATCGGGGGAAGACTTGGCGCCGACATCGACATTGATGGAACAGGAGATGCGAGCGTTTGGTCCCGTCTTTGGTGCGAATCCCTTGGCCGATTTTTAGTCGGCGTTCAGCCAGAAGACGAAGCAGATTTCATCGAATGGATGGCAGGCCACCCAATTACAATGCTCGGCACAGTTACCGATTCGGAAAACCTCACAGTTTCAGATGGCTATGACGTTCTAATTGATGTTGATACCGCGGCAATGGTAGAGGCGTGGCAACACACACTCGACATGACCGGAGGTGTTGCTTGATGGCTGCACCAAAAGTAGCCGTATTGTTTGGCTTCGGCATTAATTGCGACCACGAAACTGCAGCCGTATTCAATTTGGTTGGAGGGGATGCTGAACGAGTACATGTCAATAACTTCATATTAGGAAACCGCAGCCTCGATGATTTTGAAATTCTTGCTGTTCCCGGTGGGTTTTCTTTTGGCGACCACCTTGGTAGTGGCCGATTGCTGGGCAACAGAATGCGCTTCGCACTCCGGGAACAATTGCATGCATTTGTCGCAGCGGGAAAACCAATCATCGGAATTTGTAACGGCTTCCAAGTTCTTGTCAAAACCGGACTTCTTCCCGGGCCAAACGCGCAAACCCCCCTTCCTGATTTTGTCCAAAGAGCAAGCCTTACACTCAATGATTCAGGAAGATATGAAGACCGTTGGGTAACGCTTGAATTTGATGCTAATAGCCCATGTATTTGGACCAAAGGCATTCAACGAATTGATTGTCCAGTCCGCCACGGAGAAGGAAAATTCGTCATGCCATCAACCACAGATTTCGACGCGCTTGCCGCAAATAACCAACTCACAGCCCGGTATGTCGATCCTTCAAAACCCATCGGCCAAGGCATGACTGACAAACCACTCCCTTTCCCCCTTTCACCAAATGGGAGTATGCGGAATATTGCGGGAATTTGCGATGCAACGGGCCTGGTATTCGGATTAATGCCGCACCCCGAAGCCGTTTATGCCAAATGGCTCCACCCAGATCACACCCGAAAAAGTGCACCAGGCCCACCCACCAGTGACGTACTTGGGGAATGGGAAGGCGAAGGACTCCAAATATTCCGGAACGCCGTCGAATATGTTCTAGGGAACCGATGATACGATGTCACAAACGCAACGAATCACACACATTGATTCCCTCCGTGGAGCGGCAGTACTTTTGATGGTCATGGTCCATGCAGCAGCCACATGGAACCCATTTCAAGTCACACAAATGTCGTTATTAGCCTACATTGTATCAGGGCTTGGAGGGTTAGCAGCTCCCCTTTTTGTGACTCTGTTTG
>Ga0115003_10003022_pt1 | contig 13559 bp, 12 predicted proteins | sample ArcticOcean_MG_C_7_FD_88736 | JGI IMG/M metagenome (GOLD analysis project Ga0115003, IMG submission 88736) | Marine microbial communities from western Arctic Ocean - ArcticOcean_MG_CB11_88 | ecosystem: Environmental > Aquatic > Marine > Oceanic | place: Arctic Ocean: Canada Basin | collected... | reverse complement strand
AGTTTTCTGATTATGCTGAAAAAGGATTAAATTTTCAAGATCAACTTCTAAATTTAGTAGATGAAGATACTATAGCTTTTAATAAAATTATGATAGCCTTTCAATTACCAAAAGATAATAAAGCTGACACTCAGAAAAGGGAGATAGCAATTCAAAAGGCAACAAAAAATGCTATAGAAACACCATTTAAGGTTATGGAGATTGCCTTAGCATCAATGGATATAGTTAAAAAAATGGCAGAAATTGGTAATCCAAATTCAATTACAGATGCTTGTGTTGCAGCCTTATGTGCAAGAACAGCAGTAAGAGGAGCTTTTTTAAATGTAAAAATTAATTGTCTAGATTATAAAGACAAGAAATTTGTTAAAAAAATAATTGATGAAGGAAAAAAAATAGAAATAAAAGCCAAAAATATAGAGGAAGTTATTATTAAAATTACTGATAAAGTTATGAATTCTTAGATTTTAAAATCTCTGAAGATATTTTTTTTGCGACACCATTCGATTTGAGTAATGATCTAATTTCTTTATAATTAGAAATAAGCTTTAAAGAGTAATTTTTATCTAAAATTTTATCAAGACTAGTTTTAAGATTTTTAATATTAAAATCAAATTGAATTAACTCATCAACTACATTTTTATTTAATAATATATTTACTAATGATATATATTTTATTTTAATAAAAATCTTAGCAATCATAAAAGACAATAGTGAGGTTTTATAGCATACAATTTGAGGAATGTTCATTAATGCAGTCTCAAGAGTAGCTGTTCCAGAAGTAACTAATGCTGCACTTGAAACAGATAATAAATCATATGGTGACTCAAATACAATATCTACATTATATCCATTAGTAAATGAAGCATAATAATTAGTAGTGAAAGAATTAGTTCCAGAAATAATAAATTGATAATCTGGATAAAACTTTATTAATTCTAACATAACAGGTAAGATTTTATTAATTTCTTGTTTTCTACTTCCTGGAAATAATGAAATAACTGGTTTTTTATTTTCTAATTCTAAATTGTATTTTCCATTTATTATCTGATCATAAATTGGATTTCCATAGTACTCAACATTATATCCATAATTAGTATAAAAATCTTTTTCAAATGGGAATATAACAAACATTCTATTTACATATTTTTTTAATATTTTTATTCTATTAGATTTCCAAGCCCATGTTTTTGGAGAAATATAATAATAAGTCTTTATATTATGTTTATGTGCAAATTCTGCAATCTTTAAATTAAATCCTGGATAATCAACTAGAAATAATAAATCAGGTGAAAAATTAATAATATCATTCTTGCAAAATTTTATATTATTTATAATTTTAAATAAATTTAAAAAAACTTCCCAGAAACCCATATATGATAGGTCATCAATATGCTTAACAAGTAGAGCCTTTTCAGATTTCAACTTATCTCCTCCCCATGCTCGAACAATAATATTATTATCCTTTATTCTTAAATGACGAACAATTTGAGCAGCATGTTGATCACCAGATTTCTCTCCAGTTATAATATAAATTTTCATTTATATAAACTTTAGAATAACTATTAAAAATCCATATAAAATTGTTGATCCTAAAACTCCTCTAGCAGCATGATCTCTATTTGTTTTAATCTTCATAAAAAAGATTAATAAATTAATTAATAAACTTAAACTAATAATATGTGGTAATTTATTTGCTTCTACAATCTTATTAAGAGTATCAAACAAATCAAGATCGAGAAAAAATAGAACATATACTGAAAAAGCAACAAAAGGGGAAATTAGTCCTACTAAAAAACCAGATAAAGTTTGATTATTCATTTAACAATTTATTTATTGGTACTATAAGTTCTTCATCAGTTAAATTATACTTCACAGGAACTACAGTAACAAAATTATTATCAAGAAGATTTTGATCAGAATTTTCTGATTTATCATTATTAACAAATTTGCCAGTTAACCAAAAATATCTATCACCTTTAGGATCAAATCTTTCATCAAATTCTTCAATCCATCTTCCTTCAGCTTGATGACAAACCTTAATACCTTTTAAAGGTTGATCATTTAATATTTTAGGAAAATTAACATTTAAACATAACTTACTATTATAAGATAATATTTTTTTAGTAATACTTAAAATAAATTTATCAGTATGTGAAAAATTTGCATTTATTGAATGATCTAGCAAAGAGAAAGCAATTGAAGTAATACCATTTAGATAAGCTTCCATAGCAGCAGAAACAGTTCCTGAATAAATAACATTAGTAGATGAATTTGATCCATGATTTATTCCTGAGATACAAATATCAGGTTTTCGATCTAATATTTTAGAAAGTCCTAATTTTATACAATCAACCGGAGTACCAGTACACTTAAACTCTAATTGTTTTCCATCATCAATAATCACTCTGTCACATCTTATAGGATGATCAATAGTTATAGCATGACTTTGTGCTGATTGATGTTTATCAGGAGCAATTACAACCACCTTTCCTAAGGTGTTCATTATTTTAATTAAATAACGAAGACCCGGAGAATTAATTCCATCGTCATTTGTAATTAATATTAAAGGTGTATTCATTAAAGTGATTTTAAAACAAAACTAATATAATAAAGTGGTTAGTTAAAATAACATTTTTAGTAATTTTGATATAATTTAAAAAACAAAATATATGATTTGGATTATAATGATACTTTTTATGATTATTGGAGGAATTGTAAGTAGTAGATTAAAAAGTAAATTTAAAAAGTATAGTAAAATTCCTACAACATCTGGTCTTAGCGGAAGAGATATTGCATTAAAAATGTTAGAAGACCATCAAATAGATAATGTTAAAATAATTTCCGTTGCTGGCAAATTAACTGATCATTACAATCCTCAAGACAGAACTATAAATCTAAGTTCTGATGTATATAGCGGGAAACACGTGTCTGCAGCTGCAGTTGCTGCCCATGAGTGTGGTCATGCTGTTCAGCATGCAAAAGCATATCAATGGTTACAAATGAGATCTCAAATGGTACCTATGGTCAATTTCAGTAATAAAATAATGACTGCAATAATGATATTAGGTTTTATAGGCGCAGGGGTTTTAAAAATATTCCCATTTACTACTATAATACTTGTTTTTGTAATACTTCAGGCTGTTGTGACTGCATTTACTTTAATTACTTTACCAGTTGAATTTGATGCTAGCAGACGGGCTTTGGTATGGCTTAAAACCTCAAATATATCAAATCAGCAAGAAATTAAATATGCTGAAGATGCATTAAAATGGGCAGCAAGTACATATGTAGTAGCAGCATTAGCTTCAGCAGCATATTTATTATATTATGTAGCAATGCTAAGAGACTAGAATAATTTTAAAAATTTATATAAAAAAAAGCTCTATAAAATAGAGCTTTTTTTTATTGAGATATTTAAGAATTTATTTCTTAGTTAAGAAAGGTAATCCTGTTCTTGAGTTTTCTTTTACATTATAACCATCTGGTTTATCACAAGCAGTATCTCTTGAATCTTTTGAGAAATAATAGATTCTTTGAACTCTACCTGTTGACTTTAAAGTTACATCTTTACAGTTTAAGTGATATTCTGTTCCTTTTGTGTTGTTGTGTGTAAATGCCATAATATTTTTTTTTATTAATAATTTATTTCATGACTAATATAGATAAAATGTTAGAATTAAAAAAAATTACTAGATGAGACTTAAGTAAAATTGTTAATAAGTATAAGGAAATTGTTTTATTTAACAATTAGTAATTTTAAAAAATCAATTGAAATTGAAAAAGAGAGTAAATAACCTAAACTATTGATAATGAATAGTTTATATAAAAAAAATAAAATATAAAATAAAAAAAAATACACTAGATGACATCAAACAAATTACTAGGTTAAAAAGTTAATAAGTAATCATGAAAAAAATATATTTGGTTATCAAAAACAACAATTAATCTAATAAATCGTTAAAATAATATGCTAAGAAATATCGATTTTCTATTTTTGTTATTGACAATTTAAATTAAAAATACATTTAAATGATTAAAAAAATATTAGTTTTTTCATTATTACTATTCAACATATCAGTTTATTCTCAAATATTTAAAGATCAATATATTAAACAAGCAACAAAAACTGGTGAAATATGGATGCAAAATATTACATCAGAAAAATATGATTTAGCTTATACTTTATATTCTGAAAAGGTAAAAGAAAATTCTGATTCAATTCATTGGTCTAAAGCAATATCACAATTAATGAATGAATTTGGAAAATTTAAAAATAGAGAAATTATTGAAAGTAGATTTGAAAGTAATATTGAAAATCTTGGAGATGGTTTCTATGTATTTATTGAATATAAAAGTATCTATCAAAACATACAAGAATGTAGTGAATATCTAATACTTGGACAAGATGATAATTTAAAGTGGAAAATATTGAGATATGATTTTTCATATTTAAATGAAGATCAAGATTTAGATAAGGAATTATCTAACTAAGGATATTATTCCAAATTGACGTATGGTTTTAGAGTCTTTTAACTTCTTATAATTTATTTCATAAGCATAGGCCCCAAATGGAGCCTTACTTCCATTTAAAAGCTTACCATCCCATGCTCCCATTTTATAATAACTTGATTCAATATTATTATCACAATTCGATCCTTCTAATAAATCATTTGTTAAAACAATCTTATTAGAACTAAATATTAAGCTATTGTTCCATCTTTCATGAATACTAATTTCAAATTCATGAAACATTCCTAAAGCCTTTACATAAAAAAAATCATTACAATTATCATTATCTGGCGTAAAGCTATTTGGAATAAAAATTTTACTTTCTGACAAAACACATACTTCTTGATACGATGAATCAATACAACCTCCAGAATTAATTAAATAAAGATTGACCTTAAAAGTTCCTGTATCACTATAAGTATGAACTGGGTTAAGAGAGAATATATAAGGAGTTAATTTATTATCCCCAAAATCCCAATAGCTAGACAAAGATATTTCATCAGGATTAACTATACTTAGATCTAGAAGTTGTATTTCACTATTTAAAATTGATAAACATTTAATATTATTTAATGTAAAGGATGATAATAAATTATCATAACCTAAAATTCTGACAGTATCTTTTATTGTACAATTAGAAAGATTATTTGTAGCTTCAACAATGTAATCTCTATTAACCAAAGCATAAATACTATCGCTAAATATAACTGGATTAGTATTCCATGAATATGATATATTATCTAATAAATTTGATGTGACTTGTGCATATCCATATTCGCCAAAACATTTCTTACTAGAAGAAATAAAGCTTAGATTGATTTCATCAAATACAAAAACAAAGATTGAATCAATTGTAACCTCAGAACAACCATCAGAAACATTAAGTACATAAGTATCTGATTGAATGGGCACAAATAAATGACTAAAACTATTACTTAAGTTATTACTCCAATTAAAAATATAATTACCAGTACCTCCACTAACATTAGCACTAATATTAATTAACTCGCCAAAACAGACAGTATCAGTTGACTGAAATATAGTTGTAATTAATTCAGCTTCAACAAATAATATTGTATCAATAGATTCAATGCAATTTCCAGAACCATACGTATAAGTTATATTGTGATATCCAGATCCTGCTATACTAGGATTAAAAAAAGAATTTACAATACCATTACCACTTAAAACACCTCCACTTGGGAATGTTGTTATATTAAAAAATGAATCAATATAACAGTAATTAGTATTAGTACTTAAAAAGCTTAAGTTTGGAGGATTAATGACTTCAATATTAAATGTATCAATACATCCATTTGGTGATATATATTGAAGAATATAATTACCTATAGCTAATGTAGAGGGATCAAATAATCCTAAATTATTATCTATTATTCCAGGTCCATCCCATACTCCATCATTTTGATTGATATTTAGTATAAATGGTAAAGAGTTAGCACAAACTAATGTATCAATGAATATAGGAGCAGAAAATACTTTAATGACAAGGCTATCAGTACAATTATTAGAATTAAATGAAATGATATGACAACCAGGACCTGAGACATTTGCATTAAAAGAACCTGGAAAACTATTATCAACGATACCGTTACCATTCCAAAGACCATTATAAGGGGTACGTGGAGCAATATCTAAATCAATATATTGTAATGCAGAATTATGACAAAAAAACAATGAATCAATAAATAATTCAGTATTTAAGATATTAATTTCGGCAGTATCTGTACAAGAATTGTAAGAATAAGTTACAATGTCTAATCCTAAGCTTAGCGAAGGGTCATACAGACCAGTATTAAAATTAGTAATATTATTGCCACTCCAAATACCACCAAAAGGACTAGCAATTAAATTAAATGGTAAATTATCTGGACAAATTGTTATATCATTTCCTGCATTAATTTCATTTAATAAAACTGATATATTATCTGAACAACCTTCTATAGAATATTCAAAAATATGATTTCCAGAATTACCAACTGATGGTAATATTATTCCAGTATTATTAATTGGTCCTCCTAACAACGATACTTTATCAATTGCAATGTCTGATGACCAATGGTTTCCAGTTAAAACTCTAAATCTTATTCGCAACTCTGAAGAAATAAAGCTTGATAAATTTAAAGATTGATTATGCCATTGATCATCAATATTACCAATAAGATTCCAAATATCTAATTGCCAGCTTAATCCATTATCAGTTGAAATATCAATTGATAAAATTGCATTATCATTTCCATTACCAAATTTATGATAATAAAAATTCAAAATGGGATTATCATATTGTGACATATTCATACATGGACTAGTGATAGATGAATTCTTAAAAGGAAAATTAGAATTAGAAGATTCAGTATATATATAATTATTCCCATCATATGCAGCACTTGGACCAGTATTATTGGAAGGTGTTGCATTGGAATAAATAATCCAATCAAAGTCATTATTTATATCATTACTCCAACCTGCTAAAGATGATTCAAAACTTTCAACATAAGGAAAATTATCAATAGAATTTAGACATGAACTTGGTAATAATGTATTAACACCAAGAGTTGACCAAATCCCTCCACCAGGATTGGGATTTAAAATTGTATCATTTGAATTTTGACATAATACTAAATTATTAGGCATATTAATATTATTTACAACATTTACTAAAAGTGTATCAGAGCATCCATTAGGCAGGCTATATACTGCCTCAATAATTGAAACAATTGGGCCAACATTAATGTCACCATTATTTTGAATAGAACTACTTCCAGACCATATTCCTCCTGGGGTAGTTGATGAAGAATTAAGATTAAATATCGGAGAATTAATACAAGCTGATATATCTTCTCCAGCATTAACCTCTAAAACAGTAATATTTAAATCATTAGAGCAACCATTAATGCTATATGTTAATGTATAAACTCCAGGAGATAATAATGAAGGATCGAATATTGGGTTGAGTCCATTTACAATACTAGAACCTGACCAGATCCCTCCTATTGGAAAAGCACTAATACTAACAGCTAAATCAGTATTGCAAATTGAAAAATCTGATTGCGTTGTAGTTGGAGGAACAACAACAATCGTTACTGTATCAGATTGTAAAGAAGCAGGCCCTAAATCACTAACTGAAACAATGTATTGTGAAGTAATGATTGGACAAACTTGATGTGGCCCAGAACTATTTGGTAAAACTGGTATCCAATTAAAATTATATGTTGCAGCATCACCTCCGCTAACATTAACATTTAAATCAGTACAATCTCCTAAGCAAATAGTATCATTATCTGCAACTAAATCAACTATTAACGGACAATCTAAAACATCAAAAGATAGTGATGATGACAAAGACCATATACTATCACAAACATCTTTAAAATAAGATTCAAAAAAAACATTGTAAGATCCGCTTTGATTTAATCCAGGAGAAAGATTTAACTGAATTAAATTAGTAGAATCATTTAAACAAGATAAAGGAATAGCATTAACAGTTTGATTAATTTGTCCACCAACATTAATATTTGCAGTAAATACAGAATCACAATGAATATTCTGATTTAAAAGAACTTCAATAACTGAGACGCTACATAGGGGATTATTTGGTAATATTAATACGGGTGGATCAGGAACATCAATTATAGTTTCCCAACTTAAATTAAAACCATCAGCAGCAACATTTAAATCAGAAACAAAAACAATTGTAACACATCCACTTGATACAATTTGAGGAGGTGTATTAACACCTGAAAAAGGACCTGCTAGAATAGGAGCAAAAACATTAGGTCCATCATATATAATAACATAATCATTAATAGGTTCAGTATTAAAAAAACTAAAATTAATAATTATCGATGCTGCTCCATTTGGACAAATAGTAAAAACAAAATTTTCATTATGATCATACCATCCTGCTTGTTGAGTGTTTGCTTCACTATCACTTAATGAGCCAATACACTCAGTAACTGTTTGATTAGACATTGAATATTGAGCAAAAGTAGAAAAAGAACAAATTATTAAAATAAAAAATATATAGAGCCTCATTCTTTAATTACTGATATATTAGGAGTTTGAATTTCATTACTCCAAACTAAATTTTGATCTTGAATCCTAATACTGAAATTTACTAACTCCATTAATCCATTTCCAAAGACAAAAGGAGAATCAATTTCTACTAATATTTCTCCAGTTACAGATAAAGAGTTATTTGGGGGAGTTAAAGGAATAACATGATAATAATCTGCCTCAGACAGTCTACTATCTTTTACTTCAAGAGAAAGATAATCTGGATCAGAAAAACCTAAATATCCTTCAGGATGTTGATAGTAAAGCTTAACATAAATATTTTCTTGGAACTCAACTATTTCAAGAGGGTATGTATCAATTAAATTGATTTCAAAAACTACATTATCTTCATCTTTACTACAAGAAGAAGATAATAGTATTATGAAAATACATATATATCTTATCATAATTAAATAATTGTTAATGAAAAATATTGGATAAAGGAAAATGGAGATCCATTATTTGGAATCTCAGTTATTGGATTCATATTATCCTTTACATATACTTTAACATAAATTATATCACCTACATTATACAAACCTAAATCTAGAGTAAATTTATGATAAAATGACTCTAAATTAATTGAAGAAAAAAAACCTAATTGACTAATTGGGTTATTTAAAACTACTAAATCACTTTCAACAATATTACTGAAATTATGCAAAGAATTTGAAATTTTTATTTTATTGTAAGACAGCTGATTTGAAGCTAATAAATCATCTGTTATACTAAACCATAAATCAACAGAGTCTAAATTATTTGAAATCAATACAGTTCCGTTTTGTGAATTTCTATTTATAGGATTGTTTGATTGTCCGCTAGAAAATACAACCATTCCTCTTCCTAATGGAATATCATTTGAAAGTTGTGGAGAATTACCAAAAATATCTTTTGCACCATTATTAATCCAATCTTTTATATTATTAATATATTCCTCTTCATTATCATACCAATAATGCTCTGGATTATATTCTGCGGATAATGGCATAATTCCTGAAATTCCATCAATATCAACAATTAATCTGTGATATAAGATAGATTTAGAAGAATTTCCAGGATCAACTCTATAAGTAAATGAGTTATTAATATCATTTTTAATTACTGGCTGGTATACTAAGGAATTATATGCACTTTCAATAGTTCTAAAATCAGGTTCAAATGTTCCATCATGACAACCAGAGTTCGCACATGTTGGAGTGAAAATATTATTATGCAATGCAGAGAAATCTGTAGGGTCTAAAAAATATAATGTATCATTATTAGAATTAATATTAGATCCATTAAAATCAAATGGATTAATTTCTTCTTTACAAGCAAAAAAAACTATCATAATAATTATAATACTAAAATCTCTCATGAAATTTATATAAGATCAAATAATGATTTATTAGATGCCAATAAACCAGAATTTATAACATCTGATTTACAACCTAAAATCTCTGCTATTGTTGGTGTGAGATTTACAACATCACCAATCTGATTACTTTCACTACCGATAGATAAATTTGCATCAATACCAGGACCAACAATAGAAGAGAATACTCTACGGCTATTAGAATCTGAATGATCAAATCCAGTAAAAGCATTACCATCAGTTATATTATTAGACTGAAGGTTTCTTCCATGCTCTGGAACAACCATCATAGTCGTATTATTAGCCATTGAGGGAATATTATTTTGAATATAGTCCCAAATATGCCCAACACCATGATCTGCCCTGTGAAGACTGCCTAGATAGCTTGTAAAGTTACTATGGCAGCCATCAACACTTGATAAATATATAACTGTAAGAGTAGGCTTAAATTTTTTCATAACCTCACAAGCATATCCAATTGTGCTTAAATCACCATTATCAGAAATAGGTGGGTGAGCAATAGTACCAGCATCAGTTTTCTCAAACATTTCTTTAACAAAAGATTTAATTTCTGCTTTCTCTTCTTCTGTATTACCAATATTAGGTAAAGATTTTCCTTGAGAATACCATACATTATCTAAGAAATATTTCATTTTATACATCGGATCAAGTTCATCTTCAGGATGATAAATTTTAGCATTTTTCAAATGTTTCTCTCCATCAGAACCAAATGTAATAGTTGGTGCTAAAAAATTAGCACCATACCCTGCTCCATAATCAGAATGAGTACTATAATCTAGAAGAGGAATAGAATTACCAATACCATTACCTATAAACCAAGTTTTTGTAGCTTTCTCGCCTTGATGCCGTCTTAAATATTCAAAAATAGTTGGCATCATTGGCTTATTTCTTAAGCCTTGTGTATACATGTAATTACCAGTTAACATTGCATTAACTCCTGCATAATGTCCAACAGCAGATGCATTCATTTCTCTGAATGTAGTGCCTTGACTCTCTATTGATTGAGATAATATCTTTGGAATTGGGGTGTCACCATCAATAATATTTTTTGTTCCATAAACAATCTTATCTGTTGGTGCAGATCCATTAAATAGATTATATAAGATATTTCCTGAACTTGGATATGATTGACTATCATCTAAATATCTTTGTAATATTGATTCTTGCTGACGAACTCCCCCAGCAAATGCCACTAAAACAACGTGATCTGACATTCTAGCACCAGAAGCAGCAAAAAGCCTACCACTAGGTAAAATTAAAGGCACTGATATAGCAGCAGATACCAATGATGATGATTTAATAAATGATCTTCTTTTCATATTTAATAGAATTGATATTCATTAGAAAGGGCAAATGAAGTATAAACCATCTCACATGTAACATTTGGATTATTATTTAAAAAGTTTAAAAAAAACTCTCGTTCAGCTTGAGTAATATCTCTAACAAAAAATCTTTTATAAGTTTCTTCAAGAAAAAGATCTAAATCAGCACGCATTAATGAATCAGATGGAATTATAACATCTTGTTTATTCATAAAATTACTTAATACTATTTCATGAGCCACTTGCTTATCTCCTATTGATTCAATACAATTAGTAATTTCAACTAAATCATTAGATGATAAAGCACTCTGAAAAAGATTAGCATAAACGATAGAAATATATTGACCTATAGATTTTAACTTATTCTTATTAGCATTATAGGAACTAGACTGTAGCTCGTTAATATCATAAACAATATCATCCTTTTTACATGAAGAAACACATAAAAAAAGTATTAAAATAAAAAATAATTTATTTTTAAAAGTGGGCATATTCATCTGTTGTCATTATAAAACGTTGTAATTTCTGAAAATCAGTTGTAATATAAAAATCATTCATCAAAAAATCTCTTTCTATGGATGTGGGTATTCGAGCTAACATAGTCAAATATGTCCATTGTATAATACCTTCATAAAACTCTCTAGAATCACATATTAAATTTGTAAAATCAAGCTTATTAGATCCAGAATATCCGAAAATCGTAAAAGGCTGATTATCTTCAATCATAAAATATGAATTATTAAACTCATTTTGAGTTGGATATCTGAATAATAGATTATCAAATGCAGCATTAACAAAATTAAATGTATTCATATTTATCTGATCATAGATAGAGTTATAAATCATTCTTTTATGCATTTCTTTAATGTCAATAATATTATTATAATAATCTAATTCTGAATCTATTATATCACTTAACCTATAGTATTTTAATAGATGTTTTTGAGCCTCAATTAGATTACCAGCAACAGAATCAACTTCATAATCAGCATAATGATTACTCATATAAAATGATATATCTCCGTTTGAAGCACCTTCGATTAACCTAACCTTTACCATATCATATATTCTATGAAAATATGCAAGCTTATAAGATTCGTCACCTTCAATATATAATGTGTCAAATTGTAATTTATAAATTAATGAGTCTCTTGACTCTATAGAGACATCATTATCCCTAAGATATTGAACATCTATTAACATTTCACTATCAAGAGGTTCTCTTCCTATTAAATCAATATATATTCTATTGATATAATTTTCAATTAGAACTGTGGGTATCGCACTATAAACAGGAGGGTTATTATCATCAATTACTAGAATATCTTTTTTACAAGACGAAACTACTATTAAGAAACAAATTATATATCCTATTTTATTATTCAATTATTATCTTTTTATAAAAGTTTATATTAATATTCTCAAATTTTAAAAAGTAAAGTCCATTATCAAAATCATAAATATCAAAAACATAAGAATCTCTAATATTATCAACTTTTGTAATTACTCTTCCATTAACATCAAAAATAGTTACATCATATTTAGAATTATCTTTAATCTTTAGGTTAATAATTCTATCTGCTGGATTAGGATATATACTAATATTTTGATAAGAATATTCAAAAGTATTTGTAAAACAGCTATCAACTTGAACATAGAAATCACCATATAAATCACATTCAGAACCATCAATACCAAAAAAAGAATAATTAGTTGAAGAACTTGGAAAATCAATCAGCATAGATGAAGAACTATTTGAAGGATTCCATAAAATATTATTTAACACTCCAGATGAAACTGGCTCTAAAACAATTGAATCTCCAACACAAATAATAGCAGGATTTGGAACTGAAGATATTTGAACTTCTTGAAATGTAATATTAATACACGCTGTATCAATACATGTAACGAGATCACTTGCAATTACACAATAAATTCCTGGAGATGAAATTGTAAATAAATTACTTGAAGATAAGGAGTTGCCTGAAGATTGCTCAAACCAGGAAAACTGACTAAATGGAGGAGTACTTCCAGAGGGTATAGCTTCTAATACTTGACTAGATGAACTTGAACAGAGAATGAGATCACCTAAAATTTCAACTCCGCATGTGTCAGTAGGAACACAAGGTAAAAAACCACCTGGCATACCATTAGAAACCGCAGGAGTCCAAGGTACATCCGCACAGTCAGCAATACAAGAATTTGAATACATAACCCCATCACAACCACATACGGGCATATAAATAAATGTACACATACAAAGAGCTGTTGAATCAGCT
>Ga0115003_10003016_pt1 | contig 13566 bp, 12 predicted proteins | sample ArcticOcean_MG_C_7_FD_88736 | JGI IMG/M metagenome (GOLD analysis project Ga0115003, IMG submission 88736) | Marine microbial communities from western Arctic Ocean - ArcticOcean_MG_CB11_88 | ecosystem: Environmental > Aquatic > Marine > Oceanic | place: Arctic Ocean: Canada Basin | collected... | reverse complement strand
ATAACCACCACAACCATCACGCCCACGGTTCCCAAGTCACCGCCGACCATGACCATGCCGATCGATGCGACTACTCCAATCCCCAAAGGCGTTACCAGGGTTCGAAGTTCTCCGATGGCCCCGAGTCGAGAAGACAGAATTGCTGCCATCCAGAGGATCAAAGTCATTTTGAGAAGCTCAGAAGGCTGCGCGGAAAAATTCCCGAGCGCGATCCAGTTTCGGTTTCCCCCCGAAGTAACCCCTAGGGGCGTGAAGACAAGACTCTGTAAGAACAAGGCTGCGAGCAACCCCGCGGGGGCTGCTCGCAGGATTGCAATCGGTTGGACTCTGGCCAGTAAGAACATGACCGGAATCCCCATTAATACCCACATGGCCTGCCGCAGAAAGACGGCAAAAAAGTTTCCATCATTACCCAGGGCCGAATCAACGAAAGAAGATGACAAAACCATCACGAGCCCGAAAATCACCAGGAAAAGCACTATCGCCACCATCACCACGTAGTGGGGGGACTCCTGGGAAAACAGACGCTTGACACTCACCACGACGCGCGAGTTGGGAGCGGCTCGATTTTTGGCTGCAGGGTTTCTCACGGGTGCGCCACGAGCCATCTCACCACCCCTTAGGTTGCAAATGTAAAGCGCGGGCCTGGGTACAGTCACGCGCGCCTTTCTAGTGTGCGCCCGTGTGTGAAAACCTCGGCGATGCCACGCCGGATGCGTTTTTAGGGCAGAGTCAGCACGCCGGCGATAACCGCCGGAGAAACATCAAAAGCCCGTGCGACAGCAATGGCACCGACGATCACCGGCAAATCCTCGGGGATGGTCCAGCCCGCTTCGCTCAATTCCTCCAGGGTGGACACTTCAAGGGCGTGATTGGCTCTGTCATCGAGGAAGGCCCGGTCGACCAGGATGCCCTCCACCAGGCCCAAGTCGCTGCGGTCGGGGGAATCAAAACCCACCCCGATAGCGCGTGCTCCATCAGACACGTCGGCGTCTTCCACCAGTGACATGCTGGGTCCAAGACTTTTGCGATACACACAGGCGAGTTGGGTGCCATCGAAGAGGGCACCGTTTGTCAGGGCGGAGGTCTCCTCCACACAGACCGCAACGTAGGGAGAACGGTGCCCCTCTCCCCGTGCCAGAAGCTGCGCCTGGTTGTCCGAGGCAAGAACTATCAACGCTTGATAGTCGTGCGGGTCGCGCAACGCATCGAGTAAAACCTCGGAATGGTGTCCGACCACCAACGCGGGAACATCACCGGAATTCAGAAGACGTGCTGCGAGCTCTGCCAGGCGCCTGCCATAGGTCTCACCGGCCACGAGCACCCAGGGCGAGAGGTGCTCTCTCTTGTCCCGCACCCGCCAGGCAGCATCGAGATCAGACCACACCAGAACTCCCTGGTTCTCAGCCGCCGTCACGACCGGGCTGTCTCCAGAAACCCCTGGGGACAGCACCAACGCCTCGGGAGCAAAATCCCTCAGCGCTGCGGACAACCCGCGATCCCCCGCAACCACAGGAACAACTCCCAACGCCTCGAGAATGCGAAGAGTATCGGGGCCTGCCTCATTGGCCAGGGCAAGTACATCGCAGCCGAGCTCAACGAACGTGTCCACCAACGCAAACCCCGTAGCACCGAGCCCCAGCACCGCGACGCGATGGCCTGCCCAGTCGCTCGACCAACTTCTTAGCTGATCAATAGAACGGGTCAACGGCTGAGCCACTCCAGGTAAAAGAGTCCCGCCCCCGCAGCCGCGCACAGACCCGCAATCAACCAGAAACGCACAACAATCGTGACCTCCGCCCAGCCCTTAATTTCGTAGTGGTGGTGAAGCGGCGAGGAATAAAAAATTCGTTTGCCCTTGGTAGCTTTGAAATACAGTCGCTGCAGGATTACCGAACCCGTGAGAATCACAAACAAACCTCCCACCAGCGGGAGGAGCCCTTCTGTCCGGGAGAACAGTGCCAGTCCGGCCACACCCCCACCTAAGCCCAGCGAGCCAGTATCTCCCATGAAAATCTTGGCAGGCGAAGTGTTCCACCATAAGAAACCGATCAGGCTGGCACTGGCAATAGCGGCGACGGTGGTGAGCTCGAGAGAATCTCTGACTTCGTAGCACTTAAAGAAGTTGTCTTCATCCGGGAATACCCGGAAACATGACTGATTGAACTGCCAGAAGGTAATCATGACATAGGCGACAAAGACCAACACCGCTGAACCGCTGGCGAGACCGTCCAAACCATCCGTCAGATTTACGGCGTTAGAGGTCCCCACGATGATGAGTGTCGCCCACACCGCAAAACCGACCAAGACGCCAACCTGTCCCCACTGCGAGAAATCAATCAGGTCAGCATTTCGCACCAAGGACATGCCGGGGGCTGCCGGGGTTTGGCCATCGGAATCAGGAAAAGACACGGCCAACACGGCAAAGGTAACCGACACCAGAATCTGCCCGATGACTTTGCTTCGCGGGCTGAGGCCCAACGAGCGTTGCTGGCGAATCTTGGCGTAGTCATCCAAAAACCCCACGAATCCCAGGGCCACCATCAAACCGATCACCAAAAGGGCGGACTGGCTGGGTGGGGCACCTTCAATTAGGTGGGCAGTGAAGTACCCAAAAACAATGGCGAGCAAGATGACGATCCCGCCCATTGTGGGCGTACCACGCTTAGCGTAGTGGGTTTTGGGACCATCCTGACGGATAAATTGTCCCCAGCCGATGGAGGCAAATAGCCTGATGAAGAGTGGAGTGAGGAACAACGAAAACCCCAGCGAGAGGGCGCTTCCCAGCAGCAGAATTCTCAAGCGAGGAGCTCACTCAGTCTTAACACCAGCGCACCCATATCTTTTGGAACACCGCCCAAAACGACAACAACATCGCCCGGGCCAATGTCTTTCGACACCTCATCGTAGGCGCTAGCGACATCCTCGACGTGTTGTGACTCCCCGTCCCACGAACCTTCCCGACCCACCGAAGCAAAAATGGCCCTCGCCTCGGGCCCAATAGCAATGCACTTGGCCACATTAACCCGAACAATAAAAGCTCCGAAAGCCTCGAGATCGTCGTAATCCGATTCTCCCGTCCATTCGATTGCCCCGGTGAGAACTATTTGGCGTTGTTCCGGCGTCACGGCGCCCCGCACGGCTTTGAGAAGATCAACTGCCGCCCGAGCCCCCACCACGCTGGTGCCGTCAATGATGGCGCCGCCTCCCCGAAGCGGGTGAGAGGGGACACCAAGGTCCGCATCCATCACGGCCCCCTCTCTTCTGCGACCTCTGGCCACCCAGCATCTGCCAGCGCATTCTGAGCTTCTCGTTTGGCAGAATACGGCACCTTTTCTCCGCCGACATCGCGATAGGACTGCGAGCCTGGACCGCTCCAGAGCACGCTATCGCCCTCCCCCACCAGTGTGAGAGCAAACCTTATGGCCGTGGTGGGGTCAGGGATGTCATGCACATCGCGGTGTCGAACGGAGCGCGCACCTTCCAACAAACCCGCCCTAATCAGGGCAGGGTCCTCTTTTCGGGGATCATCATCGGTCACAATCACCACTTCTGCTCCGCGCGCAGCAACCGCGCCCATGACCGGTCGCTTCGTGGCATCGCGGTTGCCGGAGGTACCGCACACCATCACAATCTTTCCTGTTGTGAGAGCCCTGATCGCAGCCAGGGTGTGTTCGTAAGCGTCGGCGCTACGCCCCGCGTCCAAGAACACTGACGGCCCTGAGGTTCCCGAAACTTTCTCTACTCTGCCAGGGATGGAGGCTGGTATCCCTGTCGTTCCCGGACCCATGGCAGCGGAAATATCCTCCAGAGCGACACCGGATTCCTTCAGCATCACCACAGCGAGAGAGGCGTTGGCCACCATGTGCTCGCCAATAATCGGAGCTCTCAGCTCGAGCGATTCGCCCGCGGGCCCCCTCAGGTGCCACCTGGAGGTCTCCGAGGCCTCGTCGAGGACCTCATAGCTCCACTCACTGGGCCCTCGGGCATGACCAGCGACGGTGGTGAAGGGGATCGTGACCTGCTGGGCGAGAGTGCGACCCCATTCACCATCAACACAGATCACACCACGACGGGCCATGCCGGGCTGGAAAAGGGTTGCCTTGGCCTGGAGGTAGGGCTCCATCCCCCCAAAATCTTCAAAGTGGTCGTGGCTCAGATTGGTGAACCCCACCACAGCGCTCATCACACCCTGAAGCCTGTTCTTGACCAACGCTTGAGCGCTGACCTCAATTGCTACCCCACCCACGCCTTTTTCACGACTCAGCGCAAGCATGGCGTGAATATCGGGGGCTTCGGGGGTGGTCAGGCTCGAGGGGTACGCCACACCATCCACTCGGCGCTCTGCTGTCGTCGAAAGAGCCGTTCTCCGACCGATTCCCCTCAAGAGGGCTTCGAGGAGGAAAGCCGTCGAGGTTTTCCCATTCGTTCCCGTGACAGAAAAAACTGGCGGGTGGTTCTCCTGCGCTGTGCCGTACGCGAGTGCGGACAGCGCTCCCAGAAGCTGTCGGGGATCTTCTGCAACAACGGCTGGGGTGGCCGTTGTGCCAAGGGCGGAGCATCCCGCGGCATCGGTGAAGACCGCTACCGCGCCCTGAGCGAGAGCCTCATCCACCATCTCACTGCCGTGGCGATTGACGCCTTGAAGAGCGACAAAGACATCTCCGGGCATCACCGCCTGGGTATGAAGGGCAACGCCGGTCACCGAAACGTCATCCCCCTCGTGGGCGAGACCGAGGCCTCGAGCAATCTCTCCGAGCGTAATCGCGGGTGCACTCGTTGGGCGAAGTAGCCTGCTGGACATGCGAGCCCCTCTCCCCGTTGTTGACTAGGCGCTACCAGGTTACCGGGGGAAGTACCGCGGGTTCACTCGAAGGTGCAACGCGATAGTGCTTGAGCACGTGGGACATCAGGTCATGAAAGGCGGGCGCGGCAGCGGTGGACACCCGAGAAGTTTGGGGCTTGTAAAAACTCACCAACACCACGTACTCAGGGTTCTCCGCAGGCGCCATCCCAGCCAAAGAAATAACCCGCTCTGCTCCATACCCCTGGGAGTTTGCAATTTCGGCCGTTCCTGTCTTAGCCGCCACCCGATACCCGGGGATACCGAGGACATTTCTGAGCGGCCCCTGGGCAACGATGGTTTCCAGGCTTCGAATCACCTGGTCCGAGGCGCTTTGTGAAACAACTTGAATCGGTTCTTGCACGGGGTTCTCCACGAGCACGCCGTCATTGGACACGCACCCCTCCACCAAGCGCAGTGGAACGCGAAGACCACCGTTGGCCAGTGTTTGAAAAGAACCAGCCATTTGAGCGGCGGTCACAGATATTCCCTGGCCAAAGAACTGGGTATAACGAGAGACGATATCCAAACCGTCCCCCGTTTTCAAACGACCGTTTGATTCACCCAAAAAATCAACGCCCGTGGCAGAGCCAAATCCAAACTTTTGGAAATAGCTGGTGGCCGTAGCGCGCGGCATGCGACTGGAGAGTACGGAGAGACCGGTGTTTGAGGACGTATATAACACGCCAGCAGTGGTGAGTTGAGTGTCCTGAGCCACCGAATAGTTTTTGATGTAGCGATCGTCGTAGAGCCTGAAAATGCCGGGAGCAACAATCTTTTCTTCGGCATAGGTGTATCCGCCATCAATCAGCATGGCAACGCCAATGGCTTTCATGATGGAACCAGGCTCATAGGGGGAGGAAAAAACCCGAGCTCCGGTGTTCGATGTGGGGGTTTGGGCAAAGTCGTTGGGGTCAAAAGTGGGCCAGTCAGCGGCTGCCAGAATGTGGCCATCCGACACCCGCACAACCATCGCAGAACCGTGCTCGGCGCCCAGCCGGCTTCCGTGTTCGGCCAACTGTTGCAGCACGTACCACTGAAGGTCACTATCAATGGTCAGGACAACGTCACCGCCATGAACGGGATCCACCACCGTCTCAGTGGTGCCGGGGAGCCTGACGCCATCGGCGCCGCGCTGATAGGTCGCCACGCCATTATCGGCGGCTAAACAGTCGTCCCAATCCAGTTCAACACCCGCGAGGGGCTGGTCGGTACCGAGCATTCCCGTGATGTTTCCCGCTACCGGACCGAACGGATAGGTGCGTTCACGCACCAAATCCATTTGTAGCCAGGGGATGCCCAACTCGCGCAGGGCGAGATGGACCTCCGGGCTAACACCTTTGACCAAGTAGGTGAAGCGAGCCTCGGGGTCTTTACGAATGGCAAACAACATTTCGTCGGCGTTCGCTCCGGTGATGTCCGCAATTTCAGAAAGCGCGACCTCCAAAGAGAGGGTCTCCCCCGCGCGGCGAAAATCACCGCTCACGCTGGGGTCTGCGCTGACGTCATAGCGGTCGACATCGAGAGCCAAGTCATTTCCAAAGCTGTCGACTATTGACCCTCGAGACGCCCAGATTGTCTCACTAGTGGTGCGGATGGCCTCGGACTCTCCCTGAAGCTCGCTGGCCCGCACCACCTGAACATCGACCAGTTTGGTCATCAACAGGCTCGCGGTCACAAAAACCAACACCAGGGCCAAAGCCATACGGCGGCCTGTCATGCGCTGGTGGGTCACGAAGACTGCCTAGCGCGTAATCGGCGAAGGAATAGAGCCACCGAAGGTGGCCACGGGAACAGGCTGGGTCACCATGGCGGTATGAATGGCTGCTTCACCGGAATCAACCACGGGAACGTTTGCTGCGCGCAGGGCGTCCTCCGCGCTGAGTTCATAGGCAGCTTGAGCGCTGAGAGAAGCGAAGACGTCTGTCACGATCTGGACGGGCACGAACGCCTCCGTCCCCGCGGTCACCGTGTAAATCTGGCCCTGTCCAGCTTCGGCTGCAGGTGCTGCTTCCCCCAGGACTGCTCCATCAGAGACCCGCAAATACGCTGGGTTGTTGTCTTCGACCATTCCCATCGAACCCGCCAGAGACGCCAGAGTATCCGGGGCGGTGAGCGCACCGATTTCTTCCGCGACGATTTGCAAGCTTTGTTCGCTTTGACGCATCTCACCTTTGAGAGATGAAATCTCGTAGGCACCGCTGGAGACGCTGATGGAAAGCAACAGCTGCCCTCCTAGAATCGCAAAAATGCCGGCCAAAGTCACCACGATATAGCGCAGCTTTGGCGCGGTGGTTGTGCTGGTTTCTTGGCGTGTCGTAGGAGCCGCGGTTACCGGACTTCGGCGGCGGCTCGCGGCGGAAATAGCTACTCGTGCGGTCATCGACTCACCTTTCGGGTCCTCTCTGCTGCCCGGGTGCGCACCGATGCGCTCCTAGGGTTTACTGCTCGCTCTTCCGGGGTTGCCATTTCGGCTCCCCGGGTGATCTCGTTAAATTCGCTGCGGTGTTCAGGCAGCTCCTCGGGAAGCCCCAGGGGTGCAGTGGAAGAACTCCGCTGGCGGATGACCTTCTTAACCAGACGGTCTTCGCCCGAGTGATAGGACATGACGACGATGCGCCCGCCTACCGCGAGACGATCCATGGCAACGGGGAGCACTGCGTCTAGAGACTCCAACTCCCGATTTACTTCCATTCTTAGCGCCTGGAACACTCTCTTAGCCGGGTGCCCGCGGTCTTTCAGTGCATAAGGGGTAGCGCTCTGCAAGAGGTCCACTACCTGAGCTGTGGTGCGAAGTGGGCTACTGTCGCGATGGGCAACAATCGCCCTCGCATACCGACCGGCTAGTTTTTCGTCACCAAAAGTCCGGAAAATATCGGCAAGTTCATCCACCGAGTACGTGCGAAGAATCCCTTCTGCTGTGACATCGTCGCTCACGTCCATGCGCATGTCCAGGGGCGCATCCACGGAATAGGAGAAGCCGCGTTCTGGCTTATCTAGGTGAAGCGACGAGACCCCCAAGTCCAAGAGAATTCCCGCAGGTTCGCCTCCTGGAAAATGATGGTCTAACGCTGCTGCCATCGTGTCGTAGCGACCGTGGTGAAAAGTGAATCTGTCGCTGAAGCGCGCCAGCCTGAGGGACGCGAGGTTCCCCGCCTCGATGTCTCGGTCAATGCCGAGCAGGCGGAGTGCGGGAAATGCTTCGAGGAAGGCCTCGGCGTGACCGCCCAATCCGAGAGTGCCATCAACCAGTAGCGCGCCCTCGTGGCCCAGAGCGGGACCCAACAGCTCGAGAACGCGATCTCGCATTACGGGGATATGTTCATACGTTGTCATCATCGATGGCCCTGTCCTGGGCCCGGATTCGAGATTCCCCTCCGTTCTTTCGACCTGGAACCGGGGAAGGTGATACAGGGCGAACGGACGGGAGTCACGAACACGGGATTACAGGAGTCCGGGAATCACCTCCTCCTCGGTCTCGGAAAAGGCTTGCTCGCGATCGCTGTAGTACTGGTCCCATGCGGTCGTCGCCCAAATCTCGGCGCGGTTTCCTGCACCGATGACGGTCAATTCGCGCTCGAGCCCCGCGTAGTCGCGAAGGGCAGGAGGGACGGTGACCCGGTTTTGCTTATCCGGAATTTCAGAACTCGCCCCGGAGAGGAACAGCCGCAAAAAGTCACGCCCCGCCTTAGAGGTGAGGGGAGCATCCCGAAGTCGCTCCACGTGAGTGTCGAAATCTTTGGCTGTGAAGACGTAGATGCAACGCTCTTGCCCCCGCGTCAGAACTAAACCGTTGGCCAATTCCTCCCGAAACCGGGCGGGAAGGATGACTCGACCCTTGTCGTCGAGCTTGGGAGCGTGCGTACCCAAGAACATCGCGCCCCCCTTTCACATTCCGGCCAATTGGAAGCATTCACCACTTTACTCCACTTTTCTCCAAAATGCACCACTTTGTGACAATTTTTTGGTGCAACGCACAACGGGCTCCCCACCCCTCAACGACAGGGATCGAGAGGCAGGGACAACAAAAAACCGGCCCCTCGGGGCCGGTTCGAGTGTGTCTAGTGGAGGGTTTTCCCTCCACTTTGGCTACAGGTTGCCTCCACCTTGCCGGCGATCCCAGCGCTCATTCAAGCGATCCATAAGGCTCGCCTGCGACGGGGCTCGGCCCTGAACACTGGCACGTGAGGGAACGTCCGCGACGGAGGGCTTGGCAGGGACAGTCGCTGCTACCAGGACACCTGAGAACAAAACGGCGAAACCGAGAATTCCCACGAGCGTCACATCCACATACACTCCGATGATCATCGTGACGATTCCCACGAGGCCAACGACTACCCCTATCCCAATGGCGGTGTAGTTCGGGGCGCGAACGAGCCCGCTAGTGGACATAACGTCAGCCTCGTTCTTGTACAGGTTGCGTTCCATCTCATCGAGAAGGCGTTGCTCGTTCTCGGATAGTGGCATTACGGTCTCCTGCGGGTCGGAACAATAAAATCATTTTAGCCCGGTTTCCTGTGGATAGGCTAGTACGGTGCCGGAGCAAACTAAGTTAGTCACAGTTGTCGATGAACGTCTCGCCTCGTTCCTTTCTTCGCGAGAAGAAGTGATGGCTGTCATCTCGCCTGATCTCGGTCATCTCGCTGACTACGCCCGAAACCTTCTCGGTAACGGCAAGCGCTTCCGCGCCCGATTTTGCTACTGGGGATGGCGCGCTGCGCAGACCTCCCTCGATGCGATTGATCAGGTGGGCGGGACGGAGACACTCTCGGACATTGAACCCGTGGTTTCTTTGGCGACCTCGCTCGAAGTGTTTCACGCTGCCGCTCTCGTCCACGACGACATTATGGACAACTCGGATACCCGCCGGGGCTTCGCTTCCGCACACCGCAGCTTTGAATCAATCCACCATCAACGCGGATACTCCGGTGGGGGCGCTCGTTTTGGTGAATCCACCGCACTGCTCCTGGGTGACCTTCTTCTGGCGTGGAGCGACGACTTGTTAACCGAAGCACTTAGCCAGCAAGACCCGACCGTGGCGCACGCCACAAGAACCGAGTTCACCAGAATGCGCCAGGAAGTAACGCTGGGGCAGTACTTAGATATCCATGAAGAAGCAGCCTGGCTTCACACCGCCTTGGACGAGCGACTGGAGCGAGCACTCCGCGTGGTGACCTATAAATCGGCCAAATACAGCATGGAAGCCCCCCTTCTCATTGGGGCATCACTCGCCGGCGCCACCGCGGAGGTGCTGGAAGATCTTTCCGCTTTTGGGCTTCCCCTGGGCATCGCTTTTCAACTGCGCGATGACCTGCTCGGCGTCTTTGGTGACTCCGAAGTCACCGGCAAACCCTCAGGGGATGACCTGCGCGAAGGCAAACGAACCGCCCTGATAGCCCTGGGAGAACAGTCAATGCCACCTGGTGCGCAGAGCCTGTTCAACGAACTATTGGGCGATCGGAGCTTGACGGGTGAACAGATTGAAGTTCTGCAATCAACGCTGCGCCAGACCGGGGCTGTGGAAGAAGTGGAAGCGCTGATCGATCAGTATGCAGAAGATGCGCTTATTGCCTTGGAGTCAGCACGAATCGCGCCAGGGGCAAAAAAGGAACTCAGTCGCTTAGCGGCCGCGGTCACACAGCGTCAGTCCTAGGGGAAACGCTTAGAGGGCAAGAACTTGAGCGACCCTTCGAACTTCTGTTTTGCGGCCCCAGCGAATCGCTTCCACCGGGGTGACACCCAATCCTTCGTGATCGCTCAGTAGCCACTCCACCGCTTCCTCTTCGCTAAATCCGCCATCGAGCAGAACAATCACGGTTCCCGCCAGGTCTTTCAGTGGCTCCTCCCCGTTAAGAAAAGCTTCGGGAATACAAAAGACGCCCTCAATCTTTTGCCCTAAGAGAGCTCGATCTTCGACAAGCCGGCGAACTTTGCCAGGGATGGTGTCAAGCCGCTCCGCGACATCGGGGACGGTGAGCCAGGAGGTTTCTTCGGGGAGCACAAACTAACTCTGTCAGACATTCGGCTCGTGGAGTGACAAAACAAATGTTTCGGGAAGATTAACTCTCGCCACAGCAGTAACAATGATTGACTCGAGTATCATCCTGTGACACCGTTAATTGCGGAGGGTCGCTCAGCATCTGAGCGCACATTCGCGACACGATAGGACTTGATGTCTGAAACCGAGCTCCCGCACTCCTCCTTAGAGGAGCCTGTGGAGAGCCTTGAGCGTCGAGTGTTTCGCGACCTTGCTCCGCGGGTTGCTCAGTTCGACCCACCCTGCCCCACCGGTCCTGGCTCGTTCCGGAAGCGGGTTTTTTCCAGCATCCCCCTGATCATGACGGGGACTCTCGCTACCGGGGTCATCGCCACTCCTGGCATCGCGTCCCTCGCTCCGGGTGAAACCGAGAGCGCAGGCGGTAACACCCAACAATCTGACGCGCGCCCCAGTTTTTCTGATCGACTGCAAACAGCTTTTCTCCCCATCGCCCAGGGAATATTAAGCGCTACGGGGTCAGAAGTGCCGGCGACCTACGCGGTCCAATCAGGCGACAGTGTTTCCGGAATTGCCGATCGGTTCGGTATTCCCACCCCAGCAATCTTGACCCTCAATGGGCTGGGCTGGGACGCCGTGGTTCATGAAGGGCAGATTCTGAAGCTCACACCCGAGCCGACAAAGAAGCGGCAAGCATCGCCTGCCAGAGTTCTGGGTGATGGCTACCTCGTGCAACACGGGGAAACCGCCAGTGAGATCGCGGATCGCCTCGGCATCTCTACCGAAGCGCTCCTCGAACACAACGACCTGGGCAAGGGCGCTGTCATTTATGCGGGGCAGTTTATTTCCCTACCCGGCGTCACCAAAGACGTGGTGTCCCGAGACGCGGTAAGCCCCGCTCCTGTTTTCCCCACAATCATCGCTGCATCACTTGAGAGCACAGAAGCGACCACCGCGACCGAGGATGACGCAGAGCCATCTCCCGCGTTCGATTCAGCCGACCTCGAGTTATTAGAGAGCCCCGCCCTCATCACGGTGAAGGTGCCAGAGAAAAAGGTCGTCGCAAAAGTGACCCCGACCCCCGCCGCCCCGGCTCCTGTGGCGGCTTCTCCTGCCCCTTCGTCCCCGTCGCCCTCCGCTGCCGAAGTTTTAGAACCAGAAGAAGAAGCTGCTGCGCCGAACGGAGTAGGCCAACCCGTCAGTGGAAGCATCACTCCGTTAAATGATGAACGCAGAGGGAACGCGCAGATCATCATCGATGTCGGTCGAGAGTTGGGCGTGCCCGATTACGGCATTGTGATCGCCCTCGCCACCGCCATGCAAGAGTCCTCACTGCGCAACATCAACTGGGGCGACCGCGATTCGGTCGGTCTCTACCAGCAGCGGCCCTCCACCGGCTGGGGCACCGTGGAGGAACTCCTTGACCCGGCATACGCCACGCGGTTGTTCTTAGGAGGCGCTTCTAACCCCAACAGGGGACGCACCCGAGGGCTGCTCGATGTTTCCGGTTGGGAAACGATGACGCTGACCGACGCCGCCCAGCGGGTTCAAATTTCAGCGTATCCGGAGGCCTATGCAAAATGGGAAGCTAGCGCCTGGGCCTGGCTCTATGAATTGACGTAGTGGAGTGGCAACCCGCTAGGTGAGCTCTTCCTGCGTACAATTCACAGAATGGACATTCCCACCACTGACCCTCTTGTGGGGCTGCTGGTTGATGGTCGTTATCTCATTCAAAGCCGGGTCGCACGCGGGGGCATGGCTACCGTCTATCAGGCACTCGACCAGCGCCTAGAGAGACCTGTGGCCATCAAGGTCATGCACCCTCACCTCGCCGAGGATGCTGAGTTCACCAGGCGCTTCATCCAAGAAGCGAGGCAAGCAGCTCGCCTTGCGCACCCAAACATCGTCAATGTCTTCGATCAGGGCCAAGAAGGCGCCCTCACCTACATCGTGATGGAATATTTGCCAGGCATCACGCTGCGAGAGTTGCTGCAGGATTTTGGAGCCCTCACCGTGGGGCAAACCCTTGACATCGTAACCGCGGTGCTCAACGGTCTCGACGCAGCCCACACGGCGGGCATCGTGCATCGGGACTTGAAACCCGAAAACCTTCTGCTTGCGGATGACGGTCGCATCAAAATAGCTGATTTCGGCCTTGCCAGAGCTTCCACCCACAACACCGCAACTTCTCAAGCTCTGTTGGGGACCATCGCCTACCTCTCCCCCGAGCTGATTTCTCGGGGCGAGGCAGACCTGCGAAGTGACATCTATGCCCTGGGCATCATGATGTTTGAAATGTTGACCGGTGAACAGCCCTACCAGGGCGATCAAGCAGTCACCATTGCCTACCAACACGCGAATGACATTGTCCCCGCCCCCAGCACGAAAAACCCTGACATCCCCGCTGCCTTTGACGAACTCGTTGACTGGTGCACGCGTCGCTCGCCGGATGAGAGACCTCCCCACGCTCGCGCCGTGTTGGAACACGTCCGTTCGTTAGAGTCCCTCGTAGGCGCACCCCACACCCAACCGCTTCGAACCCTCGATCAAACGATCGCCATGACGCAGCGAATGTCCCCTCTAGACCTGGAGGAAACCCAGGTTCTCAACCCCAAGGCCGGAGTGTTTGATGGTTTAGAACCCACCTCCTCCATCGGCATTATTTCCCAAGACACCGCGGAGATCCCGCCTCAAGAACCCGTTGCGCGCCGTCGCAACCGTGGCGGGT
>Ga0115003_10003012_pt1 | contig 13573 bp, 8 predicted proteins | sample ArcticOcean_MG_C_7_FD_88736 | JGI IMG/M metagenome (GOLD analysis project Ga0115003, IMG submission 88736) | Marine microbial communities from western Arctic Ocean - ArcticOcean_MG_CB11_88 | ecosystem: Environmental > Aquatic > Marine > Oceanic | place: Arctic Ocean: Canada Basin | collected... | reverse complement strand
GATACCGCTCCGTCAGGAGTTTCAAATGAGTCTCCATCTTCGATAAAGTCAGACTCAAACTCCTGCCATAAATCTGAAACGAATTGCGGGTCGTCCCATGCCTCTGCGGAATTAACAACATCTGATGGGTTCATCATTGATGTCGCTTCTTCCTTGCTAACCTTAAAATAATCAGCAGCAAAATTAATCATCTCGTCAGTGACGGGGCGTGTATTCTTCAGGGTCCACAGTCCTTTTCCCTCTCTCATTGGTCCCCCGTTCCAATAAGAGTCCTCTACGCGGTCAGCGAACAGGACAACATGACCCTTACCACCTGCCGTTCCACCGTGGAATTTTGCCGTTAGTTCTCCCGTAGCCTCATCCACCATCTCCTGTGCGGCATCCATGTCGCCTGACTCGACGGCTGCGAGGTAGTCAGTATCTGACCCTAACCGAGACTGAAGTGTCCGAGACCTACCCTCGTCATCTTCTCTTGGAGCGATCGACTTATTCATCTCCATTTGTTTGAGGAGCTGGTTAAGAGTCCCTTCAGGATTGTTAGCATCGAAGTGCATACCATTAGGAGATAACCTATAGCCCATCTCCATTGCTCGGACTTCGCTGACTACTCGGTTAACTGAGTCCCGCATTTGTGGGGACACCCCCTTCAAAGTCTTGGTGTAAGTTAGCTTGGTAAGGAAGTTCTTGAAATACTGCTTAACAGTTCCCAGTGTGGTTGGGTTCTCAAGCAGGAAGTTTACTTGCTCGTTGGTCTCTGCCCCTCTCAGAACTTTCTGAACGTGGATACGTAGTTGCTCCTCAGCTAAGACAAACCTCTCCCCTTCACTAATGCTAGAATCCCCGCTTCTAAATCTTTCTAGTGCAGCTGCTCTCTCCCCTTCAGGGTAGTATTGTTCAACAATACTCTGGGCATCTAGATCACTAAGCCCGTCCATGAGTGCCTGAACTTCCGCTTTAGATAGTCTCGCGAAAGCAGCGACGTGTGCAATCTCCTCGTTTAGGATTGCGGCTATGATGTGCTCTCTACGGATGGGTTTCCCATCAACAGCAGCTACTAGTTGGTTAACTTTCGCCGCCGCTCTCCTACCGTTAAAGACTATTGACTCTGTTTCGGAGTCCCACTCCGCAATAACGTCAGTGGTGTTGTCCATGACGATGTTGATTTCTGACGGGACAAAGTCTACTGCGAACTGGAAGTATTCGAAAGCGGCTTTGTCTAATGCTTCGTTAGCCGTAACCTCTTCAGCCATGCCGATACTTGAGGCGAGGCGTGTGCGTTTCAACTGGCGAGCGATCACACGAGATGCGACCTGACTCGCGTGTCCTGTTCCAGTAGAGGGTTCAGATTTTCCTGCCCTGCCTACCAATGTCGCTACGTCCATTACAGCTTGGAACTCTTTAACTTGGGCACCGCCCCTTACTGCAAAAAATCTAGAGATGGCCGCAAGGGCCCGAGTTAAAAAGTTTCTTTGGCCCGCCCCAACTTTTATCCCCCTTATGAAAGACTGGAAATCAGACGAAGTCATTAGGACAGACGCGAACTCATTGATGTTTGTGAGCCCATAAAGAACAGAGTCGGGCGCACCCTCCCTCGCGGCTCTCTTCCTCAACAATTTCATCAACGATTCAATGCTGGAGACGGCATTATTCTGCTCAGGTGTTCGCAAAGCAGGGTCCAAGTTAAGCACACGGTCGGTAAACGCGTGAACTAGTTCATGGATTAAGGTGTCCATTACACCCCCGTCACTATCTCTCGCCGTGTTGATGACTACGTTAGGTGTTCCGTCTTGGTCAATGTAAGTGCGCCCAGCATAATCAGCAGTGGTCGCCTCGAAAGAAAACTTAATCGTCTTAATAAATTCTCTCTGTTGTAGGAGGGCGTCAGCCGCATCAAAAAGAGTCCTCAGGAAATGTTTATGTGTCCGCTTAGTTTTTTGACTAGCAAGTTTCTCAAGAGCCCCAATAACTCCTTCGGCACTGTTATCTTCGATACCGTAAAAAAGTAATTCACGTTGGTTGAGACCTACAACAACCGCTCTTTGTTTGCTACTAACGATAGCTCTTTTGTAGTTGCCCTCGGTTGTCTTCGCTACGTCTTTGTGGAATGCGAGCGCTTGTTCTAAGCTCGGCTCCTTACCCCCTTGTAGGGCTGCGGCACCGAGTTCAATTAAATCTTTTCTTATCCTGCTCTGGAAAGCAACGTCTTCGTCTATCGCTGGAAAAACATTAGGACTGTCAAGACTAAGAACCCTTAGCACTGTGCCTACGTTAGTTCCTTGCTGGTCAAACACTTCCTCACTCATCTTCTTTTGGAGAGCGATCCCCGCCGGATTAGATATGTGGTTACCCTTTGCGTAGAACTGAATTAGCTCATTGAACAACTCCTCAGGAGGCATGTCAAAAGCCCGATTAGATTCCCCGTGGTATTCTGAATTGAGTAGGTTCGCCACACTGCTCTTCAGTTGAGGGTTATCCCTCAAAGACTCAGCGCCGATATCATACATGCCCGCTATGTAATCTCTCACCTGTCTTTCAGGCAGGGGAGGGAGCGGGTTGGCTGAAGCAGCCACGTAATTATCAGGAGCGACTACTTCTTCTGGGGCTGTGTCAGCGGGTGAAAGCACACTAACAAAACTTCTCGTTGATCTCTTCTTCCTAGCGACTTGTTGCCTCTTCGCATACGACGCTTGGCCCCTTAAAATAGCTGAAGCGTTGAACGGAACAGGGGGTAACTGATTGCCGCTTATCCCTGTTATTTCATTACCAAAATGCCACCCATTAAACCCAGAGTTTTTAAAGTCATTTAGCTCCAAAGGAATTAACCCAACCGTAGGGCTCGTAGAATAGGAAATTTCTTTTTGAGATGGTGCCACACCAGACTTACCGTCCGCGTTCACAGTAACGAAGGACATTTTTTTCTTACCGTGGTCTACGTATCTTCCCCCATCTACAGTTGGGGCTAACGCATTAGCATTTTCCCTTGTAAGATAAATTGTCTTTTCTGATTTTCTCTGTAAACCCTGCTCTTTAGCCCCGTGTTCTGGACGGTATGCTTTGTTACGAGTGGTTTTACCATCTGAGTCTACGGCGTAAGTAGACCCCTTAGCTGTAGTGAACCCCTGTGATTCCGAAGCACTATCCTGTTGATACTCATAGAGTGCCACCTGCATTTCTAAGCTGGCGGCTAGTGTGGCTGTGTTTTTGAACTGTGTCTGGAGCCCTTTTAAAGCAGGGTCTGTATCGAATATGTTATTCGTAACGTTAGCGAAGGTTCCCAGATCCCTAGCTCTCTCCTCAACAGTTGTGATTTTAATCTGCCTCGACCGAGTGTTGAACGGGTTAACAACTTTAAGCTGGTCACTAAGGGTGACTGACTTTTTAAGTTCAGTAAGTCGTTCCGCAAGGGCAGCGATAGTAGAGTAGTCTTCTTCCAAAGCGCCCACTTTATCGAAGGCTGTTTTGGCCGACACCCTGCCTCCTGATTCCTGAACCATGATGTCGGTAACATAACGTGGGTTCCCACCAGTTGAGATTTCGAAAGCAGGGTTCAGGGTTCCGCTCTCGATTGCGGTTGAGGGAACAGGAATCGGGATGCCACTCTCCAAGAAAGTGAGCATGGCTAGGGGATCGTTATTAAAAATACCGACCCCTGATTCGTCCAAGTAGACTTTACCGGAACCATATATCTGTGGGAGGGCTTGACCCCGTTTGGTGAATGGGTCTGATGCGATAGGGAACTTCTTTTTAATCCTACTCGCCAGCACATTACTAAGTGTTTTCAGTGCTGCTTTACTAAGGTCGGTGACTTTAACCCCGAGACGTTCTAGGTGTCCCACCGTAAGTGAATGCGGGAAACCTGAGTTAACGAGTATGTCTATACCTTTAGCATCGGCTTCGTTTGGGCCTTTAGCATCAGAAACAGCCTGTGCTTTTTTCTTCGCGTCTCTTGTTTGGGCAGCTAATTTCAGTAGGCCATCCGCTTTTCGTTTGTCTAGGATGCGGTTAGCTCGCAACGCTGACTTGATCTCCTTAAGCATCCGTTTAGCAGATGGGGCTCCTGAATTCTCAAGGAGCTGCTGCTGCTTCTCCATTCGTTTGAAGAGTCTCTGCTTACTTTCTATCTCTGCTACTGCCTGTTCAAACTCAGCATCAAAGTCAACAGGTGGCTCTTTAGCAGGGTGTGCGCTAGTAATAGCTACGGAACCATTTACTGCATTACCTTCTGAGCTAGCTAAACTAGCCGCAGCAGAAGTTCCTGCTACGTCTGGGCTACCCTCACCGAGAAGTTCCTCAGCCTCGAAGTTAGCTAGTTCCGCCTTAACAGCTTCAGAAGTTAGGTCTTTTTGTAGGTCGTAGTTAAGTTGACCTAACTCTTCCTCACTAAGCTCCTTAGTCTGGTTCTCTATAACTATATCTGCTTCACCTATTACTTTGTCTTCCTCTAGGGCGTCGGAAGATAAAACGCTACTAGCGGCAATTCTTTCAGCGCCTTTGTATTGGCGGGTAAGCCTCTCTGCTTCCATTGCTGTAGCAGGAGATCCTGTCTCTCTGAGAGTATCACCTAAGCCTCGTGCTTTTACTTCTCTCTCAAATTCTTTAAAGACTTCTTGCTCTACTCTTGCCGCAGCATTGCGGTCCAAGAATCTATTAGGGGCAATGTTCTTAGCTGCTTTACTAACAAAGTTACCTCCAGCACCAAGACCAGCGCCTAAAAGAATGCCGTGCCCAACCTGCTTCATGCGGTCCCACATCGGAGTGTTCTGGTTTGTGTAAGCGTCCGTAATTAGAGTGTTTAAGAATTCGTCTAAACCTTCTTCAAAACCCTCGTCTACCCCAGATCTAAGTAGTGACTTAGGACCTTCTATAGCGTGTTTACGCATGACCTTCTTAAGTGCCGCCTTCATTACGGTAATGAAAGTCTGATCGCCTAAGTTCCTCCCAAGAATATTAGACGTGACTTTTTTTATCTGGCGGAAGCTCATCCCCCTAAGGAATGTTTCTTCAAGCCCGCCCCTACCGATCGCAGAAAGCCCCGACGTAAGTAAACCTGTGATGACTCCAGCAGTGAGTGCCGATCCAAATGCGGCGTTGTGCGCTTCTTCTTTTACGCGGTCAGCGTCCCAGCCTTCTTCCCAAGATCCGTCCTCAGCTTGGTGCTTTGCTGTGAGAGTGGAGGTAAGTGATTGGAAAACGGCACCGTAAGTATTTGCACCAGATCTAGTAGCCGCTGGAATAAATGACGCTGTCGCAACCCCCATTTTCTTAGCGATGTTTCCGTTGTAGGCTTTAATAACCGTTACCGTTCTTTCTCTTGTGGCCCCTTTAAGGGCCCCCGACTTAAGAACCCTTTCCGCCGCAGCTTCAACTGTTTCTTTACCTACTGTTCTTAGAGCGCCTCTAGCAGCAGCTGTAATGACGAGTCTCGCAGAAACTGTAGCTGTTGTCTTAGCTCCTGCATATGCCGCGAGCCCCGCGAGGCTTGTGCCCGCAGTGGGCGCAGCCACCGCAACTAACCCCGCTGTAACTACTGCATCCGCGACCATGGGAGCAACAGCCTCCATCATGTCCTGCCCTGCTCCCATCTCTAACCCGAACACCTTCGCTACCTCCCTAGATTGCGCGTTGTTTTCTGCAATCATTTGGAGTCCAGCCCTACCCCAATCAGCGTCAGCAGCAGCAGCCACACCAAATATAATGCTTGTGAACCCTTCGTAAGCACTACTCCCGACACCTTTCGCCCTGTGCATAAGCGAGCTGAAGTCTACTTCAGACCTGAACTTTTCTAAAATAGCTACGTGGCTTAAACCTTTTTGCTCACCGTCCATACGAGCCTCCATCCAATCATCTGCAAACTTATCTTCCGCGTAGATCACCGCAGAGATATTGAAGAATTGGTCTTCCAAATATAATTTTCTTTGCGACTCAGCTTGCTGGCGTTGTGCGCGAGTAACGCCCTCTTGCACAAGCGCCTTCCTAAACTCAGTAGGGGATGTCAGGAGAGACGGGTCAACCATAGCGCCACTGTATTTTGACACATGGACGTTATGGTCTAATTGTTCTTTATCATCAGTATACTCGATTAATGGGGAAACGTTGGCTTTCGTGTCACCGTGGACCGCATACTTAATAGTGAGGTCGTTCAAGACATCGTCTACCACACCACCTGAGTAGCCCGTCTCTTTAACCAATTGTTGGAGTAACGCTTGCCGTGCACCATCAACGTCATCACGAACAGCTTGACGGCGCTCATCTAATTTAATCTCCTCCCAAACTTGCTCTTCCCCTTCTTCGTCCTCGAAAAACGGAATGGTGTTCCAACCGAGTCGGAAGGTTCTCGTCATGCCGCCCCAAAGTTCCGTCGCAGTTTCGTTTACTTTATTACCGAAGTCCCATGTTTTCTCTTCGGCGTAGTCTTTAGCAAGTCCGTATAATACCGACTCATACCTTTCGTCCTTCCTGATCACCTCCCTGAGTTCAACCTCAGCGCGTTGCCGCTCCTGAACTTGATACACCATTAGGCCATCTGAAACTGGAGCGGGTTTCCGTTTGGCGCGGAGGTTAAAGACATGCCTCGGACTCACCCCATACTTAGCAGCGCTTTTAATGACGGAAGATTCTGTCTCCCCTTCTGGGATTGCTCCCCCTAGGAAAATCTCATTCCCGTCCTCGTCTTCGACTACAGCCGCTAAGATCTTGCTGCTTTTAAACAGCTCATGGTGTTTCTCGTAGTTAGCACTACGAACCATTTCAGCTACTTCCAGATAGTCTTCTGGTTCCTCAGCTAACTGCCCCCCGTAATTAAGTTCAGCCCTAGCTTTATAGGCGGTGAGCTTCTCGAAGACGCCTTCGCCGCCTAAGAAAGGGTTTTCAGGGTCTTCTTCCTCAAGGAGAGTGTTAACCGAAGACATCAGATCCAACTTACTGAAGGATCTTAGGCTTTCGTTAATTTCAGGCTCGTTCTCCGTAGTGAGTAGGCCCCTCTGGACGAGCGCATTTGATAGGTTGAAACTCAGTTGATTCTCGATCGCCTCCGTATACTGACCCGCTTCGAGATACCCGCCCCTGATATGTTCGACATACCTCCCTAAACTTTCAACATCGTCATCAAATTTATTTTGGCTAGCCCAATCTGGGTATGCCGTTTCGACGTAGGGAGTATTCGTTTTGCTTTTATCCGACATAGCAGAAGCTGGTGTATGTTTTAGTTAGTTAAGTATTCAGGAATTATTCAGCAGCTGCGGCTTTCTCCAACACTGCCTTAAGCAACTTGGGGTCTCCGAGAACCGCAGAGGCTCGGGCATCTATATCCTCCGCAGTAGTTTCAGTCTTCATCATCGAACTACCCGCAGCGTCCTCTGCGGCGCGATCTGTCTTGTTCTTCTCACGAGCCTCGGTTCTCCTTGCACGTATGCTCTGTTGAGCCTCAAAAATAGTGTTGTAATCTTCAGTTGGGAATGCTGCTTGAAGCATACTAGATATTTCATCCGCCCTTGCAGCAGGAACATCGTTTGCATCAGTAGAATCAGGCTCATAAGCCTCTCCGATAGATTTGATTTCCCCGATGAAAACCTCGTCTTCATCAATCAGGGCTAGTGCACGCTTAAGATCAGCGTCATGCTCCAGCTCTCTTTGTTTAGCCGATGCCGCTCCCGCTTGTGCCTCCCTATACTCGTTAGCCTTTTGCGACTTGGCGTAGCTTGCACTATTGATTAGCCTCAAGTTTTTCTCCATGTCCGTCACCACCCCGTCAGCATTAATCGATTTTTCGAACTCCGCTGGTGATATACCTTGGGTAGCCACCCTCGATAAAGATTCTCCGTTCTTATCGGCGGAAGCTCGCTGCGCGGCTTGTGCTTTAATAGCGCTCTCACTGGAGCTAAGGATAAGTCTAGCTGTCGGACTCTTACTAAATAACGCAGCGTTGGCGGCTGTAAACCTCGCCATTTCTGCTAGTTTCTGGTTAGGATCTTTAGTGTCGTCTTCTACTATATCACTAATATCTTTAGTGGCTTGCGTAGTCCTATCAGCATAATCAACTTCCTCCCGTGCCTTTTTCTTTTTTTCTTCGAATTCAAACAAGCCAGTTTGGTAAGCTAAGTCAGCATTCCTTTCCTGAACTAACTGAGAACGTAGCCGCAGCATTGTCTGCAAATGTGGCTGCATGTCCCTGTCTTCTAGAGATGTGATGTAACTACTCTCTCGTCGGTTTAAGCCGTAGGTATCCCTCAAGGGTTTTATATCCTGCTCAAAAAAATCGTTGTCTATAGGATCAGCCATTGTAATTTAAACTTTTGAGGTGCCGTATGGTTGAGCGGAGGGGTAGAAATCGGGATCTTTCTTGAGCTTGTTCTCAAGCCTAGCCATGAGAGCGCGTTGGAGCCTCTCGTTAGAAGAGCGTTGTTCGTCCACTTTTCTGGCAGACGCTTCTCTTGCGTTCATGAAATTTGGAGACGCAATAGCAGGGGCCTTACTTTCTGGGGAACCTGCCCAGCTTGCTGCGACTTGATTAGCCGCTGAGGTGAATCCCATTTTCCTTAGGCGTCTCGCTTTCCTCAGTTCAGAATTCCTACTATAAAGGGCGCGACTCTCACCTAATTTCCCCTGAGTCCCAAACGTCCTCTTGGGACTACTAGCCGTTGCTTTATCGGGAGCTGCTTCGGCTTTGGCTTCGGCTTTGGCTTTGGCTTCGGCTTCGGCTTTGGCTTTGGCTTTGGCTTTGGCCTTATCCGTGAATAGATCTGAGAAAGACATAAGTTAAATTGTATAGTTTGAATTAAAAAAGTCAATCGACTAGAGACGAGTCCGCATTTTGTAAAGCAGAACTTAAATTTTTCATTGACCTCCGTGGCCTATTAAAAGCAGTGTCACCCTCCTTAGGGGGATCAACCGCCACTAAACCTAGCCTTTGACGAGCACAATCCAAAGCTAAAAAAGCAGCATCAGCTAAGTCGGGGCTCCTGCCAAAACGAGATTTGAACTCAGGTTTTGATTCTATTTTCATGCGGAGGGTAGCTCCCTTTACGTGGTCATAGTTACGAGCTGTTATTTCCTGCGCTAATTCAGGACTAACCCCAAACACTTGACGTGTTCTCATCAGTTCTTTCCCCACAAACCATAGCTCCGAAACACGATTCACATACAACTCGGTGCCCACTAGTTTGCTATTCGCGCTTACGCGCTTGTCACTTGCTCTCCCCCCAAACGAAACCCTCATGAAACGATTAGACCATTCTCCTGCTAGGACGTCGCAGAACGGGGCTCCCGCTCCAGTCGCATCAACACTCACATTCTCAGGGGGTATGTTCAATTTTAGACACTGTTCCTTTATTTGCTTAACAATCTGGTAAGTTCTGGGGACGGCTTTATTAGTGGCGTCGTCATTTAACTGTATCGACTTCCCAAACTCTATCACATACTGCCCATTGTGATCATACCCAACCTTTGCTGGGACGAGGCAAGTCCGGTCACCCCCGTTGGTGAATGCAGGGTCTATCCCGCAAAGATTAACGGGCGTGCTCTGCCACTGGACGGAATGCATCGCCCTGCTACTCGTAAGCTCATTCTCAGTGTATATACCAGTTGCTTCGTCGCTGTCAAAAAACACAGCGCGGACCATCCGCATATACCCCCGACTCTCAACACCCAGTAACGCTTTGTCTTCTTCAAGTTTTTCCTGCGTGGGTAGCCATGGGTAGATGGTTTTTCCGGCGATGATGTTGGGCGACCTCTCGCCATCTAGGCGCAGGTATTTCCCCCGCCACTTAGTTTTCCACTCATCCGCCGTGTTCGTATCGACGCTGTCCCAACCGTCTTTAGGTTCTGACCAAGTCCCAAACGCATCAAAGCGGGAGTTGGGGTTGCTCATCCCAATCATCTGGAAGTGGGGGTTTTTAGAAAGGTTGGTGAGGCCAGCATTCAGGATAGCTGGTGACAGCTCAGATAATTCGTCGCCAATAAGGATCACCCTCTTTTGTTTCAAACCAATGAAGCGCCCTACGGCTTCTTTAGTCTTGCTCTTCTCAGCAGCGATAAGTGACAACCCAGCTCTTTCTATAAGGATTCCTTTCTCGTTAACATACGCAGCGTTACCAATTGAATCCCGTATCTTGAGCGGGGCATCATCAATCACGGTTAGTAAAGACATCACTGAACCCCAAATCCTTTTTCGTGCCTCCCGTAATGTGGTAGATGTCATCAGAACTAATGTGTCCTGCGGTTGGGATAACCAGTTCACGATGCCCCACGCGGCCATGGTGTGCGATTTGCCGGAGGAAGCAGACCCCCCAATAGCCAAGTATTTATTTTCTATAGCTGAACGAATCATTACCTCTGCCCACGGGTGCTTCACCATCAACGGCTCAGGCAACTCAGAATTATTCCACAGCTCATCACACACTCTCCAGAAATAATACTCACGGGAAACAGGCTCCTCGTGTTTTGCAAAACCATACAGCAACGCAGTAAGTAGGCTAGTGGGAGGTATTTCAAAACCACCTACGTCCATCCGTTTTGTTTTAGGATTTATTTTAGGTTCTAGTAACTGCTTGCCCCTTTGGTCGTTTATAGCCATATTGCATTAAAGTTAGCCACTTTAACATGAGTTTCAATTCCAAACAAAAAATCATAGATCGCGCAGTCGATATGTATCACACCGATTGGAAAACCGCTGCAATAGCTAAGGAGCTAGGAGTCCATGCGGGAACCGTTCGAAGATGGTTTAAAAAACGCGGCATCCCTTCAAGGAAAAATACTTCGGATGTTGGAGAAGAAATCCCAGAACCCCCTCCTGCTAATGAAGATACTGATGAAGTAGATACTGAGAGGCTGACGAAGGAAGCTTCCATACTCGCGAAGCACGATGCGAGGATCAAAGAGGAGCAAGAGATCCTTGAGATCGCTGAGAGTCAAGCGAGTCCCGCTGATAAATACCAGAACTACATCGCAATGGCGGCGATACGATTAGCTCGGGACAACATGAAAAACATTAGCGGGCCGAGGAACATCAAAGAGCTGTCTGAGCTGGATCAACTAATACGTAGGAACTTAGGTTTAAACGCTAAGTCGAGTGGGGGAGCCTCGCACAAAATGCAAATCGACATCTCGATACTAAACAATAGAAAAGCGGATATCGGAAAAGGAACCATTATTGATATAGAAGCAGATGATAAATGATTTCGATAACTTCTCATGGGACTATAACCCTGATAAAGACCCCTACGTTAAGAGAGCTGTGCCCTCAGATTATTACGATGAGCGATATGATGCGATCATGTTCTTCGAGCAACTCTCTAAAGCTCTTCTAGGGGTGATCGAAAGATTAGACGGACCAGCTGTCGCGTGTTACGATAGCCTTAAGTCGCTAAAAGTTCTAGAAGACGACCATGCTCTCGACCCCGATGAAGCGCGGACAGCGTTGAACCAATTAATTATGGCGGACTTTGGTCCAGCCACCCCCTGTTTTTTAGATACAACTATCCTTAAAAAGTAATGACACTCTTTAAAAGTAAAGAACTAGTGCACAACCCAAAAGTTCTTATCCGAAAGGATACCAAAGATGCCGATGTGGCTTTCGACGTGCGGCAACTAGAAGGGCCCTATTACAGGGTTTTCCCAGCCAACATGAAAGAGATTTCATTTATAAGAACACTCAAAAAAAATATTTTTGTTTACACACCCGCACACGGTGATGGATTAATAGTCACCTTAAATTTATTTTGATTGTTGGAATTGATAACGGTTTGGACGGGGGGCTCTGCGCCATCTCTCTATTTGATGGGGGCGTCATAAGCAAAATGGCGATGCCCACAATAATGGTGGGCGAAAAAAGAGAGATCGACACTCGTGAGATTAAAGAGTGGCTGCTCTACTTAAACACGCCTTTTCACCTAGCCATTGAAGAGCCGCTTGCGCACGCTAAAAGCTCTCAAGCAATGCGCTCGATGGCTTTGAGTTTCGGGAAATTAATTGGCATGGCGGAAACCAATAATTACGAGGTTCAAAGAGTAGCCGTCCACAAATGGCAGAAGCGCATCCTTGGTAAAATATCTCGGGGGACTAGTAAACAAGTCGCCTTTGAAAAAGCTGAAGAGCGTGTTCCAGATGAGCAGTGGCTTAAAAATTCAAGGTGTCGCGTCCCGCACGATGGCATGGTTGACGCGTTCCTGATTGCCCGATATTTTTGGGAGACCAAAAAAAACTGAAGAATTATTTTGACGTGTGGTTTTAGGTGTGGGATGTTCCGCCTATGAACCAACCAAAGCACAGCGACAGGGGACACGCAGAGTTTTCCCCCTCTTCTCTTAAGTATGTCGCAGGGTGTGCTGGTTACACGGGTAGATCAGGAACTTCAGCGGCTGCTGAAATGGGCACCCGTATACATGAGGCCCTTGAGATTGAAGACCCATCGAATCTTCAAAGCGAACAAGAGGTATCGATTTATCAGGAGATCCTGACCGATCAATACGAATACCTGATGAACTACGGTGACATGGAGTTGACGGAGTCCCATGCTGAGATTGTTCTTGATGTGGAACTTGATGGGACTTCCACTTATGGCACTTGTGACTACCTTAACATTTACGACGGGACTAAAGGGATACTCATCGATTATAAAACGGGGATCTCTAAAATAGACGCCCCTGATAAGAACTGGCAATCCAGAGCATACACTGTCGGTTGTTTCCAAAAGTTCCCTGACTTGGAAACCATAGAGTTTGTATTTTTCATACCGCAGCGTAATGAGATTCTGAGCCACACGTTTAGTCGGTCGGACCTCCCTCAACTTATTAGAGAGTTGTCAGACGTTATCCTTAAGGGGGAAAAAATACGCCCCAAATGGGAGAACGGTGCCCCCGATCTTTCAGAGCTTACGCCAACCGTTGACTGTAGGTTTTGTAAATACGAGGACACCTGCCCATCGCTCGGTGGGTTGGTAATCGAGGTGGCCAAAAAGCTTAACCCGCAACTTCCCGATGTAGATATTGAAACTACAGACGATCCCGAGACAGTGGAGCACCTTTATGTTGTCGCCAAAATTGTAACCTACTGGGCAGACGCGTTTAAAAAACACGCTGTTTCTCTTGTAGAAGATGGGCTTGAGTTACCCAACCTCAGACTTAAAAAAATGGCGGGGCGTAGAAACGTCACCGACCCCCAAACGTTTATTCGCATCGCTAAAAAATACGGTGTTGACACTGAAACTATTTTGAACAACGTGAGCCTTCCGCTTGCAAAAATTGCCAAAGCTGTTGGCGACACAGCGGATAAAGGCAACAAGAAGCAATTATCCTCTGAGTTCATTGATGCATGTGACTCCGCAGGAATTATAGAAACCTCTCCCTCAAGGCGTCAATTGTCTTGAGGAAACTAGAAACAAGAAACAGAAACCAATAGATATGAGTAAAAAGAACGAGCTGACTGAAGCTCCCACTACCAACCTAGCAAACGCCCTTAGCGATACGCTAGATCAATCCGATATTGACATCCCTCGTGTTAACGTCGTGCAGAAGACCAGTGATATTACTGGACCCGATGGCAACCCCGCACCGTATGGCTCGCTTGTTTTAGACAAGCG
>Ga0115003_10003010_pt1 | contig 13575 bp, 11 predicted proteins | sample ArcticOcean_MG_C_7_FD_88736 | JGI IMG/M metagenome (GOLD analysis project Ga0115003, IMG submission 88736) | Marine microbial communities from western Arctic Ocean - ArcticOcean_MG_CB11_88 | ecosystem: Environmental > Aquatic > Marine > Oceanic | place: Arctic Ocean: Canada Basin | collected... | reverse complement strand
TTACGCCTAGAGCTATGGCCACAGTTCGATACATTCGGTCGTGGGTTTTTAGATGGCACGCTCAAAGTCGAAGATTTTAATCGAGACAGACTAAATGTTGGCGCTATTAAAGTCATTGCCGATGGCAGCATACAGGGCCACACCGGTTATCTGCGCGAACCCTATCATCTGCCGTTTAAAGGTGATGCAGACTATCGCGGTTATCCAAGAGTCAGCTACCCAGAACTTGCTGATTGGATCAGTCAGTACCATAGCGCTGGATTTCAATTAGCCGTGCATGGCAACGGCGATGCCTCAATCGACGATATCCTTGATGCCTTTGAAAAGGCCCAGGCAGCGTTTCCAAAAGAAGACCCGCGACTAATTTTGATTCATGCACAGATGGCGCGACAGGATCAATTGGCACGCATGAAAACCCTCGGCGTAACACCTAGTTTCTTCTCGGCACATACTTACTACTGGGGCGACATGCATCGGGATGTCACCATGGGTGAGGAACGGTCCAGCCGAATAAGTCCGGCTCGCACCGCTATTAAAGAGGGCCTGCGCTTTAGTTCACATTTGGATACGCCTATTGTGCCCATGAGCCCATTGCTCTCAGTCTGGTCGGTTGTTAATCGACTATCGTCCTCGGGCAAATTGATTGGCGGCGATGAGCGTATCGACGTGATGCAGGCGCTTCGCAGTGTGACCATTGATGCCGCATGGCAGATATTTAGGGAGAACGATCTTGGCTCAATCGAAGCGGGTAAGCTAGCTGATCTGGTGGTTCTTGAACGTAGTCCTTTAGTTGATCCATTGACTATTAAAGACATTAAAATCGAACGCACTATTATTGGTGGTGTGACGGTTTATGAGCAGTAGGTGTGGTCTGGGTGAGCGTTGAGATCTCACGCCTTCGCGGCTAGTTTTATGGACTCAATTCCACTATAAATCAATGGCTTACGAGCCTCTCGATGCAGAGGCAAGACACTACACTAGGCGTGTATAGGGTAGTAGTATCCCAGTGCCTAGCTATAGTCTAAAGATTCTAATCTTGCTCACATAGACTCATGATAACCATCAAATACAGTTTCAATCTAATCATGAATTGCTTGTAGATGTCCGGCCATCGCCTGTTCATCATTCCGAGCAGATAATTTCTGCTGGTTTTCGTGTGATTTTTTTGTTGCCCTCAATGCAAAATGAATTGCAATAAGAACACCAGTAACGGCGCCTATGATTGCCGCACCAAATGAACTCCAATCCATGAATTTATCATCGATTAATGTATGCAACTAACGCCCAAAGCACAGGCGCGATAGCGTCCAGTGCCTTGACTTGTTATGCCTTGGCTAGTTGTTGGCATATTTTAGGAGCCGATGCATATAAGCACGTGTAATGCGATAAACCCTGCATTGTCTCAAGGCTTGTAGAAGCTGGAATGGTGGCTTTCAAGTAGTTGGCCATTTCTATAGGGGACCAATTATCATTTGATCCATGCCATAGCTGGGTAGTGGTATTACATTTGAAAATAGATTCTTTCCAAGGGCTTACATATTGATTGATCTCTCTTATGTATCCCTTCACGTTAAGATTGAAACAATGTGATAGAAGAGGAGTAGCGTACTCAATAAATTCTGGAGTTTTAGATAGCTCTCTATCTTTACCTGCTGCGCTAGCAAACAACATTTTGAATAATACACTGGGAAGTAGTTTTGCAAGTAAAGCTTGCCAATACGATAGTAAGGTAAATACAGCTGAATGTTTCATCGCAAACAAAAATACCATCTTGCCAGCCATTCCATCTAGAAAGCATCCGGCATCAAGCGGCGCGGCGGCTGATATAAGGTGAATGATACGAATACTGCCTTGTAAATATAGGCTAGTTTCAAGTGCCGCATGACATCCAATGGAAAAACCAATTAGATCAACTTGCTCACCATTAGCTTTGTCTATAATAACGTCTGCCAACTTTTTATAGTAAGCCTGATTATTTATTGATGAACTAATAGAAAAACGATCATAACAAACTATATTTAAATTGTTTTCTTTAGCATACCTGTCAAATATAGAACATTCCTCAGGTGAGCCTGGCGCACCGTGAAACTAAATTACGAGATTACCTTCTGGATTCCCATACTCTACGAACTCCAATTTACTCTCCATTGCGCATAACGCTTAGTGAATGGGTACCATGTGGCGAAGCCACGCTTTATGCTGTGCAGCCGCAGGCGCTTATTGCACGCCTTGTTATATTTCATTCTCTCGACCTTGCAGCTGATTAATACCATAAATAAAAACAATTAGAGCAAGTAACGCAAGAATGACACCTAGAAAATTCCGGTAGTCTTTATGTGATATAAAACTACCATATGGTTCAAAAAACCAAAGAAAACTTAAGCACCAAAGTACCCATCCAGAACAAACAAGTAGAAATGACATGATTTGTTTGACGGTTAGCATATTACTCGCCGCTTCATCTGCATCTTCTTTCGAGTGAGTACTGAAGTATCCAATACTAACTTCTGAATGCCGTCTTCGTCCGTCATGACATGATTGGAATAATCAGTAGAACTCAGCGTATCCCAAACCTGTTTTCTTGTTTCGACCTGCATTTATAACTACAGATTCGGTAGTTAACTGATTTATTATGCATGCGTAAATTGATATAAACAACAGATGATATGCAAATAATTATTTTTAATGTGGATATTTTCAGCAGACCGTACTATGAGTAAGTGTAAATACTGGCCGCAGGGCGACCAACAAATTTAATGTAGCACAGGTTATGCCAGATAATTGATAGTGAATAGGAGTTAAAGTTAAACTTCTTTTAAGCCATGAGCTTTTATAATAGGAGGGGGTCTTAAAAAGGGGAGTTATTACGAAAGATCGTCCGCAGCAATCAGGGTTAGGCCGGAAATAAAAACAATAATCATGTAAGTAACTAGCATATAAGCCTCAAAGTTTGAGAGGCGCGATTATACTGGGGCGCAAACAAAAAGCCCAATGACATTTAGTCATTAAGCTTATGATTTTAAAGCATATTTTTTCTTTTAAGGCTGGAGAAGCTTCATGTTTTTAAGCAGGAATTCAGCTTTCTCTTCATCCTCGTAGAGCATCACGCACACCGTCGAAAACGGCTCAGGCTCTAGGGTCAAGTTGTGGTCCAGCTCGTGCTGCCGCAGGCGCGTAATCGCGCCTTGTAGCTTAGGGATATTGACCCCCTTGCCGCGAGAAACACCATCAACCCATTCGTACACATCGAAATTAAACTTGTCCGCACACAGCAGCAGGGCTACTGAATCACGAGGCAGACTGCCTGTCAGCCAGCCCGCTGCTGTAGCAGGCGATATGTTACAGGTCTCACTTAACCTTGTTGCTCGGCCCCAAGTCGGCACTCCGGCCTTCTCTATTAGACGGTTAAAGATTACAGACCGCTGCTCTTTTGTTATTTGATTGTGCATATAAACGACTCCTTGCCTACTTTGATAAATTGTAAGTGCGTCCACCAATGGATCTCGACGCAGGATTTTTATACACCTACCGATCTTAATTTGCAACTAATAAATACATTCTCAGCTATTCGTTTGCAAATAATGCCTTAAGCATGGATACTAAATCAATAGATTAACAACAAGACCTTGGGTAGTTATTGGTGATATTTAGAAGAGCTTCGCTTAATGAAATGGGAGTAGAGACATATAACGAGGAGGGTGAGTGGGATAGTGGTGTACTTCACCCGTTGAATATCGTTAAGAAGACGCCAGCGTAACGTACCACTTTGCACTAGGCAGAAAACTTGGCTATATTGCCAAGGCTTCGATTTGGTGGGGTGGTTGCTCAAATGGAGAAGTAAAATGAGTAATCAATTAACGTTTAAAGATGTAGCAGTAAGGTATCTGAACAAGCCGACAAAGAAATTAGGTCGGGCTAAAAACCAAAATGCCTTTTCCTGTTTAGAATGGATGTATGAAAGAAGACCCTCAATGATATTGATTGAAGGGCGAAAGAAACCAGTCCCTTATGGGCCGAAGAACAGACTGCGGTCACATACAGTGGTTTCTTGGGATGACTCTTCGGGTCGATTTGCCGATATGGCTATGAAAGACATCGGTAATCTACAGGTTGAGGACATGCAAATAGCGTTACAGAATGCCAAGGGTCTCAGCAACTGTGGGGTCAATACATTCTTAGTCTATCTGAGAGCTGTTTGTAATTATGCGCGTGACAAGCTTGATGTGTCATTCGTGAAGTTTCCAAAGATAGAAACCCTGACTACGGAGGGTCGCGAGTATTACCTGACTCCTGCTGTAGCCAAAGGATGGATGCGTTTTTTAGATCCTTTGAGGTTGGACATGGTGAAGTTTGGTCTTGCGACAGGTCAGCGAAAAGCAAACATCGTGGGCTTGAAGTGGACTTGGGTGAGTAAGGATCACACGCGAATGGTGATTCCTGCGGTTGACGCCAAAAACGGATGCTCACACACTATTCATTTGAATAGTATGGCGGTTGAGGTTTTGAATAAGCGCAAAGAAGATCGTGCGCGGATGGTGGCAGAGTACCCAAGGCTTGCCAATGTCGAGTACGTCTTTGTGCAGGAAGACAGGCAACACCTTGGTCAGCCGATGCAGGGAACGTCAATGACGGGTTATATGTGGAAGCGAAGCATTCGGATGTATAACAAGAATGTTAAGTGGCAAGCGGAAAGAAAAGGCAAACCAGTCGATGAAGAGAAGTTAATACCGGACGATGATAACAGTCGGGAAGGCAAGTTAGTCTTCCACACGTTAAGGCACAGCTTTGCAACATGGCTGAATGAAGCCGGAACAGACCTTGATGATATTGCGATGGTCGGTGGCTGGAAGAGCCTTGATGCGTGTAGACGGTATGTAAAGAAAAGTGACCGTAGGGCTAGGGAAGTTGGTGCTAGGCTAGAGGGTTTATTCTAGAGCATTACACTGGCGAAACCGTACATATGGGAATAAACGAGGGTCGGGACGATAACACTAGAAGTGTTGTGCTTCCGACCTCTATAAGTCATTGAAAGATAAGACAAAAAAGCTGGTCGGGACGGCAGGATTTGAACCTGCGACCACTACACCCCCAGTGTAGTGCGCTACCAGGCTGCGCTACGCCCCGATTTTACTGGCGCAATCATACAGACCGGGCCTTTTTTTGCAACAAATAGTCACTGGGGAGACAGGCTATCTTTAATCGTCTTTGCTTAAGGAGGCCAGTACGTCTTCGAGTTCAACGATGGTTTGATCGAGAAGTTGCTTGTAGGGAGTCTGTTCCTGCTTTGCTTCACCTTCAAGACGCTGGCGTGCGCCACCAATGGTGAAACCTTCTTCGTACAGCAATGAACGGATCTGGCGAATGAGTACAACATCTTGGCGCTGGTAGTAACGGCGATTGCCGCGGCGCTTAACGGGGCTAAGGCTTGGAAATTCCTGTTCCCAATAACGCAGCACATGGGGCTTTACGCCACAGAGCTCGCTCACTTCACCAATGGTGAAATAGCGTTTTCCCGGAATGGTGGGAAGTTGGTTATTGTTACTTGGTTCCAGCATAGCTCTCTACTCGTGCCTTTAATTTCTGACCTGGTTTAAACGTGACGACTCTTCGTGCAGTAATATCGATTTCTTCACCGGTTTTGGGATTTCTACCCGGTCGGCTTTTCTTATCGCGAAGTTCGAAGTTACCGAACCCTGATAGTTTGACCTGATCATTGCTTTCTAAAGCGGCACAGATTTCGCTGTAAAACATCTCGACGATTTCCTTGGCTTCTCGTTTATTGAGACCAAGTTCCTCGAACAACATTTCTGCCAGATCAGCTTTTGTCAAAGCACCCATTTTCCTAACACCTAAATTCAGACTCTAAGGTCATCTCTTTAAAAACTACGGCTCGTTTAATATGACCCACTTAAACAGCCCGCTTCTAAAAATCAGCCCCTGAGTTCAGCCTCAAATTTACTACCTAATTCAACAACCACTCGATCGATTGACTGGTTAATCTCTTCGTCAGTAAGCGTGCGTGAACTGTGCTGGAACGTCAAGCCCAGCGCAACACTTTTTCCTTTGCTTTCAACATCTTTGCTATGATACACGTCAAACAACTTTAAATTAGCTAGCTGTTCACCCGCCGCGGCTGTCGCGGCGGCCACCAAATCTGCGGCTGCCACTGAGTTGTCGACAAAAAACGCTAAATCACGGTTAACTTCGGGGAACTTGCTGACTTCTTTATGCTTTGGAAGCCTACTTTGTGCAATTTGATCAACATCCACATGAAACAGGTAAACCGCGGTATTTAACCCTAGGTCTGCCTGAAGTTTTGGATGCAACTGCCCTACCCAACCAATTTTTTGGCCTTTACGTGACAGCGCAGCGCTCTGCCCAGGATGCAATGCGGGATGTGGCGTTGCGGCAAATGTGAACTCAGTAGTAAGCCCTGTGATCTCTAAAAGGGACTCTAAATCACCTTTAATATCATAGAAATCGACGCGGTCTTTACTGGCAGTCCAGCCGGTTGGGGTTCTTGTGCCACAGATCAAACCTGCGATGGCCATATTCTGTGCCAGACCCAATACCGAATCTGCCTGCTTGTCGCTGGCCGGAACAAAACACTGCCCTGCCTCAAAAATACGCACGCGACTTTGCTGGCGGTTAAGGTTGTAGATTGCGGTCTGCAGTAAACCAGTCCATAGACTGGTGCGCATAACGGCCATATCCGCAGAAATAGGATTAGCCAGTGCTACCGGTGCTATCTCAGGGTCGATCATCTTCTGCATCGCAGGATCAACAAAGCTATAGGTCACTGCTTCCTGATAACCACGAGCGACTAAATTGTTTCTGAAGGCCGCTAGGTCTTGAATCTGTTCTGGCTTGGCCTGCAGCTCCAACGCCATGGTAGGCGTTGAGGTAGGCAGGTTGTTGTAGCCATAGATACGGGCAACCTCTTCAACCAAGTCCTGTTCAAGGGTTAAATCAAAACGCCAGCTAGGGGCAACCCAGGTGGAGCCGCCGTTATCGCGCTCTACCAGAGACAGGCCTAGGCGGACTAACATATCGTCAACATCAGCGGGAGGGATAGAAACCCCTAACTGCTGGGCAAGTCTGCTATCCCGCAAGGTAATGGTGGCAGGCTGAGGTAGGTGCTCCGCAGACTCTTCAACCACCACAGGGCCTGCATTACCACCGCAGATCTCCAGCATTAACGCGGTTGCCCGCTCTATCGCGGCAACCTGTAACTGGGCATCGACACCTCGCTCAAAACGGTGAGATGAATCTGTGTGCTTGCCATAGTTACGTGCTTTGCCCGCAATCGCCAAAGGATTAAACCAGGCACTTTCAAATAGAATGTCTGTGGTATCGTCGCCAACGGCTGACTCATCGCCCCCCATAATACCGGCCATGGCCAACGCTTTGCTTTGATCAGCAATCACCAGGGTATCGGCCGTTACTGTTACTTCGGAATCATCCAGCAACTTCAATTTTTCATCGCGAGCCATTCTTACCACAATGCCGCCATCAATCTTGGACAGATCAAAGGCATGCATGGGCTGACCCAACTCCAATAACACATAGTTGGTAACATCGACCGCGGGACCCAGACTACGAACACCACTGCGGCGAAGGTTTTCTTGCATCCATTGCGGGGTTGACTGAGTCAGATCAAGACCACAAATAACACGGCTTACATAGCGTGCACAGGCATTTGGTGCCTCTAGAGTAACAGTTACGCTGTCATCGATGGTCGCAGGCACAGGGGCACAGGCTTGCTCTGATACCGCCGCCTTGTTGAGTACACCCACTTCACGAGCCAGACCACGAATGCTAAGGCAATCGCCGCGGTTAGGGGTTAGATCAACTTCAATAATATTGTCATCGAGATCTAGATAGGTAATCAGGTCTGTGCCGACGGGTGCATCAGCAGGAAGCTCCCACAGACCCGTATCATCGTCACCCAGTTTTAGTTCGGTCTGACCGCAGAGCATGCCCATAGATTCAACACCACGCAGCTTGGCTTGCTTAATATTAAAGTCACCGGGTAACTTGGCGCCCACTACCGCAAAGGGTACTTTGATACCCACGCGGGCATTGGGTGCGCCACAGACTATCTGAGCCTGCTCGCCCTCTTTGCCCCCTGCAACCTGACAAACGCGCAATTTATCCGCGTCTGGATGCTGCTCTACAGACATTATCTCGCCTACTACCACACCAGACATTGCTGGGGCCGCTGGCTCTACCGCATCGACCTCTAGGCCGGCCATAGTCACTTGCGCCACTAGGTCTGCTGTCGAGATTAAAGGGTTTACTGATTGTCGCAACCAGGATTCACTGAATTTCATAAGTTACCCCAGTTTAAAATTGTTTAAGAAAACGTAAATCATTTTCAAAAAACAATCGCAAATCATTAACGCCATAACGTAGCATCGCCAAACGTTCAACACCCATGCCAAAGGCAAAGCCGGTGAACTCGTCTGCGTCTACATTACAGCTCTCAAATACATTTGGGTGGACCATGCCGCAACCCATTACCTCTAACCAGCCGGTGTGGCTGCAAACACGACAGCCTTCGCCGCCGCAGTTAGTGCACTGAATATCAACTTCTGCGCTAGGTTCTGTGAAAGGGAAATACGACGGCCTAAAGCGCACCGGTAAGTCCGCTTCGAAAAAAGCTTTTAGAAACTGATCGATCACACCCTTAAGGTCGGCAAAGCTAATGTTCTTATCGACCACCAAACCCTCAACCTGATGGAACATTGGGGTGTGAGTAATATCGGAATCACAGCGATACACGCGGCCGGGGCAAATTATGCGAATAGGCGGCGCTTGCTTTTCCATGGTGCGAACCTGCACGGGTGAGGTATGAGTACGCAGCACCGTGGTGGGATCTATATAAAAGGTATCGTGCATGGCACGGGCCGGATGATGGCTGGGAATATTCAGCGCTTCGAAGTTATGGTAATCATCTTCGATCTCTGGGCCTATCTCTACGTCGTAACCAATACGCGTAAAAAATGCTTCAATGCGCTCCATGGTGCGAGTCACTGGATGCAGTCCGCCCACCTCTTCACCACGGCCCGGCAGTGTGACATCAATGGTCTCACCGGCCAGTTTGGCATTAAGTGCAGCGCTTTCGAGCTGTTCTTTATGCTGATTGATCTGCCCCTGTAGCGCCTGCTTAACCTCGTTAATCTTAGCGCCGGCTACGGGTCGTTCTTCATTAGACAGTGCACCTAAGCCTTTGAGAAGGCCGGTAAGGCGTCCTTTTTTGCCCAGGTACTCGACACGCAAATCGTCCAACACCGACAACTCTGTCGCGGCTGCGATAGAGGCTCGGGCTTCGCTGGCAATCTGTTCCAGTTCAATCATTATTGGTCACCACATTATTCTGTGTTGGCTATCTTATTACTGATAAAAAAATAGGGAAAGAGCCATAGCCCCTTCCCTATTCGATTAGCTTTGTCACTGACTGCATAAATGCAGCGAGTCTAAGCCTTAACTAAATTGTGTTTCTTAAGCTAGGGCGGCTTTGGCGTGATTTACTACCGCACCAAAAGCTGCTTTATCATGTACAGCCAAATCGGCAAGTACACGACGGTCCAGCGCGATTCCAGCTTTCATCAGACCGTTAATTAAACGGCTGTAGCTCAAACCTTCTACACGGGACTGTGCATTGATTCGGGCAATCCAAAGCCTACGGAATGTACGTTTCTTAACACGACGGTCACGATAAGCATATTGACCTGCTTTAGTAACGGCCTGAACTGCTACACGATAAACGCGGCTTCGCGCTCCGTAATAACCCTTGGCTTGCTTTAAAATTTTCTTATGTCGGCGATTTGCTTCTACACCGCGTTTTACTCTAGGCATACTATTCTCCTACCAAAATTTAGTTAAGTGACTTAAACATTTCGCAACATGCGATCTACACGTGGTTTATCAGCAGCATTTAGCATGCTGGTGCCACGAAGTTGACGCTTGCGCTTAGTTGTCATTTTGGTAAGGATGTGGCTTTTGTGCTGGTGCTTATGCTTATAGCCTGTAGCCGTCTTTTTGAATCGTTTTGCAGCTCCACTATGTACTTTTGCTTTTGGCATTTCTGTTCTCCGATATTGAGAGGTTTATTTAATTAACAAGAGACGCCCGGACAGCCTGCCAAAAACATTTGGCTGAGCGCGGGTCGCGCTTTCTACATCTTGTTACAGGTACTGCTTCTTACTTGCTACTTACTACTACCGAACGCTGCCTGTTACCAATCAGCACTAGGTTCTAACTCTTTTTGCTGCGTGGCGCCAATACCATAATCATCTGGCGACCTTCCATCTTGGGAAACTGCTCCACTTGAGCTAGTTCAACAAGATCGGCTTCGATACGTTTCATCATATCCATACCGAGCTGCTGGTGAGCCATCTCACGTCCGCGAAAACGCAGCGTAACCTTAGCTTTATCACCATTTTCCAAGAAACGAACCAGATTACGTAACTTAATGTCGTAATCACCTTGATCCGTGCCCGGGCGAAATTTCATTTCTTTAACTTGAGTCTGCTTCTGCTTCTTCTTTTGCAGAGCTACTTTCTTCTTGGCATCAAAGACATGTTTACCGTAGTCCATGATCTTGCACACTGGAGGCGCCGCGTCTGGAGAAATTTCAACCAGATCAAGGGTCTCTTTTTGCGCTGCTTCCAAGGCTTCCGTCAGGCTAACTACGCCTACTTGAGAACCATCAGATGCGACCAATCGTACTTCGGGGGACGTTATATCGTCATTGAGACGCGCCCGCTTGCTGTCTTTTTTAATAAGCTTTACTCCGTTTCTTCAACACAAATGCGCCCGCGTTGTTCCGTTTCCTCGGAAAACATGGTCAAAACCTGTTCTAGTGGCAAGCTGCCAAGGTCTTTTCCATCCCGAGTTCGGACCGCTACCGTGCGCGACTCTTTCTCTTTATCACCAACAACAAGTATGTAAGGAACTCGTTGCATAGAATGACCGCGGATTTTAAAGCCGATCTTCTCGTTTCTCAAGTCACAAATCGCTCTAAAGCCGTTATTTTGCAATGATTTAGCAACTTCTTGCGCATAATCGGCCTGAGAGTCGGTAATATTCATCACAACGGCCTGTTCGGGTGCCAACCAAAACGGAAACGCGCCTTCGTACTGCTCGATCAAAATACCGATAAATCGCTCAAAAGAACCCAAAATTGCCCGGTGCAACATCACCGGAACTTGGCGACTGCCATCTTCAGCAACATATTGCGCGTCGAGACGGCCCGGCATGGAAAAGTCCACCTGAATGGTACCCAACTGCCAAACTCGACCAATACAGTCTTTTAATGAAAACTCAATCTTGGGGCCATAAAAGGCGCCCTCACCTGGCAGTTCCTGCCAAGGTAATTCTTTTGCATCTAGGGCTTGGCCCAATGCCGCTTCTGCACGATCCCAGTCTTCATCAGAACCCACTCGCTCTGGAGGCCGAGTAGAGAGACGATAGATAATTTCAGTAAAGCCAAAGTCGGCATAAACCTCATGGAGGAAATCAATAAACTGCGACACTTCCTGCTGAATCTGCTCTTCAGTACAGAAGATATGCGCGTCATCCTGAGTAAAGGAACGCACACGCATGATGCCGTGGAGTGATCCCGAAGGCTCATTGCGGTGGCAGGAACCAAACTCCGCCAGACGCAGCGGCAAATCTCTGTAGCTTTTTAAGCCCTGATTAAACACCTGCACATGACAGGGACAGTTCATCGGCTTAACAGCGTAAGTGCGATCTTCGGTTTGCAGGCTAAACATATCGTCGCCAAACTTATCCGCGTGCCCCGACTTCTCCCACAGACTCATATCAACAATCTGTGGCGTCTTAATTTCTTGGTTACCCTGTGCGCGCTGCTTACCGCGCATATATTCTTCAATGGCGCTATAAACACTCCAGCCCTTGGGGTGCCAAAAGATCGAACCCGGCGCCTCTTCCTGCATATGGTAGAGATCGAGCTTCTTATTAATCTTGCGGTGATCGCGCTTCTCGGCTTCAGCCAGACGGTTAATATAAGCCTTGAGCTCTTTCTTATTCGACCAAGCCGTGCCGTAAATACGCTGCAACATTTCATTGTTGCTGTCGCCACGCCAATAGGCGCCGGCAACCTTAGTTAACTTAAAGGCCGACAGTTTGCCAGTCGAAGGCACATGGGGCCCACGACATAGATCGATAAAATCACCCTGACGATAGAGGCCAATCGGCTGATCAGCAGGAATACTGGCAATAATCTCAGCTTTATAGGCTTCGCCAATCCCTTTAAAGAACTCAACCGCTTCATCGCGATCCCATTCTTCGCGACTAATGGCTAAGTCTTCAGTAGATAATTCAGACATACGCTTTTCGATAAGCTCTAAGTCTTCCGGCGTAAACGCCCGCTCAAAGGCAAAATCGTAATAAAAACCATCTTCAATCACAGGACCAATAGTCACCTGAGCAGAAGGAAATAATTGCTTAACCGCCATAGCCAGCAAGTGGGCAGACGAGTGACGGATAATATCCATAGCTTCATCGGAACGGTCAGTAACAATGGCCAGTGTTGCGTCTTGCTCTATAAGGTAAGAGGCATCAACAACGTCGCCATTAACCACACCAGCGAGGGTAGCTTTGGCCAGGCCCGCGCCAATATCAGCAGCTACATCGGCAACAGAAACAGGGTTTTCAAAAAGTCGTTGGGAACCGTCAGGTAGGGTAATTGCGGGCATAATGCTTTCCTTTTCAGTGGTGACCCATACTAGGGGCCACATGAGTTAATTTATAAGTGGGGCATTTTACCCTGTACAGCCCTAGATACAAGCCTTTCCAGCGATTGAGATAGGTTACAATGCGCAACATCTAATCTGATGAGTTTAACCATTCCGTGAAAATCTACGTCGACGCCGATGCCTGCCCCACCGTGATCAAAGATATCCTCTACCGCGTCTCCCAACGCACAGGGATCGAGGTTGTTCTAGTAGCCAACCAACCCCTCTCAATTCCCAGAATTCCGACTGTGCGCAGTATTCAGGTCAGCCAGGGCTTTGATGTAGCGGATGACCATATTGTTGAGTTGGTAGAAGCCGATGATTTGGTGATAACCGCAGATATTCCGCTGGCTGCTGAGGTAATTGATAAGGGTGGTAAAGCGTTGAATCCGAGAGGTGAGTTATATACCAAGGCCAATATCAAGGCGCGGCTGAATATGCGGGATTTTATGGACAGTATGCGTAATAGCGGTGTGCAGGTGGGTGGCGGGCCGCCACCGCTGAATCAGAAAGATAGGATGGAATTTGCTAATGCGCTGGATAAGTATTTGGCGCGGTTTGGTTAGTCAGCGACTTGATGGGAATAGTTAGTACCCAGCGGAATGCATGAGATCCTTCGGCTTCGCTCAGGATGACAATGTTTGCGGTTAGCCTGAGAGAGATCTTTCGGCTTCGCTCAGGATGACAATGTTTGCGGTTAGCCTGAGAGAGATCCTTCGGCTTCGTTTAGGATGACAATGTTTGTGGTTATCCTGAGAGACCCTTCGGCTTCGCCCAGGATGACAATGTCTGCGGTTATCCTGAGAGAGCG
>Ga0115003_10003004_pt1 | contig 13584 bp, 14 predicted proteins | sample ArcticOcean_MG_C_7_FD_88736 | JGI IMG/M metagenome (GOLD analysis project Ga0115003, IMG submission 88736) | Marine microbial communities from western Arctic Ocean - ArcticOcean_MG_CB11_88 | ecosystem: Environmental > Aquatic > Marine > Oceanic | place: Arctic Ocean: Canada Basin | collected... | reverse complement strand
GGTTAAAAATCATAGTAAGCGCGTCAGCCAGATTGAACTGCTGATCGCCAGCAGACATAAAATCACTGTCGCCAACACATAGAGCAGCGCCACAAAAAGGTGGCCATTTTGCCACAAACCCAAGGCATCAAGCGAGAAGGTTGAGAAGGTTGTAAAGGCACCGAGAAATCCAATCATCCACAGGCTGCGCATTTCCACTGGCAGTGCACTGCGTTCAATAATAATGACAAATAATATTCCCATCACAAAGCTGCCTAGCACATTAACCGTCAACGTGGCATAGGGGAATTTATGGCTCGACACCTGAAAGATCCAGGTGCTGACAGCATAGCGAGCCATGGCACCCAGTGCGCCACCCACTGCAACGGCAATCCAATTCATCACAAGGTTCCTTTATGCTTGTCATCGAGGCTGCGCAGATAGGCCAGCTTCTCAGATATTTTCTTCTCCAGACCGCGATCCGTGGGCTGGTAGTACTGTTTATCGTTGAGCTCTTCCGGCAAATAGCTCTCACCGGGGGTATAGCCACCCTCTTCATTGTGGGCGTAACGGTAGTCTTTGCCGTAATCCAACTCCTTCATCAGGCTCGTGGGGGCATTGCGCAGATGCATGGGCACTTCGTAGCTGGGCAGTGAGCGCACATCTGCCATAGTCGCCTTAAAGGCGCTGTACACCGCATTGCTCTTGGCCGCTACTGCGAGATAAACCACCGCCTGAGCCAGAGCCAACTCCCCTTCAGGACTGCCGAGACGTTCCTGAACATCCCAGGCACTCATGGCCAGCTCCAGCGCCTGTGGATCGGCATTGCCTATATCTTCACTGGCCATACGCACCAGACGCCGCGCTATATAAATCGGATCACAGCCGCCGTCTAACATGCGACACAGCCAATAAAGAGCAGCATCTGGAGACGAACCGCGCACTGACTTGTGCATGGCCGAGATCTGGTCGTAAAAATATTCGCCGCCCTTATCAAAGCGTCGAGTGTCTCCCACCAAGACCTGTTCCAACACCCCACGATCTATAGCGGCAACATCACCGGATTCACTGGCCAGATCATTGGCAATCTCCAGCAGATTAAGCGCGCGGCGGGCATCACCGTCTGCCGCACTGGCCAATAGATCCAGTGCCTCATCATCCAGCTGCAACTGACGCTCGCCCAATCCCGACTGCTGATCGGCCAAGGCCTGCTGAATGACGGTTTTGATCTGTTCGTTATCGAGGCTTTTCAGCACATAGACACGACATCGTGACAGCAGTGCATTGTTTAACTCAAAGGAAGGGTTTTCGGTGGTAGCACCGATAAACACCACAGTGCCATCTTCAACAAAGGGCAGAAAGGCATCCTGCTGAGACTTATTAAAGCGATGTACCTCATCCACAAACAGAATGGTTTTGCGCCCGCGCAGGTCGCGCTGCTCTGTGGCCTTGGCTATGGAAGCTCTAATCTCTTTTACCCCAGACAGCACCGCGGAGATACTCTCAAAGTGGGCATCCGCCGAAGCGGCAATAATTTTCGCCAGAGTGGTCTTACCGACTCCCGGTGGACCCCAAAATATCATTGAGTGCAGCGCGCCGCCCTCAATCGCCTCGCGCAGCGGTTTACCCGGCCCGATCAAGTGCTCCTGACCATAAAAACCATCGAGAGTCGCCGGGCGCATACGCGCCGCTAAGGGGCGATAAACCGTCTGGCTAAAGAGATCAGTTGGCATTATTGATTACATCGACCCCATCGGGAGCCTGAAAGACAAATAGATCTCCAGGAAGTACCGGATTGAGCTCAAGCTGGCTAAAACGAATGCTGGTGGTCTGACCCAGGGTATCAGTCAAGGCAATAGAAGCGGGCTTACTGCCATCAAAGGCAATGGTCATGCTATCGAACAGACTGCCGCCCTGCTCCGGCTTTAGCTCAAAGCACCCCTCGGCAAGCTGGGTGACAAAGTAGGCATCGTCAAGCTGATCCAGATCACCGGAAAATAGGATCGCCGGCGTGGTGGCTATATCGTCATTAAAGGGCTGGATAATCACCTGTTCCAGATCCGGGTCATAGATCCACAGGGTCAGGCCATCGGCAATAATCTGCTGGGGCATGGGTGTCTCAACCACCCAGCGCAGGCGATTCGGCTGGGACACTTGAAACAGCCCTTCTGAGGCCTGCAGTTCAAAGCCATCCCCGTCGGTGATTTGCTGTTCAAAGCGTGCTGACAGACTAGTGATGGGCTGCAATAGATCGCGCAGCTGTTGGATATCTTCTTGAGCGCCACCGGACCAGCTATTGGTGGTAAAAACTAGCGCAAAAAATAGAAAAAGAGGCAGAGCAATTTTGTGCAGTGAGCGCATCATCTGTTTTATCACCTGGCCGCAGGCCAATAAGGTCAATTAAAGCAGAGGATTCTACCGCTTTTTAGGCCATTGAAGTAGTCACATTTGACTCAGAGACTAGCTTCAGCAGGAAACGCTCAGAGGATCCGCTGCCATCACCTACAGTTTCACGGCGGACGATTATTTTTTCTCGGTAATAGGCGGCACAGCCCAATATCAAACCCTCGGCCACGTCGCCCATACAGCGGGGCGACTGATAAATGACTTCCATCCGGGTGTCGGTATAGTGGGTGCATTTAAAGGTGGGTGGAGAGGCGTGGGGATAGAGTTTTTTCACTTCGCCATGGATAAAGCCATCGACCTTGGAGAGCAGCGCAAAAGATGAATTCAGGTTAGTGATCCACTGCGGATAGGCGGCCATCAGTTCGGCAAACAGATAGACACCAAAGGTTTTTGTCAGATGGCTGGTAGAGAGGTCTATTTTTTTGCTCAGTACGGCAATCATAGTGATCAGTTCAGCACTCGAGAAGCCTTAAAGCGACGATTGACACAAATTTCCTATTAGTGTCTTTTGGCAAAAAAAGCGGCGCACTCGCCCCTCTAAATGCCAAGTTTTCGAAAAGTATAGACCAGCCTACCCGGGGTGCAAGGTTGAATGCCCAAACCGTCCAAACTCGCAGCCTCAGGACGTCTCCATGCGCAGCACAGACCAGGCGTGATACTGATCCATAATCTCCATCACAGCAGCTTGATCGATACAGTCACGTGATAGCACGGCGCCAAAATTAGCTTGAGATTTGATGTACAGGAACTTATAGATCGCGGCAGTTACCGCTGTGCTCACCTGTAAATCCCAATCCTCCACATTCGCCCGCAACTCCCTACGCACAGCCAAATAGGTCTTCTGTAACCAAGAGCCATCCAAGACCCGCTGTGTGCTTTTACCCGCAGAATCAAGTGTCAGTTGAGCTGGCCAGAGGCCAATAACCAGATCGAAATAACGAGATAGATCATCTTCCCTGATAACTGTTGTCATGTGGCTTTCCTCCTATTAAGTTTGATGGGTAAACATCGAAAATAAAGCCTATTCCGGGCAATCAATCTCCCAAGTTTCCCTCGGGCCCGCGAAGGCATTCGGCCTGTTCGGTAATCACGCGCAGCACATCCAATCCAACTGTTGAAATAACTTCCACGCAGTCGCCCAAGTCGACGGCGGAATAACTTACAACCTCCGTCTTCCCATCAGAGGCCAAAGAAAGTCTATAAGGTCGCCAATTTGGAAAAAGCTCGGCTGTTTGTCGCCGGTTTCAATCACTGCGCCACTGAGCTCGCTTCCCTTGCTGACAAATAAACCGCGCAAGCTTAGATCCAGTGGAGTTTCTGGAAGTTCTGCGAGGGCTATTTCTGGTGTGGCGGTTTGTTCGACGGTTCCCATAAGAAACATATCGGCGATAGACGAATAACTTATAGTGTCGGGCTTTGTGCCATTGTTTGTTGCAGGCGGTTGAGCGGCATAGTTGGACCGTTGGGGGGCGACACGTAGATTATTAAGGTCCTGACTGGCCGTTAAACAAAGCACCAGTAGCCAGCCGAAAAGGAGGACGGCTGCGAGCGGCCGCCATATATTTTGCAATTCCAATTGCATGGTACTTCCTTGATTTAGAACTCTTCCCTGATTTAGCCGTGACCCATCATCCTGATGGTAGTCTAGTCGGCCTTTGAGACTTCTCTAATTTTTCTTTGCGGCGATTATCAACGCCCACTCTGCGACAGTATGTCACGACTACCATTGCTGCTCATGGGGCTCACCACTCCAGCCACCTCCATCTGCTCAATCAAGCGTGCAGCGCGGTTATACCCCACTCTTAACTTGCGCTGCACCGATGAGATCGACGCTTTGCGGCTCTCGAGAACAAAGGCCACTGCTTCGTCATAGAGCGGATCCGATTCTGGGTCGTCTTCGCCCTCTTCCCCCGTGCTATAGCCCGGTACAGGAATTGACGAGACAGCCGCTTCGTCAGTGATATCGGTGAGGTAGTTGGGTTCGCCACGACGTTTCCAGTCGGCAACGACTTTATGCACTTCGTGGTCGTCGACAAAACAGCCGTGGATACGTTCTGGGACGCTGGTGCCCGGGGGCAGATAGAGCATGTCACCATTGCCCAATAGCTGCTCTGCGCCGCCTTGATCAAGAATGGTTCTTGAGTCGATCTTTGACGAGACTTGGAAGGCAATTCGTGTGGGGACGTTGGCTTTGATTAGGCCGGTAATAACGTCAACCGACGGCCGCTGAGTGGCTAGTATTAAGTGGATACCGGCGGCTCTTGCCTTCTGTGCAATTCGGGCAATTAGCTGCTCTACCTTTTTGCCGACGATCATCATCATATCGGCGAATTCGTCGATCACTACAACGATGTAGGGCAGTGTTTCCAGAGCTGGTGCCTCTGGAGCTTCTTGGGTGGCATCCCAACCCATCTCATCTGGATTAAATGTCCACAGAGGATCGGTAATCGGCTCGCCAGCTTTGATGGCGTCTTCAATTTTACGGTTGTAACCGGCCAGGTTGCGCACACCCAGTGCGGCCATCAGTTTGTAGCGTCTCTCCATTTCGCCAACACACCAACGCAGTCCACTGGCGGCGTCTTTCATGTCAGTGATAACTGGAGTCAGCAGATGGGGAATGCCATCGTAAACCGATAGCTCAAGCATTTTTGGATCAATAAGGATCAACCGCACTTCTTCTGGTGAGGCTTTAAACAGCAGGCTCAAGAGCATGGTGTTGATGCCAACAGATTTACCTGAACCTGTTGTTCCTGCTACTAGCAGGTGTGGCATGCGACCCAGATCGGCAACTATTGGGATGCCTGCAATATCGTGGCCCAGTGCCAGGGTGACGGGTGAGCTGGAGCGGTCGTAGGCTTCAGATGAAAGTACTTCACTGAGGCGTACCATCTCGCGCTTTTCATTGGGGATTTCAATGCCGACGACGGACTTGCCGGGAATCACTTCCACCACGCGCACGCTGATTACGGCCATCGAGCGGGCCAAGTCTTTGGCCAAGCCACTGATGCGGCTGACTTTGATACCGGCGGCGGGCTGAATCTCAAACCTTGTAACCACTGGGCCTGGCAACACCTCTACTACATCGGCTTTGATACCAAAGTCGAGAAGCTTGTGTTCGAGTAGGCGCGACAGGTGTTCTAGGGATTCGGCGGAGTAGCCACTATTAGTATTGTTGTCGGCGGGATCCAGTAGGTTTATCGGCGGCAGTGAGCCAATCACTTCGGTGTCGCCAAAGAGTGTCTGCTGTTTTTCACGTTCTATGCGTTTGCTGACCACCGGCTTGGCTTTGGGCGGCTGAATGGTCGGCGGGATACGCAGCTTTTGCATCTTGGTTTCGACTTCGACTTTTGCCTGGCGCTCGAGAACCGCTTCTCGGGACTTGGCTTTTTCGGCGCGGGCGATTTTCATTGCCGCAAGCTTGCTCCGTGCTCGGTCGTAGAGATCGATGGCGGCAAGACCGAGGCGGTCAATCAGCGAGATCCATGAGATATCGACAAAGACGGTGAGTCCGAACAAGAACAGGGACAGCAGGATCAAGGTGCTGCCAACATAGCTGAATACCGCCATGGTGGCTTCGCCGATCTTGTTGCCGAGTATGCCGCCGACGCCAAAGGGATAGCTGTTGTGGACTTCGGCGTATCGAATGTTGGCCAGTGAGGTGGCGCTGATCATCACCAAAATAAAACCGATCACCCGCAGGGTGAAGGTGACTGAGTCAAAGGCGTCTGCTTCACGGAGTATATAGGTGCGCAGTATCTGTATTGCACGGACTGCGAGCAGTGCCGGGAACAGATAGGCCATCACCCCAAACAGGGCAAAGAAGATGTCGGCAATCCAGGCGCCAGCAAGACCCACGGCATTGTTGAGTTCGCCGCGAGTGCCGGTGTGTGACCAGCCGGAATCATTGGCAGAGTAACTGAGCAGGGCCAGGAGCAGTATCGAGCAGAGAGCAATCCAGCCGATTAAGGCGCCCTCGGCGAGCAATCGCTTGCCGCGGGTTTCGTTATAGCTGGCTTCCACTGGTGCTGGGTTACGCGGCTTTCGCTTATCTGTGCTCAACGGGTATTTCCCTGTGTGTTAATGCAGGGGCAATTGTAGCCCGTTGAGAATTAAATGCTATGTTTGAGCCGCGCTTAATCGCCCAGTTGCCTAATCAATTCAGCATCTTAAAGTGTGCGAGCCCTAAAGATAGTGTAAAAACTTATTTGTCCGCGCCATGGGATTGATTATGATGGCGCTCTGTTTTTAAACGCTGCCTTTATTGGCCTTCGTTCCCATACAAATCGCATATACATATAGTAGAGAGAGACCATGTCTGAGACACAACATTATCCACTGATTATTTTAGGTTCTGGCCCCGCTGGCTGGACCGCTGCTGTTTACGCCGCAAGGGCCAATCTGAGCCCGGTTGTTATTACTGGCATTCAGCAAGGTGGTCAGTTGACCACTACAACGGATGTGGATAACTGGCCTGGAGACGCCGATGGTGTTCAGGGTCCAGAGTTGATGGAACGCATGCAAAAGCACGCGGAACGCTTTGATACTAAGACGATTTTTGATCATATAGATGAAGTGGTTCTCGACGAGCGCCCTTTCCGCCTCAAAGGCTCTAACAACTATACTTGCGATTCGCTGATTATTGCCACGGGTGCCTCGGCGCAGTATTTGGGGCTGCCCTCTGAAGAGGCGTTTATGGGTAAAGGCGTCAGTGCCTGTGCGACCTGTGATGGTTTTTTCTATCGCAATAAGCCGGTCGCGGTGCTCGGTGGCGGTAATACTGCTGTTGAAGAAGCGCTCTATCTGTCAAATATCTGTAGCGAGGTGACATTGATTCATCGTCGCGATGAGTTGCGCGCGGAGAAGATGCTCCAAGATAAGCTCTTTGAAAAAGAGAAAAACGGCAATATCACCATTGAATGGAGCCACAATCTCGACGAAGTACTGGGTGATGATGCCGGTGTAACTGGGGTGCGTATTAAGAGTACCGCTGATGGCGCTACCAAAGATCTGACTGTCGATGGTGTGTTTATTGCCATTGGCCACAAACCCAATACCGATATCTTTGCCGACAAGCTGGCCATGAAAGATGGCTACTTGACGATTACTGGCGGCATGGCGGGCAACGCAACTGAAACCAGCGTATCTGGCGTATTTGCTGCTGGCGATGTGGCTGACCACGTCTATCGTCAGGCGGTTACTTCTGCGGGCAGTGGCTGTATGGCGGCGCTGGATGCGGAGCGTTTTCTGGATCAGTAAATAAAGAGGCGCTCTAGTTAGCAGCTCTAGATAGCAGCTCTAGTTGGCAATTCTAAATAGCCACTCTAAATAGCAACTCTAAATAGCAACTCTGGAGTCTGTTTGTGCAGATACCTCTGCTAGATGACGACAACCCACAGTTCCCGGATCCCCGGGGTGCATTAACTGAACCCGACGGCCTTCTCGCCGTCGGCGGTAATCTACAGCCGCAAACTCTCCTGAGCGCCTACCGCTCAGGTATTTTCCCCTGGTATCAAGATGATGATCCGATTCTGTGGTGGAGCCCTGCCACTCGCTGTGTGCTGCCACCCTCAGATCTGCACTGTTCCAAAAGTTTGCGTAAGACTCTGCGCCGCAATGATTATCAGGTCAGCCTCAATCACAGTTTTGGCGAAGTGATTCAAGCCTGTAGTGAACCTCGCGACGATGATGGCGGCACCTGGATCACTGAGGAAATGATGGCGGCTTATACCGAGCTGCATCTGCAGGGAAAGGCTCATTCTATTGAGGTTTGGCTGGACAGTGAATTGGTTGGCGGACTCTATGGCGTGGCGGTTGGCAGTCTGTTTTGCGGTGAGTCAATGTTTAGTCGCCAGGCTAGCGCGTCGAAAATAGCGATGGCCCATCTCTGTCGCTGGGGCTTGGAATCAGGCCTAGAACTTATCGATTGTCAGCTGGTCAATCCTCACCTGGTTAACCTAGGTGCTGTGAGTATTGAGCGCAGCGCATTTCTAACTCAGCTCTCAGAGTGCCGCGATAAACCGCTAAATTGGCCGTCCCGCAGTAGTGGTGAAGAGTCCAGCAGATTGCATTATCAGTGGTAATCAAGTGGCTGAAAAAATCTCATTGAGTATACTCCGCCGCTGAACTACTCTTGTGTCTATTGTCGAAGAATACGTCCCCTACAAGGTAGCCACTTATGACCCGCGATATATCGCCAGATATAGGCACGATCAAGCTCTGTTTGACCGAGGCCCATGACTGTAGTTATCTCCCTGATCGACAGTCGACAACCGCTTTTGTCGATCCTGAGATGCGCATTGATGTTGAGCTCTACTCGCGCATGACCAAGCTTGGCTTCCGCCGCAGTGGCCCCTTTCTCTATGCTCCCAAGTGCTCTGGCTGCAATGCCTGTATTCCGGCGCGCTTGCCGGTTGACGACTTTAAACCGACTCGCGGACAGAAACGCTGTTGGAAGAAAAACGACGATATTATTGTTGAGCAGCTGGACGGGATTAATGTTGGAGAGCATTTCCCAATCTATGCACGCTATATAGAACAGCGCCACAGTGACGGTGATATGTACCCGCCCTCGCGACGTCAGTTTGAAGATTTTCTCGGCAACCCCTGGGAATGCACTCAGTTTCTCGAGTTTAGATTGGGCGATCAACTGATCGGCTGTGCGGTAATTGATGTGATTGAAAATGGGCTCTCGGCTATCTATACCTATTTCGATCCAGACTTCTCCGACCGTGGTCTCGGGGTGCTGGCGATCCTTGTGGAGATCGATCTGGCTCAGCGTCTTGGCCTAGAACATCTCTATTTAGGCTACTGGATTTCTGGCTGTGACAAAATGAAATATAAAACTAATTACCGTCCCCTTGAACTATACAGACAAAATAGCTGGCGAATTGCCGAATGACTTTGCTATACGGGCCAATTTAAGGCAAACTTGCCGCGCTTTTGGGTTCCGCTTAGGTGTCCATTTAGCATTGGTTTTAAACAATCTCATTTGACGGGCACTACATTAAGCTTATGGCGAAAGAAGATCACATTGAATTTGAAGGCGAGGTCATCGACACCCTGCCGAACACGACTTTTCGAGTTAAGTTGGAAAATGATCACGTGATCATTGCCCATATCTCTGGAAAGATGCGCAAGCACTACATTCGTATTCTTACGGGTGACAAGGTTAAGGTTGAGATGACTCCCTATGACCTAACTAAAGGTCGTATTACCTTTAGAGAGCGATAAGCTCAGTCCTTTTCACACTATATCGTGCATAAAAAAACCGTCCCATGGGCTCCATGGGACGGTTTTTTGCTGGCTGTCATTTACGCCGTGAATTACTCGCTGGTAGCGAGCTCATCCTCAGTGTGCACAACCAACTCGCCGTCTTCGACTCGCACAAACGCGGTACCGCCCTTCTCAGATAGGCTGCCAAACAATACTGCTTCGGCCAGTGGCTTTTTAATCTTCTCTTGTAGCAATCGATCCATGGGCCGCGCGCCCATCTTGGCGTCGTAACCATTTACCGCTAACCACTCTCGAGAATCGTCATCTATATCCAGGAAGACTTTCTTGCTGTCCAACTGCGACTGCAACTGCACCAAGAACTTGTCCACCACCGTGGTAATCACATCCATGGACAGCTCAGCAAACTGCACAATACTGTCGAGACGGTTGCGGAACTCAGGGGTAAACATTTTCTTGATCGCTTCCATACCGTCGGTGCGGTGATCCTGTTGCGCAAAGCCCATTGATGAACGGCTCATCAACTCAGCGCCGGCATTGGTGGTCATAATCAAAATAACGTTGCGGAAATCCGCTTTGCGACCATTGTTGTCGGTGAGCGTGCCGTGGTCCATAACCTGAAGTAACAGGTTGAAGACATCCGGGTGGGCTTTTTCCACTTCGTCCAAGAGCACGATGGAGTGCGGGTGCTTGTTGACTGCATCGGTTAACAACCCGCCCTGATCATAGCCAACATAGCCTGGAGGCGCGCCGATCAATCGCGACACAGTGTGACGCTCCATATACTCGGACATATCAAAGCGCATCAGATTGACCCCAAGAATATTCGCCAGCTGACGACTAACTTCGGTTTTACCGACGCCAGTGGGACCGGCAAACAGGAAACTACCGATAGGCTTAGTGCCTTCACGCAATCCAGCGCGAGCCATTTTGATTGAGGTGGTGAGCACATCGATGGCTGGATCCTGACCAAATACCACCATCTTTAACTTCTCAGACAGACCTTTGAGCTGCTCTTTATCCGAGCTTGAAACACTCTTGGCGGGTATCCGGGCAATCTTTGAGATAACCATTTCGATATCACTGACACCAACGATCTTCTTGCGCTTGCTGGCGGGCTGCAGGCGCTGATAAGCGCCGGCTTCATCGATTACATCGATGGCCTTATCGGGCAAGAAGCGATCATTGATATGTTTGGCAGCCAGTTCTGCGGCGACTTTTAAGGCCGGGTTACTGAACTTGAGATCGTGATGTTCTTCAAAGCGTGACTTCAGGCCTTTGAGGATCTGATAGGTCTCCTCCACTGACGGCTCTTCCACATCAATCTTTTGGAAGCGTCGCGACAGCGCCTGATCCTTTTCAAAAATACCGCGGTACTCCTGATAAGTTGTGGAGCCAAAGCAGCGCAGCTTGCCAGAAGATAGCAACGGCTTGAGCAGGTTGGAGGCATCCATCACGCCACCGGATGCGGCGCCAGCACCAATAATGGTGTGGATCTCGTCGATAAATAGGATTGAGCCATCACGCTCGCCGAGCTCAGCAATAATCCCTTTGAGGCGTTTTTCAAAATCGCCTCGGTACTTGGTGCCAGCCAGCAGGCCACCCATATCCAATGAGTAGACAACACTGCCTTTTAACGGCTCGGGGACTGCGTCTTCGATAATAAGTTTTGCCAGACCTTCGGCGATGGCGGTTTTGCCGACACCGGATTCGCCCACTAACAGCGGGTTGTTCTTACGCCGTCTAACCAATATCTGGCTGACCCGCTCGACTTCCGCGGCACGTCCGATCAGGGGATCTATATTGCCCAGGGCAGCCTGTTCGTTGAGGTTGGTCGCAAACTGACTGAGCAGGCTCTCTTCCTGAGAATCCGTGGCCGTGGCAGACTCTGCGTTGCTGGTGGAGTCTTCACTGCTGCTCTCGGGCTGATCGACATATTTCGAGATGCCGTGGGAGATGTAGTTGACCACATCAATGCGTGCAATATTCTGTAGCCGCAAAAAGTAAACCGCCTGACTCTCCTGCTCACTAAAGATCGCAACAATCACATTGGCGCCGACCACTTCGCTGTGGTTAGCCGAGTTAACCTGGAATACTGCACGCTGTAATACTCGCTGAAAACCGTGTGTGGGCTGAGTCTCCTGCTCCAGTTGAATGTCTGAAATGATTGGCGTCGTCGAGTCGACAAACTCTATAAGATCTTGCCGCAGCACGCTGATATCGGCTCCACAGGCCTTGAGCACATTTGATGCCGAGGCATCATCCAGCAGTGCCAAAAGCAGATGTTCGACAGTCATAAATTCATGACGCTTGTCTCTGGCGCTTTTGAAGGCCAGATTGAGGGTAACTTCCAGTTCTCTACTTAGCATAGTCTTTACTCTTCTTCATCGTTACAGGGTTCTACTTCACATAAAAGCGGGTGCTGGTGGTCCCTCGAATACTGATTAACTGTGCCCGCTTTCGTCTCTGCCACATCTTTAGTATAGATGCCACAGACGCCCTTTCCGTCGGTATGAATAGCTAACATGATGCGCGTTGCGTTTTCGCGCGTCTTTGAGAAAAACTTTTCCAGTAATTCGACGACAAATTCCATCGGTGTGTAATCGTCGTTTAATAGCACTACTTTGAACATTGATGGCTTCTTTAGCTTCGGCCTTTCTGTTTCGACCACAGTATTGCCGTCATGTTGCCAAGAAGGTATATTTTTATCGTCACTCATACAATTTTTGCCAATTAGTTTACATATAGGGTACGTATTTCATCTTACATCAGATTGGTGATTCTGCTAAACGATGAGAGGTCTTGACAGGGGTATTCAACTATTTACAGTGGGCGCAGCTTGTAACATCTTGTCTTTTTACAACGGAATGGGAAAGAACAAAATGGAGAGACAAAAAGCATGGCAGATACAGGTAGAGTTAAATGGTTTAGCAATGACCGGGGTTTTGGGTTTATAGAGCCTGACAATGGCGAACGAGAGCTGTTTGCCCATCATCAGAACATCATTATGGAAGGCTATAAAACACTAAAATGTTTTCAGCGGGTTACCTATGAGGTGGAGCACGGCGAAAATGGCCGCCACGCAGTCAATATCATCCCCGGTGAAGCACCGAAACCGCAAAAGAGCCGTGATACTTCAATTGAGCAAACGTCTAAGCCCGATGTTTAAAGCTGCTATTGGTAAAGTGCTTTAGGGGCTAACTGTCGATAAGAATAATCACTAGAAATAAAAAGACCGGCTGTTAAGCCGGTCTTTTTATGGATCTAAACTGCCCTAAAAAAGAGCTATTACATGTTTTCGATCATTACATCGCCGAACTCTGAACAGGACATCAATGTTGCATCGTCCATCAGTCGCTCGAAATCATAGGTGACTTTCTTTTCAGAGATAGCCCCTTCGATGCCTTTGATGACTAGGTCAGCAGCTTCGCCCCAACCCATATGGCGCAACATCATCTCAGCTGAGAGGATCAGTGAGCCAGGGTTAACCTTGTCTTGGCCAGCATACTTAGGTGCTGTGCCGTGAGTGGCTTCAAAGATAGCAACGTCGTCAGACAGGTTAGCGCCTGGAGCAATACCAATACCGCCTACCTGAGCAGCCAGTGCATCAGAGATATAGTCGCCGTTCAGGTTCAACGTGGCAATCACGCTGTACTCATCAGGACGCAGGATAATCTGCTGTAGCATGGCATCAGCAATAACATCTTTAATGACAATGTCTTCGCCAGTGTTTGGGTTCTTAACCACGTGCCATGGGCCACCGTCTAAAGGCTGTGCATCAAACTGCTCGCGAGCTACTTCATAGCCCCAGTCGCAGAAAGCACCTTCGGTGAACTTCATGATGTTGCCTTTGTGAACGATAGTCACAGACGGCTTGTTTTGATCGATGGCGTACTGAATCGCTTTGCTAACAAGACGCTTAGTGCCCTGCTCTGATACGGGCTTAACGCCGATACCGCAGTTCTCGTC
>Ga0115003_10003000_pt1 | contig 13588 bp, 18 predicted proteins | sample ArcticOcean_MG_C_7_FD_88736 | JGI IMG/M metagenome (GOLD analysis project Ga0115003, IMG submission 88736) | Marine microbial communities from western Arctic Ocean - ArcticOcean_MG_CB11_88 | ecosystem: Environmental > Aquatic > Marine > Oceanic | place: Arctic Ocean: Canada Basin | collected... | reverse complement strand
ATATAATATATAGTTTAGATAACTGAAAAAAAAAATGAAAAAAAACAAAAAATAAATTTAATATTAAAATATTAAAAAAAAAAAAAAAAAAAAAAAAAAAATAAAAAAAAAAAAAAAAAAAAAAAAAAAAAAAAAAAAAAAAAAAAAAAAAAAAAAAAAAAAAAAAAAAGAAAAAAAAAAAAAAAAAAATATAAGTTAATAGCTAAAAGCAAAAAAAGCATACTAAAAATAATACTAGAAAATAATATAAATATACCTTTTTCATGTAAAAATGGAAGTTGTAAATCATGTATTGCAAAATGTTTATCAGGAAAAGTTAAAGAGGATAAGAATGGTTATATGAAAAAAAAATCAGAATACATACTAACATGTATAAGTTATGTAAAAAAAAATAATACAATAATTAAAATAGAATAGTTTAAAATTAATTAAACAAATTTTTTCTTTTTAATAAAACTTCCATAAATTTTATTTCATAAATACTATTAAATATTTTATAAGGCAAATAAATTATATGCATACTTGATATAACTAATAAAAAATAATTTTCACCTCTACTAACATATTTTATTTGATCTCAATTAACAGGCATTCCTTGTTTTGTATTAAGCTGAATAACAATCTTTTGACTACTAATTTGATAATTAACTTTTTCAAAAATCACTCTATTTTCATCAAATTTTGTAATTCCATAAAACTTGATAAACCAAAATAAAAAATAAAAAAAAATAGAAATAAAGAAGAAGAAAAAAGATAGAAAAAAATTTAAAAAAAAAATAAAAGAAGATATTATTATAATTACAATAAAAAATCATCATTGATTATAAATTATATTTTTTAAACAGTATTTAATATACAAATTACTATTTAATTTATATTTTTTAGTTTTTATTAACATAATTTAAAATTAAAATTTTATTAAAAGAAATTTTTAAAAATTACTGTTTATTCTTTTTATTTTTTTTTAATTGATCAACTATTGAGTCTTCATTTAAAAAAAACCTAATAATAATTTGCTGAATAAAAGTAAATAAATTTGAAACAAAATAATAAAATATTAAACCAGATGAAAATGAATTCAAAATAAACATAAAACCTAAAGGCATTATGTAGGAAAAAATTTTCATAGAATTTTGATTATTAGAGTCGTTTTTTGACGAACTATATAATAATGTAGATGATAAAGACATTAATAGAGTAAACATACTCACATGGTTCCCGTATCAAGGAATAATAAAAGAAAAATTATAAATAGAATCATAAGTTGATAAATCCTCAGACCAAAGAAACTTTTTTTGCCTAAAATTTATAATATTAGGAAAAAAATTAAACATAGCTAAAAGTATCGGCATTTGTAATAAGACAGGAATACATCCGCTTAAAGGATTAATTCCGGAATCTTTATAAAGTTCCATTTGCTTCATTTGAACTTCCTGAATATCATTACTATTTAATTTTATCGAATCTAGCTCAGGTTTAAGAATTCTCATTTTAGCGGTGGATACATATGATCTATAAGAAAGTGGAAATAAAAAAAGCCTTATAATTAAAACTAAAAAAACTATTATTAACCCATAATTACTTATATATATATTTAAAAATTTAAAAATAGAAATAATAAAAAATTTATTAATTCATTTAATAATAGGTCATCCTAAAGAAATATTAGATATAAAGCTTTTATTAATTTTATATAATTCTTCATATAAATTTGGACCAAAATAAAAAATAAAATTATTGCTAATTTCTTTAAAATCGTTAATAAAAAAAGATAAATTTATCATTGCTAGTTTTAAAGATTTTTTATCTTGAATAGTTGGCAATATTGATAAAGAACATTTGCTGAAATACTTTTCAGAAATAATACCAGATGTAAAAAATTTCTGTTTAATAGAAATTCATTTAATATTATTTCTAATATTTTTAAATTCCTTAATATTAGAATTTTCATTCAAGTGATTAAAACCATTACTTTTTGAATAATAATTTATAGTTGATTTATTCCTACTATCATTAATATTTTTTTCTAAACGCTTAACAAGATTATGTCATAAAAAATTAATTAAATCACTGTCTAAATAAGATTTCATTCCAAAAAATTTTAATCTATAACCAACTGAGTATTCATTAAATGGAATTGAAAATATCTGCCTTAAATAAGAATTATCAGATATATTTAAAGTGAAAATTAATTTAGCGACTTGATATTTATTAGCAATACTATTAACTATTAATGTCTCAAAAAATAAATCATTAGTATGAAAACTGACATTATTAAAAATAAATTCTAAAAACATTTCATTACTCTGGGAATCTAATAAAATTAAAGGTAAAAAATTATAATCCTTATATTTTTTTAATATAACTTTTTTAATTAAACCGCCTTTAGAATTAAATCTTACTTTAATTAAATTGTTTTCAAGAACAAAATCTTTTTGCTTGCCTGATATAAAATTAGAAAAAACTAAATTAAAACTTTTTTTATTTTCATTTAAACTATTATATGAATTATCATAAAATAATTTTTCATATTTAATTAATTCTTTTTCATTTTGAAAGTTTTTATTGTTATGGCTTATTGGCTTAGGTGAAAAAAAATGAAAATAAAAAAACAAAAGCAAAAATATAAATAGTAATCCTAAAAATTGACTTTTATCCATAGTATTTAAAAAAAAATTAAATTATAAAATTATAAAAATAAACTTTATAAAAAAATAAAATATCAATAAAATTTACAAATTTTATAAACAAAAATAACATCAAAAATTAAAATAAAATACTATTATTTTTGTATAATAAAAGTATATCAATTATATTTGTATAAATATTAAAAAATTTCAAAATGGCACATCCTAAAAGAAAAACATCAAAATCAAGAAAAAAAAAAAGAAGAACTCATCATAAATTAAAAGTTAATAACTTTTCTATATGCCCAAGTACAGGAGAAATGCACTTATCTCATAGAGCTTTTTGGCACGAAGATAAATTATATTACAAAGGAAAAACTATAATAGAGAAAAATCTAGATTAGTTTTTTTTTATATTAATAAGTTAAAAAAAACATATAAAATAATTATTTTATAATTTTAATAAAATTAAAATTATTTTAAAAATGAAAATCAAAGCATCAATAACAGGAATAAGTGGATATATACAAGAATATGTTTTAACAAATTTTGAATTAGAAAAAATAATAAACACCAATAATGAATGAATCATAAATAGAACAGGAATAAAAGAAAGAAGAATATTAAAAAAAAAAAAAAAAGAAAAAAAAAAAAAAAAAAAAAAAAAAAAAAAAAATAAAGGAAATTCAAAAATGGAAATAAAAGCAAAAAAGAAACTAATTAAAAAAAAAAAAGTAAAAACAAAAAAAATAGATTTAATAATATGCTCAACAATAACTCCTGATTTTATTTTTCCATCTAATGGAAGTATTATATCAAATGCAATAAAAGCGATAAACTCTTTTAGTTATGATATAAATGCAGCTTGTTCTGGATTTTTATACGCAATGACAATAGGGGCTCAGTTTATAGAAACAGAAAAATATAAACTCATAATGATAATAGGAGTAGATAAAATGTCAAGTATTATAAATTATAGAAATAAATCAAATTGTATATTATTTGGGGATGGAGCAGGAGTAATATTATTAGAGCCAAATAAAAAAAAGTTAGGAATAATAGATAGTATATCAAAATCTGATGGAAAAGGAAGAAAATATCTTTATCAAAAAAAAAAAAAATATTTATATCAAGACGGAAAAAATGTATTTAAGTTTGCGGTAAATGAATTAGTGAATATATCAAAAGAAATAATCAAAAAAAATAAAGTAAATATTGAAGATATAGATTTTTTAATACCACATCAAGCTAATAAAAGAATTATAAATTCAGTTTCAAAAAATATAAATATTAATAAAAAAAAAGTAATAATAACAATAGATAAATATGGAAATACCACAAATGGAACTATACCAATATCATTATGGAATGATGAATCAAAATTTAAAAAAGGAAATAAAATAATACTATCAGTTTTCGGAGCAGGATTTTCATCAGGATCTATATACTTGAAATGATCTTATAACTAAAAATAAAAATGAAAATAAAAAAAATTAAAAACTTAATAAAATTTATAAAAGATTTAAATATAAATGAAATAACAATTGAAACGAAAAAAATAAAAATAATATTCAAAGAAAATAAAAAAGAAAGTAATAAAGAATATAAAAAAGAAAACAATAAAGAAGATGAAGAAGAAAATAATAAGGAAAATGATAGAAAAAAAACTACTTGTAAAAAATATTTAAAAATAAAATCTCCAATTATCGGAACATTCTATAGTTCAAAAAATCCAAAAGAAAAACCTTTTGTTAAGGAGGGAGATAAAATAAAAAAGGGAGAAATATTATGTATCATAGAATCAATGAAGATATTTAATGAAATTGAATCAGAATTTGATGTAAAAATAATTAAAGTACTTGCAAAAAATCTATCATCTATAGAATACAATCAAGAAATGTTTTTAGTCCAATTATTATAACTCAATATGTTGTTTAAAAAAATATTAATTGCGAATAGAGGAGAAATTGCAATAAGAATAATAAGAACATGTAAAGAAATGAATATTAAAACAGTCTCAATACATACAAAAATAGATAAAAATAGTTTACATACAAAATTATCAGATGAAACAATTTGCATTGGAAAATCATATTTAAATATTAAAAATATAATAGCTGCTGCCGAGATAACAAACGCAAATGCAATACATCCAGGATATGGATTTTTATCAGAAAATTACAAATTTTCTAAAACATGCAAAAGTCATAATATAAAATTTATAGGACCCTCTTATGAAGTAATAAAAAAAATGTCAAATAAGACAAATGCAAAAAAAATAATGAAAAAAAATAAATTAAATATTATATGAGGGTCTAAAAAATCATTAAAAAATTTTAAAGAAGGATTAGAGATATCAAAATACATAGGATTTCCAATTATATTAAAAATAGAAAACGGCGGTGGCGGAAAAGGAATAAAAATAGTAAAACAGGAAAAAGATTTTAAATTTCAATGAAAAAATTTAAAAATAGAATTAAAATCAAATAATAAAAAAATTTATGTGGAAAAATTTATTAAAAATCCTAAACATATAGAATTTCAAATTATAGGAAATCCTAATAAAAAAGTTTATCATTTATCAGAAAGAGAATGTTCTATACAAAATAGATATCAAAAATTAATAGAAGAAACACCTTCTTTATTTGTAAAAAAAAAAATAAGAAAAAAAATAGGAAATTTAATTATTAACACAATGAAATACATTAAATATGAAGGAGTCGGAACAATAGAATTCATGGTAGATGAAAGAAAAAAATTTTATTTTATAGAAATGAATGCCAGGATACAAGTAGAGCATACCATAACAGAAGAATTAACAAACATAGATATTGTAAAAAAACAAATATATATAGCAGCAAATAAAAATGTAATTAAAAAAAATTTTTATCCAAAATCACATATTATACAATGCAGAATAAATGCAGAAGATGCAAATAATAATTTTAATCCATCTCCAGGAAAGATAAAAAATATAAACTTTCCAGGAGGAAAAGGAGTTAGGATTGATTCATTTATATATCCCGGCTACAATATTAATTATCAATATGATTCTATGATTGCAAAAATAATTACTAAAGATAAAAATAGAAATGAATGCATAAAAAAGATGAAAAGAGCTTTAGGCGAATTTAAAATAGAAGGAATTAAAACAACAATACCATTTCATATAAAAATAATGAATAATAAAAAATTCATATTAGGAAATTTTACAACAGAAATTATAAATGAATGAAATTAATTATTTTCTTATTTAAATAAAATCATATTTTATAGAAATAAATTTATATTTGAATATTTTTTTCAATTAATAGATTATTAATAAAGATAATATTATTAAAAAATTTAATTTCTAATCTTTTAATATATAATTTTAAAATACCACACTTACTATTCTTTACATTGTCTTTAATTGTAGAAAATACTAACATTTCTAAAGGAGTAATTTTTAATTTTAAAGAATTAATTAATCTTTTATTATTTCAAAATTTATAATAACCTCTATTAATACAATTAAATAATTCTTTAGGAGTTATTGTTCAATAAATCGAATAAGTATTAGTAATAAACATTGATTTAACATTATGTAAGCTAAATCCATATTTATTAATAAAAAAATAATTATACAATAAGCTTTCAAATTTTGAAAAATTAAATTCCAGATTTTTTTCTATTTTTTTTAAAAGATTTGATTTTGTAAAAATATTATTAAAATTAATATCTATAGGAATTTGTGATTCTGATTTTAATAATTTTAAAATATCAAAATTATTCATAGCGCTTTTAAATAAAAATAATCCAGGCGTTATATTATTGTTATAATTTGTTAGATATGATAAAAAACTAAAAGAAGTTATATTATTAATATAACCTTTTTTACAAAATTTATATTGCAAATCTTTAATATCACTAAAATGATGCAATAAAAAGATTTTATTAGATTTATTAACTAAAAAATTTGAACTTCTAAAAATCTGGTAAGTATATAGTGTGAATATAATAAATAACATTGAAAATGATATAATAAAAATTACTATGATCTTTCTATTCTTTTCCATATATTTACAGTAAATTTTAATCCTTCTTAGCTCAGTTGGTAGAGCATCTGACTGTTAATCAGAATGTCACTGGTTCGAGTCCAGTAGGAGGAGCAAGGAATAATTAATACAAAATTTAAATATATAAACATTTTTCAAATTAAAAAAATTTAAATCAATAAATGGCCATTTTTATAACAGATGATTGTATAAATTGTGGAGCTTGTGAAGTTGAATGTCCTAATAATGCAATCTATGAAGGTAATAAAAAATGAAAATGATCTGATGGAACAAATATAAAAAATAAAATATTAAATAATAAAAAAGTAGATATAAATTTAGAAAAAACCCCATATTCAAAAAAAGTATACTATATTGTTAATGAAAAATGCACAGAATGCAAAGGCTTCTATAAGGAGCCTCAATGCGTTTCTGTATGTCCAGTAAATTGCTGTTTGCCAGATAAAAATAATATAGAAAATAACGAAGAATTATTAAAAAAAAAATACTGAATGCATAATTAATCTAAAAATTTTAAAATATAATTACGCCAAAATAAAAATTATTAAATCAAAATGAATAATTTACTCAAAGGAAAAAAAGGAATCATATTTGGTGCATTAAACGAGAATTCTATAGCATGAAAAGCTGCAGAAAGAATAAAAGAAGAAGGCGGGGAAATAATATTAACTAATTCAAAAGCAGGAATTAGAATAGGAGATATAAATTTACTTGCAAAAAAATGTAAATCAGAAGTAATACCTGCTGATATAACATCTGTAGATGAAATAGAGAGATTATTTGACGAATCAAAAAAAAAAATAGGAAATATAGATTTCATACTACATTCAGTTGCAATGAGTAGAAATATTAGAAAAAACAAACCCTACAATAATTTAAATTATAAATGATTTATGGAAACAATAGATACTTCTGCGTTATCTTTTCATAAAATCATACACATTGCAGAAAAAAAAAATATGATAAATAAATGAGGGTCTATACTATCTATATCTTATATAGGATCAAAAAGAAATTTTCCCGAATATTCAGATATGTCACAAGCAAAAGCTATGTTAGAATCTATAGCAAGAAGCTATGGATATATTCTTGGAAAAAGTAAAAAAATAAGAGTTAATACAATATCTCAATCTCCAACAATAACAGCATCTACATCAAAAATAGATAAATTTAAAAAATTATATGAATACTCTGATAAAATATCTCCATTAGGAAATGCAAATACATTAGATTGTGCAAATTATATAGTATTTATGTTTTCAGATCTAAGCAGAATGATAACTATGCAAAATCTAATACATGATGGAGGTTTTTCTTATTGCGGTATGTAAAATATAAAAAATATAAAAGTGTAAAAATTATAAAATTATAAAAATTATAAAATTATAAAAATTATAAAAATTATAAAAATTATAAAAATTATATTTGCTTCTCTTGTGCTTGCTTAGCAGTAAGTTCCATAAACATTGTATTTAATCTGTTTACAGAAATAAGCCAAATAACTATAATAATAGCTAACATTACTAATATATATTGTTTAACATTTTGTATTTGTCCATCACCAACGAAAGGAACAAGCCAAGTTGTTAATATAAGAGAACCTAAACTCTTACCTAATCTCGCTCCTACTCCATCAACAGCAGCCTTACCTATAACTTTTGAATTATCATCTAAAGGAATATAAGTAATTTCTTTTGTTGGATCAAATAATGTGTATTTAGCAGATTTGATAAACATAACATTAATAAGACCAAACATAACTCCCATGAATAAAGGTGTTGAATTGAAATAATCAGCTACTCCTTCAAATTGCTCACCAAAACTAATAAATGTAAAAAACAAAACAGAACCAATAGCTGCACAAATAGGTGTAACAGATGCTGCAAATTTCCAACCTTTATTCATTATAGGTGCTGAAAGAAAAACAATAAGACAAACAGTTGTTATTCCCGTAAATATACTTTGTTGTGAATATATATCTCCTAATAAACCTCTATCTCCTCCAGTTTGATTGAATAATTCTTTAATTTGACTTTTCCAAACTGATTCAAATAAACTAATAACCATTCCATATGATATAACTAAAAGAGATATATAAGCAAGATAGCTAGAATTTAATAAAAATTTAAAAGACTCAACAAAAGACATTTTATGCTTTTTCTTTTTTTTCTTAACTTGTATTTGATAAAGTTCAGGATTATTAGCTATATCTCTAGAAAAAAGATTATAAACAACTAATAAAACTAAACCTAAAATTAAAACCATTATTAACATTGATCTAAAATCTCTTTTAAAAAGCTTAAGTAAACTTCCTGCAGATATTAAAGCAATATTTGCCCCTATAGCTAAAAAGCTATAGAATCTTTTAGATTGAGTAACTGAAACTATTTCATTTGCAAAAGTCCAAAATAAAACAGACAAACAAAAAGTACCCCATAATTCAGAATGCACATAAAAAAAAGCAAAATGCCAATTTCTTAAAGCCTCCCATAATCCAACAAAATCTGGAAAATCAGCATTTAAACTATCAGCCCATCCATTTATTTTTAAAGACTCTGAATTAGGTAATAAAAAAAATAAAAAAATTCCATAAAAAACGAGAAAATAAACAATAATAATATTGAATCTTCCATCTCTACCAAAAGAATTACTTAAATTACTATATACAATAGTGAAAAGAATAACTGCTGGAGTAACACCAATAAGTTTTAAATAGTATATAGATTCTGCTACAGCATTTTCTAAAATAAACATATCTTTTAGATTTCTTAAAGCAGAATAGTTAAAAGATATAAAAAAGAAAATTAATGATAAAGGCAAAAATTTTCTTAACTCTCTAGTATGTATAGGGAACATAATACTTCTTATTTTCCCAAATTCTTCTTTATTTTCCATAAATTAAAAGTTACTTAAATTAATAAAAACACTCAAATAAAAATAAATTTTATTCTTTAAAAATTACACTATTTTAACTTTTTATAATTGACTTTGCAAGTTTTATATCAAATTTTAAAATTATTATTATAATTTATCTATTATTCATAACATATTTAACAATTAAAAAAAAAATACTATTATTATTTACAGCTAAATCAGATAAAATCTTTCTATTTAATTTGATATTTAAATTATTAACTACAAAAATAAATTTTGAATAAGACATACCATATTCTTTTACAGCAGCATTAATTCTTTGTATTCAAAGCTTCCTAAATTCTCTTTTTTTTACCCTTCTATCTCTATAAGCATATTGCATGGACTTCTCAACAGCATTCTTTGCAACGCTTCAAACATTTTTTCTCGCACCAAAAAACCCTTTCGCAGATTTTAATATTCTTTTTTTACGAGACTTAGCTTTAACACTATTAGTAGATCTTGGCATACTTTAAATATTTAAAATTTTAAGAACTTTTTTTTTATCAAAATTATTAACGACAGACATAGACGAAGTTTTCCTTTTTGCTTTTTTAGACTTTTTATATAAATTATGATTTTTGAAAGCATGCTTTCTTTTTACTTTTCCAGTTCCAGTGATTTTAAATCTTTTACTTGAACCCGAATGACTTTTTATCTTAGGCATATTTTAATTAATTTTTATTTTCAACTTTTTTACTTTTTTTTGAATATAATGAGGATAATGTAAGAACCATTCTTCGACCATCTAATTTAGGTAACTGATCCAATTTTCCATATTTTTTTAAAGACTGAGCAAATTTTAATAAAATTAATTCACCTCTTTCTTTAAAAACAATACTCCTACCTTTAAACTGTACATAAGCTTTTAATTTTAAACCATTCTTAAGAAATTTTATAGCATTATTTAATTTAAAATTTAAATCATGATCATTTGTATTAGGGCCAAATCTAATTTCTTTCAATATGACTTTATTAGATTTAGATTTAATAGATTTTTCTTTTTTTTTTTGATCATATTTAAATTTAGAATAATCAATTATCTTGCATATAGGAGGAATAGCTGATGAAGAAATTTCAACTAAATCAAGTCCTTTTTGTTTAGCAATTTCAATAGCTGAATTAGTTTTATATATACCCAACTTAACATTATCACTTACTATTCTCACCTCTAAAGCAGTAATCCTACTATTAATTCTAAAAGGTTCCTTATTTTGTTTTTTAAAAAACTGTTTTTTCAATTTATTATTTTTTTATAATTTTATACTATTCATTTAATTAGATAATAAATAATATATATCCTTTATTAAATTATCAACTTGTTTTTCTTTTGTTCCGTCATAAAATCCTCTTATTTTTCTATCCTTATCAACCAATATGAATGTTCCACCATGAACAATTCCTCCAGGAATAGTTTTATCTTCAAGTACGCTAATATAGTAACTTTCTTGAGCAATTTTATAAATCTCATTTTTATCACCCGTAACAAAATGTCAAGTTTTATTATCATTTATTCCAATATTTTCTGAATATGATTTTAAAATTTCAACACTATCATAATTCGGATCAATTGAATGTGAAATTATCTTAAAATCTTCACTATTTTTATATTTGTTATAAACTTTTAACATTTGAGTAGTCATAACTGGACATATAGTAGGACAAGTTGTAAAAAAAAAATTAGCAACATAAACTTTATTATGAAAAGTTGATGTATTGACAATATTTTCAAATTGATCTATAAAACTAAAATAATCAATTGTGTGATATATTATTTTTTCTACTAATTTTTCTTTATTTTTTTTTTTTATAATATCCTTGCCTCCAAATATAGGTAAACTAAAATCATTCTCTTCTTTAAAATTATAAAATAATAAAAATAAGAATACAAATGAAAATGATAATAAAAAAATAAATTTTTTCATAAATTTTATTTAAATATAAAATTAAAAAATAATATTATAACCTTAAATTAATATTTCAATAAAACTAAAAAACAATAAACTAAAATTAATAATAAACTATAGATATAATTAATTACAATTTAAAAAAATAATTAATATTCATCTTCATTAAAAAAAAAATCTTCTTTAGTTGGATAATCAGGCCAAACTTCTTCTATATTATGATAAGGATGACCATCATCTTCTAATTTTTGCAAATTCTCTGAAACTTCTAAAGGAAAACCAGATCTTTTTGTATAATCTATAAGCTCCTCTTTAGTTGCTGGCCAAGGTGCATCATCCAAATAAGATGCTAATTCAAAAGTTCAATACATAATTTATTATTATTTTAAATTTTGATAAAATAAAATTAAATTATAAAATTATTTTTTACAAATAAAATTATTAAAATTAAGATTTTTGTATGATATTAATATTTTTTTTAAATTTGTTAATGTGTTAATTAATTAAATTATTTTATTTATGATAGGAATGATTGCGAAAAAAATAGGAATGACAAGTATTTATGATAAAAATGGAAATAATATACCATGCACAATAATAAAAACAGAAAAATGTACAATAATACAAAAAAAAAATAAAAAAATAGATGGATACGAAGCAATACAAATGGGATATGGAGAAAAAAAAATAAAAAATACAACAAAACCTCTTTTAGGACATTTTAAAAAACATAAAACAACACCTAAAAAAAAAATTGTAGAATTTAAAAATTATAAAAATGAATTAAAAGTAGGGGAAAACATATCAATAGAAGATATATTCAAAGAAAATGATCAAATTAACGTAGTTGGAAAATCTAAAGGTAAAGGTTTTCAAGGAGTAGTTAAAAGGCATAATTTTAAAGGAGTCGGTCAAAAAACACATGGTCAGCATAACAGAGAAAGAGCGCCAGGTTCTATAGGCGGATGTTCTTACCCTGCAAGAGTTTTTAAAGGAATGAAAATGGCAGGAAGAATGGGTAATGAAAGAGTTAAGATATTAAATTTAAAATTAATTAAAATATTTAAAAATAAAAATATAGTTTTAGTAAATGGTTCTGTACCTGGCCCAAAAAACTCTTATCTAATTTTAGAAAAATAAAATGAAATTATCACTAATAAATCAAACTGGAAAATATACTGACAAAAAAATAGATCTTTTAGAATCAATATTTAATATCAAGCCAAATAAAAATGCTATATACTTAGATGTAAAAAGCATAATAACAAACAAAAGACAAGGAACTCATAAAACCAAAAATAGATCAGAGGTAAAGGGGTCGACAAAAAAAATAAAAAAACAAAAAGGAACAGGTTCTGCAAGAGCAGGAAGTATTAAATCTCCAATATTTAAAGGAGGAGGAATTACATTCGGCCCTAAACCTAGAGAGTACAAATTTAAAATAAATAAAAAAATAAAAAAAATAGCAAAAAAATCAATTTTGAGTTATAAAATTCAGAAAAAAAGCATCATAACAGTAGAAAACTTTCAGTTCAGTTCACATAAAACTAAAAATTATTTATCTATGTTGAAGAATTTATCTCTTCTAAATAAAAAAACATTATTAATTTTAGATAAATATAATAAAAATATATCACTTTCAGGAAGAAATATAAAAAACACAAAAATAACAACTGTAAACAACATAAATACACATTTAATAATGAATGCAGAAAAGATAATAATAAATGAAGATGCAATAGAACAAATAAATAAAAAACTTAAATAATGTTTATCTTAAAAAAACCATTAGTAACTGACAAGATGTCATTACTAAAAAATAAAGCTATATACGGTTTTATTGTAAAAAAAGAAGCAAATAAAATAGAAATAAAAAAAGTAATAGAAAATAAATATAAAGTCAAAATAAAAAAAATAAATACTTTAATCTATTACCCTAAAAAAAAAAAAAAAAAAATAAAAAAAAAAAAATAGAAAAAAAAATATTATCATATTATATATATTTGTACATGTTCTTCTTGTATAGAACACCCAATACTTGTTTTCTAAAGTATTTTTTTTGCAGTTCATCTTTTTTCTTATT
>Ga0115003_10002991_pt1 | contig 13608 bp, 11 predicted proteins | sample ArcticOcean_MG_C_7_FD_88736 | JGI IMG/M metagenome (GOLD analysis project Ga0115003, IMG submission 88736) | Marine microbial communities from western Arctic Ocean - ArcticOcean_MG_CB11_88 | ecosystem: Environmental > Aquatic > Marine > Oceanic | place: Arctic Ocean: Canada Basin | collected... | reverse complement strand
TCTGGATGGGCTTGTCGAGATTGCCCCAAAGCTGGTGACTCGACTGAGCCGCCCAGCGGGCCTCGGGAGATTCATGGGCGTTGAGCATCGACGGATCGAAGGGAACGCGGAGAAAGCTACAGATCTGCCGCAGCTCCTGCTCGGGCTGGCTGAGGAGATCCTCGAACCGCACTGTCTGAAGCGACAACCGACCCGTCAATGCAAGAACTTGGCTGTGGTAGTCCTTCCATGCCATGGCCGAGGCATGCGGCGTCTGTGGCCCACGGACTGTGCCGCGTCCGCTGTTCCAGACTCCGCGCGGGTCCCGAACCAGATGGACGAAGGTCGCGTCCTCCACACAATTGGCGATCTCGTCGACGAGGCGGAGGTTGTCCGGTGACTTGCACAGGATCCTCGCGTTGCCACGGCCCATCAGCACTGCACCCGTGCGGTAGATGGCGGTCATGATGCCTAGAATGGTGCTTGGAATCCCCTCTTTCGCCATCGTCTCGCGGACGTCGGCGGAACTCATGGCCCCTTCGTTGGAAGGAGACATGGGTCTGGGGCTCAGGTTCGCGGTGGCAACCATCGCTTCCACGAGACCGTCTCCCAGAAGTTCGGCAAGCGGCAGGAACCAATGGCCGAGCACTGGCGGAAATGGCCCGAACAACGACGGGTTATGCGTCGTAAGCAGGCTCTGCGTCTTGTTGGACCCATGCCGTTGCGGAGCCAGCATGAAAACGATGTTCGCACTGAATCTCATGACCAAGGTTTCTCCGAAATGCTTCTTCGTCATAATACACTTTTGTGCGCGACTTCGGCCACGTACGTTGGGGCAGATGCGACGACAGCGGCGAGCGAGCGAAAAGGCCAATCTTGGCTCTCTACGATCATTTTCGCGGGCATGATTTCGTTGGATTGATTCGGGACCGACCGTCGCGTGATTTCGATGCTCGTGTCGGAATGAGACGTGGCGCGTGATCTACGCCGCCCCGAACAATGCTCACGCTTCCGAAGTGCACCCCTCGTTAAAGGCCGTATCCGCAGAGGTTGCGGCATCCATCGTAAGCGTACCGACCCCGAACTTCGGCGTGCTGAAGTTCAGGTGGCCCTAAGCTGCATCCGTGATCCCGCTGTTCGCGAACGAGTTCGAAATCGACAAGGCCAAGGAAACGGCCAGAACCGAGAAGCTTGCGTTGACCTCAGATCTGAAAACGAAGTCCCGGCGGAGCTGGTTAGATCTTTCCGACCGAGCGACGAAAGGCCGGCGATTTGCTCATCGATTTGAACTAAAATTGATAACGCCCAAGGTGATTCATCCAGATATCATCTGACCCGAGACGATGTCCGCGACTAAGCAGGAGTCAAAATGTCCAGAGCCTCGAACATGCGCGGGCTGCTCGTGTGTTTGGTTTTGTGCAACCAGGCAGATGCATCACCGACCCCATCCCCAAGTGCCTCAGAGAATGCGTCTGTGCTCCCAAAAGACACCGAGGTCTCAGAAAAAACGATCGATCTTAAGGCAGGCCGACGGGACTATGCCCTCCACTGTGAGCCCTGTCACGGCTCACACGGAGAGGGCGATGGAAGACTCGCCCGCATCCTGAATCCCCCCCCTGCGAGACTCGCCGACCCGCTGCTTCTTGAGACTCGAACCGACGCCGAGCTTTATCGAATCATCGCTCAGGGCATTCCCGCTACTGGCATATCTGAGGGAATGGCAGCATGGGAGGATCTGCTCGCCCCAGTCCAGATCCAGAACCTGGTTGCGTTCATCCGTACCCTTCAGAGAGCTGCCGCTACCGAGTCGAACTGAGCTTGAGCCCTTCTCCACAGCTTCGTTATCAAAAAGACAGGAGGGTCTCTTGTCTCGACATGCGCCCGTCCCCACCAGAAGGGAGGGAGGGCGCCAATTGCCTGCTCTCAGGCACAAGGTCCTACGGGCTCACTTACAACGTTCTTCGAGCCAAATTCTCTTCATCCCCTAGAGCAGATGGACTCAAACGATCCACAGACAAAGACAGGATCTCGTGAGAACCATCCACTGATTGCACCTCAAAGTCGATCGTGTCTCCGACTTTGACTTCCTCCAGCAACTGCGAATCGGTCAGGGAGAACATCATCGTCATCGCCATCATTAAGCCTGGTATGTCTCCATGTTCCACAAGTATCTCGCCTCGGTCGGGGTAGGCCCCGCGTACAATTCCCCGGGCCTTAAAGGACTCTGCGGAATTTGAGAAAGGGGTCACCGGAGTTTTCGTCGAGGCCGACCGACCCCATACCGAATCCTTCGTCGTGTGAAGAATGGTCTCGAGCATTCTTTCCCGATGCATAAATGCAGGGAGAGCTGCCCAGCGATTGGTTCGGTCATTGCCGAAGGTCAAGATTCCTGCGTGCTGAGTCTTGTCGGCATCGATCACGGGGTCGAGATCGTATACGCCCATCTGTCGCCGGACTCGATTAATCTCATCTTCGTCTCCCGTAAGCATTAACCAACCCGGCTTGCTCCCGAAGACCTCCCAATACTCTTTCATTCGCGCGGGATTATCGACCTTCGGATCGATAGAGAGCGAGAGCATCGTGATGTCCTCACCAATCGATGGCCCAAGATCATCGATCATCTTGGCAATCTGCGCGGATGTACCCGGACAGGACTTAGCGCAAGTCGAGTAAAAGAAATTGACGATGACCGCCTTGTCACGAATCAAGTCTTCATAGAACTCGACCGTCTCACCAAACTGCGTCTGCAATTTGATGTTCGAGAAACCGTCCGACTGCTTTTGGCGTTCCCCGCGGACCTCGCCCACTTCTGCAACAGCAGAAGCGAGCGAGTCCTTAGGCGTTTCGTCAGGGGGCGTGTCACACCCTCCAACGAAGATCATCAAAATCAGCGCTACAAAAAACAAAGCCATTCGATGATACCGAGTCACTACTTAGTCCTTCGCTGGTTCCCACGCCGCCTCATGTCGAAGTCGCAAATCTCTCCGTTCTTCGACAGGAATCCGACACCGCGTTCGTTCACTGAATCGACGTCGAACAGATGAACGCCGTCTTCTTTTGCCTCAAAATAGAGGAAGCCGTTCTCCTCGAGCATCACGCAAGCATCGGGTTGCCCCTTGGCGTTGACGTAGAGATCGTGCTCGAATTCCACGCCCGACACGGCGGCGTGGATTTCATGCTCACCATCGAGCAGCGGGGTGGCATCGATTCTCGACAGAGTCCCCCCATTTTGAACCAGGCCATAGTCCTCGTCCGAGACGTTATCGACGAATTGGGGATCGACGACTCCCATCATCCGCATGTCTTCATGCTCAACAGTGTGGCAATGCATGACAAACGGTCCCGTGAAGGTCCGCTGTTTGATTCGAATCTCCGCTTGTTCTCCGCCATGTAAGGTGGTCAAGTCCTGATTGAATCGACGCTCCGGCTTTCCTGCTGAATCGTTCAGCCCCAGGACTGGACGCACAGCTTCTCCGTTCAACTCGTTGACTTGATGTCCTTCGAGATGTGAATGAATCGGATGCCACCAACCTCCTGCTTTGTTGACGATCGTCCAATTTTCAGCCCCGACCCCCAACTGAGGGTTGCCGTCCGAGCGGCGAGGGTTGAAGTACGCATTATTCACGGTCCAAGCGCCCGCCCCTCGGTCGAAGCGGAATTCTCTCGAGTTCACCACTTCATTCGCTTCGAGCGCTGCCCACTGACCGAACCAGCCGTCATCGAGGGTTTCTCCATCACTTCCCCTTATTTTGGTCCCGGTCACGACGCGCGGCCCTTCTATTTCCGGATCACTTTCGTCGGCTTCGATGACGCGAAACTCGAGCAATTGGGTTGGCCGGTTCGGATCTACCTTCTTAGGCTTTCGCCCATCGGTCTGGATCATGATGTTCTCGAGATAAACGCGCTCACCAACTTCGTAATCGGAGAAATCTACGATCACGTCGTGGCGCATCCCGGAAGACATCTCGAAGCTGTCTGCCTCAATCGCCTCTGGCAGAAGCCAGCTATCCGTCCCGATCACCGCCATCGGCTTCTCGCTGCTAAGGCGAAACTCCCAGAACCGCGCATTGCCCGCCGCCAAGAGCCGAAAGCGGTATTTCCTACGCTCGACATCAAGATACGGTTGGACCTTCCCGTTGACCATAAATACGTCACCGATGTGCCCGTTGTGATCTAGCTTGTCATAGTTCACCGTGCCGTCTGCTCTGAACTTCTCGTCGCGAACCGCCAAGCCGATATCGTACTTGCTCCCAGGCTTGGGGATCACACCTTGCTCCGCGAGGTACTGCTCTCGTTCGTCATAAACGAGGTAAAACCCACGGAGCCCCGACGCTAAGTTGAAGCCCGTCACATCCATCGCATGGTCGTGATACCACAACGTCGAGGGGATCCACGCTTGGTCGAAGTTTCCATCATTCTCGGGAGTCCCATTGGGCTTATACACGCCCGGCTCCTCTCTCGCCTGGTGAATGGGAGCGACCCCCGTGCTGCCATTCGTCTGCTGCGGACCACAGTTCGTAAACCAATAGACACGCGACTCGCCTGCGAGGGTGTAAAAATCGGGATAACCGTCGCCGTGAGCCGTATTGTGGCCACCATGTAGATGGATCGACGTCTCGTGAGCGTGATGGGTGTGATTGGGCTGAGAGCCCCATTCCGCACGATCACGATCGCCTGTGAGCGTGTTGTAGCAGCGCACCACCGAAGGCTCGCGATACTTGCCGACAAACGTCGGTCCGGGGACACTGCCTGATCCCTTCGGCTGAGTAACATCTCGGTAAGTAAAAACATCGATCGCGGGCCCGTCCGGAACGAACTGGTGCTTCGTAGATTCGATCACGACCGCGTATTCGACTGCATGCTCATCGGTTCCGTAGACATCCCGTGCATGCTGAAGCGAATCGGGCCGAACCATTTCGCCGAAGTCGCCATACTCAGGCGCAATTCCATTCGCGACATCGTGCAAACCATCCGGCCCAATCCCGGTCCCGGGCACCTCGTCGTGATTCTCGTCGAACCGCAAAACAGAGCGAGGCGGAGACGGGCCTCGTCTTTCTCCGTCAGCACCGTATTTACCGGGTCTCGGCATCAGGACTTTTGAGTCGCCTTCGAAGACGTTCGTGTTCTCATCGCGACCAAGCCCTCCCGCTAGTGGGACGGCGACGTGAGGCACAGGACAGGGTTGAGTAAATGGCACATAGCCGAAGAAAAGCCCCTTTCCATCCTGGCCCACGGTCTGAACCTCGTCAGATTTCCCGCCCTTTTTCTTCCGAGATCTTCGACGAGCCGCGTCTCCCGGCTTTGCAAAAAGTGATAAACCGGCGACCCCCGACATTACGCCGGCTTTCAAAACGTTCCTTCGATTAATTTCATCCATTAATCTGAACTCCTATCTAAACGACCCTTGATGTAGGCACAGCTGATTCAATGAGAGCCGTATATTCATGTAAACAAAGGACTAGGTAAACTACGTCCATGACAAGGAGTACGCACTCGTTATTCGTATGGGTCCAGCCCCTGCAGGGGCTTGCACGACCTCTTTACGAGCAATCACCAGTCGCTGGCATTTCCTTCGAGTTACCCGGGAAATGCCATCCGACTTACCGCTCTTTTACCGAGCGCGTGCTAGCGGGTTGCCGGATAGTTGCCAGACCGTTGCCAGACCGTTGCCAGATAGTTGCCGGTTAGATGCACGTTTCTCGCCGGCTAGTCGCTCATGGGTTGCCGCAAAAACTCACGATCTTTTCTTACTTTTTGCTGATCTTGCAAAAAAAAATCAATCACACGCGGGCTCGAATTAGAATTACACCAAAAATTGTACTCACGAGGGGGGCTCGTCTTCCTCGAAGAAAACACGAGGAGCAAGCAGAGGCAAACACGGAGGTGTTTTACGATTCGGGGCTGAGGGCACGGCATGACTGCGTTCGTCGTGCACGATCCTCCGAACATCTTCAGAGGATGGACCTTGTCTTTTCTACTCTGAATCCACTTGCGAGTCCCCAAGCCATTCACCACAGAGCCCGCTTTACTTCGTCGCGGTCAGCGATGACTCGCACCGTAGAGTTCCCGGCACCCCCGCTCCAGCCTCATCGGCGGCTTCAGTCCCGAGGCGTTTGAAAGAGCCTCAAAGACCAGCGTCTGGGTGTCTACGAAAACGGCGACCGAGCGAAAAGGGGGCTTGTTTATCCTATGGCCGATGGAGACGCCGAGCCGAGTTTCTATCAACTAGACGCGCATCACGAATGGAACGATCGGAGTCTGGACCCTGGGACCCGGCTCGAATTCCTTCGATGACCTCAGCTTGAGTGTGCCCGTACCGAACCAAGAAGCCTAGTCATGTTGATGGCGGGCACTTCGATGCTCGGCGTTGTTGGGCACAGACGCCAAAGGCGCGGATCAAGGCACGAATCGCGCTCGCTGGCGATCATGGCTCAGCCCAACCGGCGCTTGTACAGGTCGAATACGAGCTCCCAGACTTTCTCGGCGGCAGCTTCGGAATAACTCGGCCCTCGCTGAGGAAAACAAAATCCGTGATGGGTCTTCGGGAATGTCTCCGTGCGATGCGTTACGCCGTTTGCGTCGAGTGCGGCAGTCAGATCCGGAATCACGTGGTCGGGCACATATTCGTCCGTTTCTGCGAAGCCTAAATACAGCTCGCCGCGGATTCGGTTGGCAAGGAGATGCGGTGAATCGGGCTGATCCGTGACGATCGATACGCCGTAGAGGGACGCAGCGGCTGCGAAATCTTCGGGGAAGGTGCCTGCGGCGGAAACGACGTACTGCCCACTCATGCAGTAGCCGATGCATCCCTTCGCACCCGGCTTCACAGCCGATTGCGTCGCGAGAAAGTCGAGCATCGAACGCGTATCCCGCATGACGAGTTCATTGGTCAGGCTGGCCATGGCTGCGAACATCTTCTTCATCGTCGCTGCACCCGTCGTCGGATCCATCAACTCGTCGTAATCGAACGGCGTGGTTCCTGGGCGGTAGTACATGTTGGGCAGCAGCACGTAATAGCCTTCGCCAGCGATTCGCCGACAGAAGTCGCGCAATTCTTCGCGAATACCCGGTGCGTCCATGTAGAGAATGACAGCGGCGTGTGCGCCATCGCCCTCGGGATGAACGCTGAAAGCTTCCATCGTGCCATCCAGCGTTTCGATCTGATGCGTTGCTTCAACCATAATTTGCCTTTATTTAGCCTAGCCTTACCTTACCTTACCTTACCTTACCTTGGCGAGGTCCTGACGATTTCCCACGGCGTGTTGCCACGGTGCGCGGTGAAGACCGATTCCGGAGCGCGGCCCTCGATCTCTTGCGCCGTCCTCAGCCGTCCTTCTTCTTGAGCTTGTCCCAGACCATCTCGGGATGGACATCTTCGCCGAGGAGCGTGAGGGGATGCTCGCGGTCGACGTGGCCCATGACGTTTCGATACATCGAGTAGCCGATCAATTCTTGAAGCTTGCGTGGATAACGCGAGACCACTTCGCGCGGCGTCCCGAGCATCAGGTTCTGTTGCTGACGACACCACCCGGCCACGAACTGGATCGAGAGTCCGTAGCGCTGGTCTTCCGCGGTCGTGTTGGGCCCTCCCCCGTGCCATAGCGACGCGTTCAGGATCAATACGCTGCCTGCCGGCATCTCCGCAGGCAGGATCTCAGCCTCCTCTTCGGGCGTCGGTACGATTGCCGGTCTCAGATGAGATCCCGGAATGAAGCGCGTCGCCCCGTTCTCTTGATGGAAATCCGATAGCGCCCACAAGGTCGTCACCATCGTTGGGGGATGGGGGCGCGGCAGATCTACCATTCCGTCATCGGAATGCAGCAACTGCGGTGTCTCGCCGGGCCCGATGTGCATGGAGGTCGTCCCCGAGAGCAGGAACCCTTCGCCCAGAATTCCCTCGACACAGTCCAGCACGAGTTCGTTGATCACCACATTCCGAAAACGCGGTCCGCGCGAAACCAGATTAAAAATACGTCGCGTCTGGAACCCTTCGAACTCGTTCTTCCCGAGCTCGATTTTCAGATCACGTTCGACGCGATCGACTTCCTCGACCAACTCAGTACAGGTCGAACGGTCCAGCACACCTTCTACGATCGCATAACCCGATTCCTCCACTTGGACGGCAACAGCCTTGGCAATGTCGGCGTCCTTGGCGTGGAGACGCTCCGAGCCGATCATGATCCACCGTGCGCGGGCATCCACACCGCCATCGTCTTCTCGGCCGTAGTGTCGAACCCGTCGCGGAGTCGGGCAACCTGGTCGCTCTCGAAGACGGCCGCGTCGACGCCCGAGATGATCGGGGCAGGCACCCCGGCTTTCGTATCCGTGACCGCCCAGCGCATCGTGAGCGTGTCGATGTCGACCGGCGGCATCTCAAAATCAGGCGCACGTCTTTTGAGCGTGAGCGCGCGATCGAAAGCATCCATGCCGCCCTTCAACTTGGCGATGCACCTGGCAATGACCGCGTCGCGCCCGTTTGCTTTTTCCGGGCTCCTGTGACTATACACGGCGTCTTCGTAGCTCTCTACATAGGCGTCCCCGTAGGCTCGGTAGCGTTCCAGAATACTCATGCCGGTCTCCTCGATCATGATAGGGCTAGGCATCGGAGGGTACCGTGCTTCGATCGGACATGGGATCGGCAATGCATCGAAACCCACGAGACACGAGAAGTCTTCCCCTGCCCCGCTGACGTCCGGCTCGAGCACTCAAGCGTTGCAGCCCAGAACCGATCCGTCTGTGTGTAGCACTACATCGCCGAATTCATGCTCTCCATCGAGTCGACGAGCAAACACTGCGGCCCCTTTACAGGCCGATCTCTCCGCGGACCTTGAATCTCCATCCCGCATTGATCGATATTTTGAGCAAAAAAGGGTCTTGTTTATGCTGTGCGCTCTCGAAGCTTTGCCCGGGAGCTTGTGTGCTAGATATAGTCAAAATCAGATAGACTGATCTGCTGGGTTCGTCCGGTGAACTTACAAACAAGGAGTGCAGATGTCGGAATCAAACGTGAAGAAAACTCAAGCGCTACTCGACGAAAAAGAAGGCTTGGAGAGTTCGATTAGCCGCCGCGCACTTATTGCCGGTACTGCCGCATTTGCCGTAGGCGCTTCGGCCAGCCAAGCGATGGCGGGCGACCACCCCAAGCACTCTCATCATCACGACGCGGGCGGGGATAACACCGGCTTGGTACGCGCCTCGGGCGACTGCCAGATCGCCGGCGAAATCTGCCAGGCGCATTGCCAGACCATGCTCGCAACCGGGGACAATAGCCTGGCAGCCTGTGCGTCGTCCGTCAGGGACATGATGGCCAGTTGCTCAAGTCTCATGCAGATGGCGGCATCGAACTCAAAGCACCTCCCTGCCATGGCCAAGCTCTGCAGTCAGATCCTCAAGGAGTGCAAGGACGAGTGTGAAAAACATCCCGAGCACGCGGAATGCAAGGCCTGCGCACAAGCCTGCGATGGTTGCCTGAAAGAATGTAAGAAAGTGATGTCCTGATATCGACTAGAAGTCCTCATTCTCATCGAGGGCAAAGCAAATCAAACCCCCTTCGCGGCCAGCTGCGAAGGGGGTTCGACGTTTCAGGGATGAAGCGGACGGGGCTCGTCTGAGGGCAAGTTGTCACAACACCCAGAATTAGAGGTGCGGAAAATACAGGTTCTTTTGGCGCCCCAGACACTCGCGAATCCGCCTGTGGTGTTGAGGATCCGGGCTGCGGCTGTTCGCGAGGGGGCTAGTCATTGGAACTGACCTTGATCATCAGCCCCTCCTGTGAAAGTGGAATGACTTCTAGCTCACGATCAGGAGCAAGAGAACAAAGCCGTCTGCCGAGCAACTCCCTACGATGAAGCGTGGACCTTCCTCGACAAGAGCGAAGCCGAACGCCGAGAGTATGAAGAACCGAACAAGACGCGCGTGGCCTGAGCCAAACCGTAAAGCTTGCTCACTGTACCGCCTAAGACGCGAAGTCCCGGTACTTGCCCTTGTAGTAGACCAGCGGTTCGAGGTCGCGGATGTTCACGTGCTCAACCTGTCCAATGCACAGGACGTGATCGCCGGCGACGTGCTCCGCCACCAACGTGCAATCCAAGTTCACTTTGGCCCCTTGGATCAACGGGGCACCCGTCACAGCCTCGTCGGTTTCAAGCCCCTCGAAGCGCAAGTCTTCGCTTTCCTTCGCTGCGAACAGGTTGGCAAGGTCTTGTTGACCGGCGCATAGGATGTTGAGAGAAAAGCATTTTCCGGCTCGGATGAACTTGAGGGTATTCGCGGTTTCAGACGCACTCACCATGACGAGCGGAGGCTTCAGTGAAACGCTCACAAAGTCGGAAACCGTCATGCCATGGACCTGGTCACCGTCTCTCGATGTCACGATTGATACGCCAGTGGCGCGACAGCCGAGGCTTGCCTTGAATTCATCGGGGTTCACTGCCAACGGGATCTTCCTCTACACAAGTACAACGGAGCCCGTAACACGTGCCCCAGATCAACGCTCCAACACCAGCACACGTCGCGTGCGATCACTAATCCTCGAGCAGCTCCTTGGGAATCTTTAGGGCATCCACCTTGCGGGCAAAGCGCTTCTTCTTGTCCGCCTCATCGGGGAGCCAGTAGATGTTGACCGGTGCCTTGAGCGGAATCTCGGTGAGCTTCACAGGCTTTGAATTGATGGTCGCCGTGGTTCGCTTGAGTACCGAGCCCTCAAACTTCACGTCGTAGACAACCTTCTTGCCCCTCTCTTTGACGGTCATCGTGCCCGCCTCGGTGTCGAAGGCCAAAAGACGTGCGTCGCGAGCCAGCTTGACCTTGCTCTTCGACTTGGCTTCTGCCGTCCCGATGCCAAACGCAAACACCAGCGCCATGGCGGCGACAACAATACGCCCCATCGAGCGTCCCGTGGTTTTCTGCATTCTAAAACTCCTCCATTAGATCTCGATCGTCGATCAAGTGATCGTCTGATTAGATTGTATTCGGTTGCCCGTCGTGGCTTGCGGCCGGCGTTCGAACCCCCACCGTTAACCGACAAATTCGAGGGCCAACACTAACGGTTTTTGACCGCTCTCGTCAGCAAGACCGCTCGATTCATAACCACACCCTTGGCATTTCATAGATAGGTGCAAAACGGGCCTGAAAGCCGATCACGCTTCCGACGAAGCCAGGCGCGGACTTATTCACCTGTCCTCGACTCGCTCGCAGCCGGCAGCCAGACGAGCACGAGGTCCATCACATTGGTCCCCGTAGGGCCAGTCACAAAGAGGCCACCTTCGGCTTCGAAAAACGAATGCGAGTCATTTCGACCGAGGGCAGCGCCCGCATCCGCGCCTTGAGTCTTCCCCCGCGCAACGGTGCTCGCATCGGCCCAACCGCCAGCGGCAGGCGTTGGGCCATCGGTTCCGTCAGTTCCAGCCGCGAGCAATACGGCCTCACTCCGAGGCGTGTCGGCTAACGCCACCGCGGCGGCGAGCGCCAGTTCTTGATTCCGCCCTCCTATGCCATCTCCCTTTAAGCGCACAACAGACTCCCCCCCCGCAACAAAGCAAACAGGCCTGTCGTTTTCCACGCATTGGGCAAGCGCAGCGAGGCGCACCCCGACGTCCCGTGCTTCACCGCGAAGACATTCCCCGAGCGCAAGCGCTTGTGCGCCGAGCGACGTCGCCTCTCGAAGCGCGGCTTCGCGCGCTACCGCGTTGCTTGCAACGATCTCATGCTCGACGCGCGCAAAACGCGCATCACCGGGCTTGGGGGTCTCGGGTTCGAGACCTTCGCTCCCTCTTCGCAAGTGAGTCATGACGGACGCGGGTACGAGAGTCGAAAGTCCGTACTCGGCAAGAACCTCGAGTGCGTCTTGATAACGCGACGGATCCGGCGCACACGGCCCGGACCCAATCACATCGATCGCATCGCCGGGAACGTCCGACACCGCGAGCACAGCAACGCGACCGGCGCCGGTCGAAGCTGCAACGCGCCCGCCCGAAACTTGCGAAACGTGTTTGCGCACGGCATTGAGTTCGCCGATGTCGGCCCCGCATCCGAGGAGCAGCTCGTTGGTTCGCGCCAGGTCGTCGAGCTCGACGCCATCGGGTGGCAAGGAGATCAACGACGACGCCCCTCCCGACAACAGAACGAGCAGAACTTCATCTTCGCGGGCATCTGCCGCGCGCTCGAGCACCCGTCGTCCCGCATCGGCGCATCGTTCGTCGGGTACGGGGTGGCTGGTTTCCAAAACCTCAAAATCAAAAAGCACATGGCCTTTGGCGTGACCGTCTTTGGTCACAACCAAACCCGTCCGAATCCGCTCCGGCACAAGCGAGCTGATCGCCTGTGCCATAGGCGCCGCGGCCTTCCCGATCGCGATTACGACGAGCTGGGTGCCAGGACTACACGCTGCTCCGGCAACATGAAGCACGCCCTGCTCGACTCGGACGTTCTTCGCGACGGCTGCCCGTGCGTCAACGGCTGCGAGCGCTGCCCGGAAGACGCGTTCAAGCTTCGCGCGCGAGTCTCCTGGAGCCCGGTTCGACACGCGCCTTAATCGACTTTTGGAGCGGCTGGGTCGGTCGCAGTGTCGCCGACCAGTTCCGCTACCGGGGCGTCCGATTCTAACAACATTTCTTGGATCGCTTCGGGCTCTACCGCGTCATTCTCACGCGGTCGCAGGCGGATCTCGATGCGACGATTCTGTCCGCGCCCTTCCGCGTCCTTGTTGGACGAAACCGGCGCGAACTCGGCACGCGAAATCGCCTGAAGCCGTTCGCCATCGATCCCGGCACGCTCAAACAAACGTACGACGCTCGAAGCCCGAGCACCTGCGAGTTCCCAGTTGGACGGGTAGCGCTTCGTCAGGGGCCCCTTGATCGGGATGCTATCCGTATGTCCTTCGACATCGATCACGTGATCAAGCTTCGCAATGTTTTTCGCGACTTTGGTCAAGACAGCAGCCCCCCCCTTGTCAAGCCTTGCCGACCCGGATGCAAACAAGATCTCGTCAGAGACCGCGAGCCGTAGGCCGGTGCGAAGTTGCTCGATTTCGACCTCGCCCTGCTGCACTTCTCGTTCGAGGTCTTGAACCAAGCCTTGGTACGAAGCCGTAAGATCCTGCGCGCCCTTTTCGGCTTCGCTCAGGGCCAGACTCGTACTTTCAAGCTCTACGCTGAGCGCTCCTTCGCGTTCGCGCAAAACCGCGACGTCCTTTTCCAGTCCGGCTCGTAGCTTGACGAGCCCTTCTCTTTCGAGCCGAAGGTCTTCGAGTTCGTCGTAAAGCTGGACGCGTTCTGCTTCAAGCGAAGCGGCGGACACTTCAAGCTTGCCCGCACGTTCGACTGCTACAGCTTTGGCGCGCGCAAGCGTGTCGCGCTCCGCGACCACTTCGTTGTGCGTCGAAGACGTCACGCACGCGACGGACAACAGGGGCACTAGCAACGCAGTGACAGTGAGCTTGAGAGTTTGATGAGTCAAGATCGGGGCAAGCCTCCGGTTATTGGATGGGGCGTCCGCTGGATGTCAAAAACCCTGCAGTGCATCAGGCTTGAGCAAGCGTGCGGCTAAGCGCCTCGTCGATCGTCCTGACAAACTGAAGATCCAAGCCCTGGAGCAATTCGCTTGGAATTTCCGCGACATCTTTACGGTTTT
>Ga0115003_10002987_pt1 | contig 13620 bp, 14 predicted proteins | sample ArcticOcean_MG_C_7_FD_88736 | JGI IMG/M metagenome (GOLD analysis project Ga0115003, IMG submission 88736) | Marine microbial communities from western Arctic Ocean - ArcticOcean_MG_CB11_88 | ecosystem: Environmental > Aquatic > Marine > Oceanic | place: Arctic Ocean: Canada Basin | collected... | reverse complement strand
TTTGTCGCGAAGATCAAGGACGTTTCTCGCGCTGGGCGGAAGCAGGCCGTCGAAAGCGCGGCGGACCGCTGCGGTTTACACGACGTTGCTCACCGGGTGATTGGCGACTTGTCGAAGGGCTTCCGGCAGCGAGTCGGGCTTGCCGGCGCGATCGTCCACGATCCGCCGGTCCTGATCCTTGACGAACCCACAGTCGGCCTCGACCCCATTCAGATTCGTGAGATTCGTGGTTTGATTTCTAACCTCGCCGCTCCCGAACACGGGGAAGCACGGCATACCGTTATTTTGTCGACCCACATCATGAACGAAGTCGAAGCGATTTGTGAGCGAATCATCCTAATCAATCGCGGTCGCAAGGTGGTGGATCAGCCCTTGGCTGAATTGGTGCAGGGCGGTCAAAGCCTCGAAGAAGTGTTTGCGCGCGCAACGTCGAGAGACGAACAAGGTGACATCGCGGTGGCTTTAGGAGCCGAGGAAGCGCCGTTATGAAACACGTATTCGCGATCGCTGGCCGAGAGTTGGGCTCTCTTTTTGTTTCGCCGGTGGCCTACGTGGTCCTCACGCTTTGGGCCGTGCTTGCGGGAACCTTCTTTCTTTCAAGTTTGATCGGGTTCGACCAGCAGCTCGCCCAGGCGAGTCAGTACGGCGCTCAAGAATATCTCGAGCGCATGAATCTCAATGACCATCTCATCATGCCCTTCTACGGTTCAATGTGGATCGTCCTCCTGTTTTTGGTGCCCGCCGTCACGATGGGGCTCTTTGCCAATGAAAAGGCGAACGGTACCGACGAGCTTCTATATACAAGCCCGATCAGCATTTGGGCGATCGTGGTCGGGAAGTTCCTCGCGGGATACGTGTTCGTCTTCATCATGACGCTGATCGTCGCGTTCTTTCCCGGCATCTTATTCGTGTACGGAGAGCCGGAAATCGGGAAGACGCTTTCTGGTTTGCTCGCCTTGCTGTTGGTGAGCGTTTCCTATGTGAGCGTGGGCGCACTGGCTTCTTCCCTCACCAAGAACCAACTGATCGCCTTCGTACTCACGATGGTTTCGCTTTTGGTCATCGGTCTGATGTTGCCCTTCATCGTAGAGATCGGTGTCGGCGGTGACTCAGGCGGTGGCGGCATCGGCATTGGTCCCACGATGCGGTACATCGCAACCGGGACCCACTTTGAAACCTTGGTCACAGGCGTCGTCGACACCGTGGACCTGGTCTACTTCGCAGTGGTCATGGCGGTCTGCATGGTGCTGTCAAAGGCCGCACTCGAAAGCGTGAGGTGGCGCTGATATGACGAGTTGGCCTGCACTGTTTGGGGCGCTTGGCGCAGTGACGTTCGGCTTCGGCCTGTTGTCTGCGATTTTGTCTGTCTTTCAACCGGTCACGAGTTATACGTGGGTGATTGCCAACCTTGTGATCGGCGTGTTGCTCATCGGCGCGGCCATCGCGTCGAGCCTTGATTCCCTGCGCGAGCGCATGGCGTCCGGCGAAGCTCGGCGCGTGGGCAAGTATGGCGCGAGCGCGTTGTTTGGAACGAGCTTCATTCTCGCGATCATCTGCATGCTGGCATTTCTGTCGACGCGTTATTCCACACGCTTTGACTGGACCGAACAGAAGGTCAACACACTCTCGGAACAAACCCTCGAACTCCTTGAGCGTCTCGATCAAGACGTTGTCGTGACCGCGTTCTTTAACGCGGCCGATGCGTTTTCGATTCGCGATTTGCTCGGTCGTTACGCTCACGAAAGCGAACACATCGCTCTCGAATTCGCGGACCCCAATCGCCGCCCCGATCTCGTGCAGGCAATGGGGATCGATGCGGAAGCGCTCTCGCACGGGCTCGTTCGCCTCGCGATCGGCGAAGCTCACCTCGACATCGACCAGTTCGACGAGTCGGAAGTTACGAATGCAATCTTGAAGCTCAGTCGCGGAGAAGGGCGGAAGGTCTACTTCCTCGACAAGCACAATGAGCGTCCCTTTGAAGGGGAAGCCGCGGGTGGTGGGAATGGGTATTCCCAGGCCGCCGCAGCGCTTCGAAATGAAACCTATGAAGTGGCGTCTCTGTTCTTGGCATCGACAGGTGAAGTCCCCGTCGATGCCGATGCCGTTGTGATCGTCGGGCCAACGCGGCCGTTGTTAGAACAGGAACACGCCGCCCTCGACGCCTATTTGGCGCGCGGTGGCGCCCTGATGGTCTTGCTCGACCCGCGTGCGAATACCGACATTGCGCAGGATCTCGCGAAGTGGGGTGTTGAAGTGGGCAATGACGTCGTGTTCGACGCGCGACTTGCGCTCTTCGGTCAAGCGACGAGCCCGTTCTCGGCCAGCTTCGGCGCGCATCCTATTACAGACAAGCTGCGCGATACCGTTCTCTTCCACATGGCGCGCAGCGTTTCGGTTGCTGTCGATACTTCGCTGCTTCAATCGATCGTGTACACCGGTGAAGAGTCGTGGGCCGAAACAGACCTCGATGGTTGGACGGCCAATGGTAAAGCGCAGTTTGATCCGGGCGATTTGCTGGGCCCTGTTTCACTGGCGGTCGCGGGCGAACTCTTCGTCGGGGCTTCTCAGGACAATGCCGGGAGCGACGCGGAACGCACCGCCGCCCGACTCGTCGTCGTCGGCGACTCAGACTTCGCAAGCAACGAGCTCATCGGCAATTACCAGAACCGCGACCTCTTCGTAAATGCGGTGAACTGGCTTGTTAACGACACGGACCAGATCTCCATTCGACCTCCGATCTCTCGCGCATCGCGGTTTCGCATGACGGGAGAATCGTTCGTTCGGATCCAACTGCTTTCGTTGTTCGTCATGCCAGAGTTGATCGCCATTACCGGGGTGTTCGCTTGGTGGATGCGCCGTAAGCGACCGACGAACTAGCGCGATGCAACCCCGAACCACCGTCATCATGTTTTTCGTCGCCGTCCTGCTGGGCGCGTTTGTCTACTTGTACGAAATTGAAGGTGACGTCGAGCGCGGTCGGGAGGACGAAGCCAGTCGCCAACTGTTTCCAGAAGTCGATGCGGCTGCGATCGGTTTTCTTCTGTTTCGAGCCCAGGGTGATCAACTCGTCGAAGCGATTCGTTTGGGCGAAGAGTGGCACATCCAACAACCCGTCGCGTTTCCCGGTGACGACGTCAATCTAAATTCCATCGCGTCCACTCTGGCGAACTTGACAAGCGAAACGGAAATCGAAGATCCAGCCAGCCCTGAAGTGTACGGGTTGGGTGACTCCAGTAGACGGGTGCAGTTTCGCGCTGGAGATACGAGCTTCACACTCCAAGTCGGGAACGAGGCACCCGTGGGTGGCAACATCTACGCCGCGCGGGAAGACGCTTTGGACCGGGTGTTCACCGTTGCCGCGTTTCGGGTGAGTTCTTTTGATCGAGACGTCGATTCACTTCGAGACAAACGTGTCTTGAGCTTCAATCGCGCTCGTGTGGAAAACGTTGTTGTGGGTTGGCCGGGCGGTACGGTGACGGTCGCGAAGACGGACGCCGGTTGGGAGCTCACCCACCCGTACGCAATTGCGGGCCCCGCCGACGTGAAAGCGATCGACGATCTACTTTCCGACATTTCGTTTCTGCGGGCCGAGGGCTTCGTCGATGGCACCGAAAAAGTACAAAAAGCGCTCGCCACCGAGCCGCATTTCACCGTTGCCCTCGGACTCGCCGGACAAGAAGGGGCCCTGCTCGAATTGGGACTACGAGTCGTGAGCGAGGGCGATGAAGAGAACTACCTCCTGAGTGCTGCCCACGCGAGCGCGCTCTACCGAGTGCCACGTGGCCGGGTCGACGGCTTCCCTCGCGACGTATTCGCATACCGCTTCAAAGAAGTTTCGAACTTCGATTCGCAAATTGTCGACGCGTTTGAGTTGGTCTTTCAACCCGAGTCGCTTGAACTCTCTGTGGCGCCGACGACGATCCGAGTTCAGCGCACGGATACCGGCTGGGCATCGACAGGTGATGCATGGCTGCCCGGCAAGGCAGCAGCGCTAATGGCCGAATTTTCTCGCCTCGACGCGACTTCAGTCGAAGTGGAACAGATTGTTCCAGACGAGCTCGCAGGGTTCGGCTTGGCGCCGCCGCGGGTGACCTTGCGTGCGTTCGGAGGTGAAACCGAATCTCCGTCGACATTGATTGCCGAAGTATTTCTCGGAGAACTGGATCCCGCTTCAGGCTTTGCGGCCATGGCGGCCGGGCAGGCCAAGGTTGTGCGAATCGATCCCGCGTTAGCGGAGCAGATTCCGACGTCGCTCACTTTGTTGCAGCGAAATTTCCTCGCTCCAGCACCGGACGTCCAAGAGGGCGAGGGGCAGGCCGATCAACCCGCAAGCGACGTTCCCTCACCGTAGCTGGATTCAGCGATGGGGACCGAATACCACTCGGTCGTCGGTCTCGGACACGAACTATCGCGGTTCCACTCTCAGAGCACCAATACCTTCTTTGCACTCTCGCGTTCGCGAAACCGCGCATCCCACGCGTGAATGTTTTTGTATTCGGGAGCAATGAGGATGTCCGCGATTTTTCCGAATTGAATTGCGGCGGCCATCGTGCAGTCGGCGATCGTCGGTCGGTCTCCCATCATTAAGGGGCGTCCGTCGTCAAGCTTGGCTTCGACGTACTCGAATGCCTTGGGCAACGTTGCGCCAAAGTACGCCGCAACTCCGGGGTTAGGGGGCCAGCCCAGAGGCGACTTTGTGGCGTGTACCATTTCGGAAAGGGGGCGCAGTACTCGAGTTTCGATGGTGCGCTCGAACTCCCGAGTCTGGGCACGTTCGAGTGGAGTGCTGCCATACATCGTCGGCTCGGGGACGAGCTCTTCGAGATATTCGATAATGGCGAGTGACTCGGTGATATAGATACCTTCGTCCGTTTCTAGGACCGGTAGCTTGGCGAGCGGGTTACGCCTGAGATGGTTTTCCGAATACTGCTCTTTTTCGGGCAGATTGACCGAAACCTCTTCAATGTGGAGGTCAGCGCCGGCTTCGCTCTTCTCGGCGATGTACAAGCGCACACGAGTCGGGTTCGGTGCAACCGGGAACATGTAAAGCTTCAAGGTCTTTTCTTCTCCGAGCGTGTCTGGTGGATGCACCAGGTGAGAATAACCCGGATTCGCAGGGCGTCATCACGGGGGATACGCCGCGGAGCTGGCGGCCATGATTCTCTTGTTGCGTGGTTTATTGATTGAGTTGCGCCAGAACTTCGGCGTGGATGGCACCGTTGGTCGAAAGAATGTCATTCCCCGATACTGGGACCGGCCCGCCCAACGAGTTCGTCACAACTCCGCCGGCCTCTTCCACAATCAAGATCCCGGCCGCTACGTCCCAAGGGTGGAGCTTGAACTCCCAGTACGCGTCGAGTCTTCCGGCGGCGACGTAGCAGAGATCGAGGGCGGCGCTTCCGTCCCGGCGAAGCCCGCGGGCTGCTTTGAGCATGTGCCTAAAGTTTTGAACGTTGTCGACGTCGCTACGGTGGACATCGTACGCGAACCCGGTCGCGACCAGAGCCTCCGCGAGTCTGGGTGTGCGTGAGACTTCGAGCCGGCGCTCGCCGAGGAAGGCTCCAGCGTTGCGAACCGCCTCAAAACATTCGTCCAGCAGCGGGTCGTACACGACGCCTACCTGTCGTTCGCCTCGATACTCGACTCCGATCGACACACAGAATCGCGGGAAGCCGTGGGCGTAGTTCACGGTCCCATCGAGGGGGTCGATGATCCAGCGCCACGCCGCGGCCTGGTTTGCGTGATCGCCGCCTTCTTCGGCAAGGATCGCGTCGTCGGGCCGTTCCGTTCGAATACCACTGACGATCAATGCTTCGCACTGCTTGTCGACTTCGGTGACGAGATCGATTGCCGCGCTCTTCGTTTCGATTTCGTGCTCGCACTCATACCGCGAGCGCTGAATCTTTCCGGCTTCCCGGGCGAGGCGCACGGCGAGGGCGAGTACGGCCTGAGACTGCGCGGTCGTATCTCCTTCGGGCGGGGGCACTTGGCTCACGTTGCTTCGGCCTCGGCGTTTGTCCCAGTGATTCGAAACAAGGCGCGCGCATTGCGGTGGGTAATGCGCGCGACGTCTTCAACGCTGGTGTTGTGGAGCCGAGCAAGGGTTTCACCAACCCGTGGCACCCAGGCGGGTTCGTTGCGACGCCCGCGATGTCCTTCGGGTGCAAGAAACGGCGCGTCGGTTTCAACCATCAACCGATCGAGCGGGAGGCCGGCTGCAACTTCGCGTAAGTCGTCATTTCGCTTGAACGTCACGATGCCCGAAAACGAGACGTAGAAGCCGTGTTCGAGTGCGCGGAGCGCAAACGGGAGAGCGCCCGTATAGCAGTGGAGGACTCCGGTGAGTTGGCCTTCACCTCGTTCGATCCAGATCTCAAGCAAATCGTCGTAGGCATTGGGTTCGTCACCGCGTACGTGAATGACGACCGGCACGTCAAGTTCGCGCGCAAGCGACACCTGTTCGCGGAAGACCGCAAGCTGTGTTTCCCGGGGTGAATTCATGTAGTGGTAGTCGAGCCCGCATTCACCGAGTGCCATGACCTTGGGTTGGGCGAGCCATTCGCGAATCGCTGCTCGGTTTTCAACGTCGAGTTCATGGGATTCGTGGGGATGCACGCCGACTGCCGCGTAAATATTTGCGTGCTTCTCGGCGAGGTCCACCGCCGCTGCATTCCCCGCGATGCCGTATCCGCTGCCGATGGCCATCAAGGTGTCGACCCGGGCTTTGCGCGCGCGCTCAAGAACCTCGCTACGGTCGTCGTCGAACTTGTTCGCAGTGACGTGACAGTGACTATCGAACCACATCGTTACGCCACACTCTTTCGCACCGCGAGCAGGGCTCGCTCCGCAACCATTTGAGGGTTTGCATTACGCTGCACAAGATCTTTGCGGCACTGCGAAAGCGTCTTGTGCGCGTCGAGCTGTGCGCGCACTACATGCTGCTGTTCACTGACACATATTTTGATCTGCTCAGAAAGCCAACTCGAACCGACGTCGAGCATCACTTCGACTTGCTCTGCAGCTTTGGCCCGGCTCCCTCGGTATTCCTCCGCCCAGTCGAGCAAGTCGGGGAGGGTGTTGCCGCGAATGCAGTCGAAGCGAGAAAGGACACGGGCGCGGTCTTCGCTGAGATTTCCGCTGCGAAGGTCACCGGAATTCGAATCGGGAAACCGAACCTTTTGACAGCGCGAACGAATCGTCGCAACGAGCGGCGCGGAACTCGCGCTGGCGAGCACCAAGCATGTCCGATCTGGCGGTTCTTCGAGCAACTTGAGCAAGCTGTTCTGCGCTTCGTGGTTGAGCCACTCAGCATCGGCGATCACCGCAACGCGGTAACCCCCTTCGTTCGCGCCCAAGCGAAGCGCTTTCTGCGTGGCGCGAATTTGTCCGATTCGAACTCGGGTGCCGTCGCGTCCCTTGTCTACCCAATAAAGGTCCGGGTGGTCGCCGATGTGTCGATAGAGGGGGCCGCTCTTGCCGCTGCCGTCGAGGTCTACCGGTTCTTCGCTCGGTTTCGAGCGCATGCATTCTCGGCAGGCGTTGCAGGGCTTCGGCCCATCGCCAATGCACACGAGCCCTCGGGCAAACTTGAGAGCTGCGTCGCGAACGAGCTCTGAGGGGCCGGCCAGTAGATAGGACGAATGAATCCGTCCACTTTCGAGAGCGCGGTCGAGTAAATCCTGGGCTTGGGCCGGGCTGTCGGACATGGGACTGGCACTGTAGCACTTCGCTCTGCGTGCTCACTGCGGCGCACGTCCGAGGCCAAATATGCTGAAACTCGATCGTTTCTGAAATATTGCCCTCAAGCTTTTTCAAACCATGCCGATTCAGATTGCAACTACTAGGCAAAGAGGGGAGCCAATGGCCATCAGTGGATTCGGACGACAAAAAGGAGAGGAAACCATGCCGGGACCTTCCAGTTCATCAAGCGGTGGGATGGCAAATCTCTCCGCGTTTATTGATCAGGGTTCAGTTTTCGAAGGAAAGTTGAGCTTCAAAGACACCGTGCGTATCGATGGTGGCTTCAAGGGCGAGATCTCCAGTGAGAATACGCTGATCGTTGGCGAGAGTGGTGAGATCGAAGCATCGATCCATTCTCCGACGGTCGTAGTCAGCGGCACGATCACGGGCAATGTCGTTGCCAGTGACAACGTGGTCCTGCATAAGAGCGCTCAGGTAGACGGCGACATCGAGACGCCGTCAATCGTGATGGAGAAGGGCGCGGTATTTAACGGCGTCCTGAAGATGAGCAAGAGCGGCGTGAAGTCGAGCGCCGGCTTGAAGCCCATTATAGGTGGCGGAGGCAAGTCCAACCCGAGCCAGAGCGCGCAGCAATAGCGCTCGAATTTACAAGTCTTATATGAATTGAAGCGCGGGGAGTTGGACTCCCCGCGCTTTTTATTTGTTTGGGCTGCTCGCGCTCAGTTCGACAGCAGGTAGATGCCGTCGTTTTCGCGCACAGTTCGTGAAAGCTTGATTCCGACCGTTTGTCCGCTCTTGGCGCGTTGTACAGCTTGGTCGTCGACGCGCAGCTCTTCGATTCGCTCGTAGAAATCGGTCGTGTGTCCATGAATGTGGACTGCGTCGCCGACTTCGATCTCACCGGTTTCAATTTTGATGAGTGCAGCCTGCGACTGCGCGTAATAGTGGATCACGCTGCCGATTCGTTTGGGATAGAGCTTTGCGATGGTTGCGGGGTGCGACTTGGGGGCAGACGGGCGCCGGTCACTGCGAGATCCGCTCGCTTTGCGGGGGCCCTTTCGGTGCCCGGCCTTGGGCTTCCTGGCCTGCTTCTGGCTCGCCTTTTTCTTCCCGGACTTCTTACGACTGGCGTTCTTCTTCTTTGCGCCGGCCTTTTTCTTGCCCTCCGCCTTTTTCGCGGCAGGACGCTTTCGCGCCTTTTTGGCGGAAGCCTTCTTCGCGCTGGGGCTCTTGGGTCGAGTGGCCAAATGGAGGCTCCGTTGGGGACCTTGCGCAGGGATTGCGTGTCCCGAAAGAGATCATCTTGGAGTCGGCGGCGGGATGCAACCCAGCTGGGGCTAGATTGGCTTATCCGGCTTTTGCGTTGAGCGAATTCCAGGCGAGCGGTAGGGTATACGCCCATGACTCAACCGATCAGCATTGTGGTCAAGCTCTTTGGTTCCCTGCGTGAAGAAGTAGGGGCCAAGCAGCTCGACTTTGACCTCGAGCCCGACACGACCGTTTCTCAATTGCGTGCGCAACTTGGCGCGAAGTACCCAACGTTCGCGTCCCTGGGCGATCGCCTTGCGTCGTCCCTCAACCTGGAAATCTGCGATCCCAGTGCGGTACTGCGTGACGGCGACGAGGTGGCTTTTCTGCCACCGGTTTCAGGCGGGATGAGCGCTGCGGCGACGACAACCAAGCTTTGCACCATCTCTGAACATTCGCTCGATGAAGCGGAAGTCGTGGCCCGTATCGAGGGCCCGGACGCCGGGGGCGTCGTAAGCTTCGTCGGCAACGTGCGCAACCAAGCGCGTGGCCATTCGATCAAGTTTCTCGAATACGAGGCCTACCCCGAAATGGCCGAACGTGAGATGGACAAAATTGCCGCCGAAGCCGGAGAACGTTGGCCCGGCACGCGGGTTGCGATCGCGCACCGCGTAGGGCATCTCGAAATTGGCGAGGCCGCGGTGGTGGTTGTCGCGGTGTCTCCGCATCGAGCAGAGGCGTTTGAAGCGTGTCGCTTCGCGATCGATACGTTGAAGATCACCGTGCCGATCTGGAAAAAAGAAGTCGCCACCGGCGGCGAGTATTGGGTGGACGATCACGCATGAGCGAGCACGCGAAACCCTCTTCGTCCCATCACCACCATCGCAAGGCGGCAGCCGCGAGCGTCGAGGTGCGCGTGGTGACGGTAAGCGATACACGCACCCTCGAAACCGATACCGGCGGCGCGCTTGTCGCCGAAAAGCTCGAAGCAGCGGGGCACAAAGTCAGCGGTCGTGAAATCGTGAAAGACGAACCTGCGTCAATCGCCGCCGCAGCGAAGTCCGGTATCGAAACCGCGGGTATTGGAGCGGTGATCCTGACCGGTGGCACAGGTGTCGCGCCGAGGGATGTAACGCCTGAAAGTGTCGAGCCCCTGCTCGACCGAATCATTCCCGGCTTCGGCGAAATTTTCCGCCTCCTGTCCTACGACGACATTGGCTCTGCGGCGTTGCTCTCTCGTGCGCTGGCAGGTCTTGCGCAGGGAACCGTGGTGTTCGTGATCCCGGGCTCGCGAGGGGCTGTTGGGCTCGCGATGGACAAGCTGATTCTTCCAGAACTCGGGCACTTGGCGGCCGAGGCCGTCAAGACTCGCTAAGGCAACGCCGAAAAGCAGCGGGTGAACATCCGCAAATCTCGTTCCCCCGAAGTCCGTTTGATTCCGACACGTCTTGTGCGTTCCGCAAGCGTCCTTGGGTTGATCGCGGCGCCATTCGTCGCGTGGATGTTCGTCGGCGTTCCGGTATCAGCGGAATCCTTTATCTGGGTCGACGATGCGGGCATGACGCACTTGACCGATGACCCGAAGCGCGTGCCCACAGAACAGTTGAACCCGAAGAGTGACGAAGTCGATGCACTTCGGGAACTGTGGCGCCACAACATCCTCGGTGCGACAACGTCGACTCCTCCCGGTGCCTCGGGGAGTGACGTCGACCGTGCGATGCGACTTCTGCGAGGCGCGGTCGCCGACATGCGTCGGGGAGAAACGGCGCGCGCCGCCGCAACGCTGCGCAGCGTGAAGCGGATGTCGCCGAAGCTTGCTGAAACATACTGGTACCTCGCGCTGCTTGACCGTCAGCGCGGGCGTTACGACGGTGCCCACAAGAATGTGCGCCGTTTTATAGAGTTGGCGGGAGACAGTCTTTCGAACTGGCGCGAAAAGGCGCTGCGCTTTGATGCCGAACTCGGCGACGAACGTAGGCTCGTCGATTCGAGGATCGATCGAGGCCCGCTCAAATTCGATCGCGTGACAACGCCAAACTTTCGTCTGGAGCTCGACTCAGAACTCAGCGGTTTCGATCGCGACTATGCGTCGACGGTGCTGCGGTTCCTAGAAGAAGCACGCGACGATGTCTCAACCCAAGTTGGCGTGACTCCCCTCGAACCGCTGGGGGTCGTGCTCTACGGAAAGGCTGCCTACCTCGAAGCACACCGGCACCGATTTTCGTTTCAAACGGTCGGTTTCTTTGATGGACGCATCCACGTAACGTCTCCCGCGCATCCGACCGAGTCGATGCGCTCCTTGCTTTTCCACGAATACACCCACGCCATCTTTCGGGAACAGACGGGCGGCGACCGACCCTACTGGCTCAACGAAGGCTTGGCCGAGCGCATGGAAAGACGTTCGCGGAACCTCGAAGCATCAACTCGAAGCGAACGCATCTCGCTCCGAAACCGAATCGAAGCCGACACCTGGATCCCGCTGCGCCGCATCGCCCCCAGCTTCTCGGGACTCTCCGACGAAGACGCCCGCGCAGCCTATCTCGAAAGTGTCGTCGCCACCGCCTACATCGAAGCGCACACAACCCAACAACAACGCGCAAACATGCTCAAACGCATCGGAGAAGGCTTTTCTGCCGACCAGGCCCTCCACGAAGCCACCGGCCTAGACACCGACGGCCTAGACGCCGCCGTCCAACAAACCATCCTCGAAGAATTTCCCGCAATGGGAACCTAGTCTCGCCTCGCCCGAACAATTAAATGCGTCATGCTAATCCACGCCCAAGCCGAGCATGAGCTTCGATTTAATCTCGATCGAACCCAGGGCATGGCCTGATCCATCACTCGACATCCTCCCCAAAGGTTTCGGCCTTCGTGTTCGGAAGCGCGATCCCATTTCGCTCTTGTCGCCCGGCGAAAGCACGCTGACCTGTTTGCTGTTCAACTTGGTGCCGTTCGTACTGCCGAGATCTCGGAGCATGTACTGACCCTCTTCGAAATATAGCTGGGAGATTTGGCGAGAGACGTCGCTGCGTGAGGTTGCGAGTTCGTACTGCGCCTGACGACCGAGCACGCGCGGTCTGGTCTTGCTTACGCGAACCGGAGAGAGATGCGGCGAAAAGTGCATGATTCGTCGTTGATTTTGAATGCTGAATTCGTCGGCAAATTCAGAGCGGAGTTTGACCGTCGCTCACTGTGCAGGGTCGACGCGACTCAGTGTTACTTTATCGCCGACACGCCAACTGTGAGCGAGAGCATAGCCAGACGGAACTTCAAGCACGGTGTCGGTGAGCGCCTTCGGCCGGTAAGTCGGTCCCGGGCCATTTGGCGAATATTTCACACGATGGGAAATGTCGACAATGCGTCCATCTCGGATCCACACGATGTCGATGTCGAAGCGCATGTCTTTCATCCAAAAGGCCGGGAATACCGGTTTGGGGTACTCAAACAGCATCCCGTGACCCCATGCAAGGCTGTCACGCCCGCCGAGGCCTCGGCTCTGTTCGTGGCGGGTATTTGTGATTTCGAGGGTCACGCGCTGATGACGGATCGTGACGTACGGGCCTTTGGCCTGCGCGTTGTTCGCTTCGCACCCCATCGCGAAAATCATGATGGCAAGAACAGCAAACGTTTGAACGGCGGGCATCACGATTCTGAGTTCGGCGTGTAGAGTTCGAAGTCGACGAGTTCTTCTTTCATGTACTCGCGAAGCGAGTTCACAATGCGCGCTTCGAGTTGACGTACGCGTTCGCGGGACACGTCGAATTCGACGCCCATTTCTGCAAGGGTACGCGGCTCGTCGGCCAAGATTCGCTCGCTCAAGATCTGGAGGTCTCGATCGTTCAGGCTCTTGCTGAATTCGTCGATCGCTTTGCGAAAGAGGGTATGGATCTCACGGTGGCCGACTTCGGCCTCGGCGCTAATGCCTGGGCCCGACATCGAATCGCCGAAGGTCTCTCGGTCCGAATCGTCGAAGCGCGGCGCATCGAGAGAAAGGTCGGGGCGCGCTAGCTGTTGCTCCATCGCGACGACGTCTTCTTCTTTGACGTCCATCCGTTCGGCCAGAAGCTTCGGCGTGACTTCGAAACCCTCAATTTCAAGAGCACGCTTTTCCTTGTTCAAGCGAAAGAAGAGTTTGCGCCCGGCGCGAGTCGTACCGAGTCGAACACTGCGCAAGTTGTCGACGATGTACTTAAGAATGTAGGCGCGGATCCAGTAGACCGCGTACGAAGAAAGCTTGACGCCCTGATAGGGGTCGTAGCGTTGAACGGCCTCGACCAGGCCTACGTTGCCTTCTTGAATCAGGTCCAGGGTATTTGTCCAGGCGCGGCGATATTCCATCGCGATTTTGACGACGAGGCGTAGGTTCGCGAGCACCATCTTGCGCGCAGCCTCGGCATCGCCGTCCTCGACCCAACGGACCGCGAGTTCGTGTTCTTCTTCTCGCGAAATTGGTGCGTGGTCGGCGAGCTGTGACATGTAGGCACTGAGCGCAGAGACCGGCTCAAGTGATGAACTCGAAGAGGTGGAAGCCTTCTTTTTGGCCACTGCTTTTGGGCTGGGTGTCAGGACTTCGGGAGTGGTGAGCAGCGAAGCGTTCGCATCGGGGGCGCCGAGTGCTTCGATGACGTTCGCGGCGTCTACATCGATGACGTCAGTGACATCGATGACGTC
>Ga0115003_10002986_pt1 | contig 13623 bp, 11 predicted proteins | sample ArcticOcean_MG_C_7_FD_88736 | JGI IMG/M metagenome (GOLD analysis project Ga0115003, IMG submission 88736) | Marine microbial communities from western Arctic Ocean - ArcticOcean_MG_CB11_88 | ecosystem: Environmental > Aquatic > Marine > Oceanic | place: Arctic Ocean: Canada Basin | collected... | reverse complement strand
TTTTGTAAGGACGCACTCGGTTTCCAATCAACCATGAATTCATCCTTCCAAAATATACGCAGTGCCTAAGCAGTAGTGAGAACAGAAATTCTATTTGGTGACGCGATTCTGGTATTCAGAGTTTCGCGTATCGACCCGAAGCCTATCGCCAATATTAACGAACAAGGGTACCTTCACTACAGCGCCTGAACTTAAGGTCGCCGGTTTAGTGCCACCCTGCGCCGTATCACCCTTCAAGCCAGGGTCGGTGTCGGTCACTTCAAGTTCGACAAAATTTGGCGCAGTAACCGAGATGGGTGCATCGTTCCACAAGACCATCGTGTACTTATCCTGCTCCTTCAACCAGATTTTCGCGTCAACGATAGCATTGATGTCGGCAGCAACTTGCTCGAAGCTGTCATCAGTCTTCATGAAATGCCAAAACTCCCCATCCTCGTACAGATATTCCATTTCCAATTCCATGACATCAGCCGCCTCGACTGACTCGCCGGACTTGAAGGTACGCTCCCAGACTCTGCCATTGACCAGATTACGCAGCTTCACGCGATCGAATGCCTGTCCCTTGCCGGGTTTGACCTTTTCAACTTCGATCATCGAGCAGGGCTCTGAGTCTATAAGGACCTTAAGCCCCGATTTAAATTCACTGGTGGAGTAAGTCGCCATTTTTTCCTCTTAACGCTATTTGTGTACAAACCCGTTATTTCGATTCGCAGTGATGACCTCAGCCACGAACAACTAGGCATCGAAGGCTGCAGCCTTATGTTGCTATGATGTGGCAACGGATACTAGCAATTGCCTTTATAAAATCAAACACTGTTTTGGGTTACAAGATGACAAACCAGGCTATATCACTAATTCAGTCAGACCGCGCTGAAACCTGGCAAGAGATTCTATCCGATCTGGTAACAGATCCGCAGGAATTATTGCGCATATTAGAGCTTGATGCGGACACTAGCCCTTACAGCTTGGAGGCACTCGCTCAATTTCCCTTGAAAGCGCCCAGACCCTTCGTAGAACGCATCGAAAAGGGCAACTGGCACGACCCGTTGCTACTACAGATCTGGCCCTCTGCATTGGAGGAGTCCCAAACTGAGGGGTTTGTTGCAGACCCTCTGAATGAGGAGGAATTCAATCCGCTGCCTGGTCTGCTGCACAAGTATCAGGGGCGGGTGCTGCTAACTGCAGCGCCGCATTGTGCGATCCATTGCCGTTATTGTTTCCGGCGCCATTTCGACTATCGAGCCAACTCCCCCAGTCGAGCGCAGTGGAAGGAGGCTTTCGCCTATATAGCTGCTGACAGCAGCATCGAGGAGGTTATTCTCAGTGGCGGTGACCCGCTGGCGATCTCGGACAAGCAATTTCACTGGCTACTCCAACAATTAGCGAATATCAAGACGCTTACCACCGTCAGGATTCATACCCGTTTACCCATCGTGATCCCGCAGCGGATAACCAAGGCGCTAGTAGGCTGCCTTAATGAGACGCGGCTACGTGTCGTCATGGTTGTGCACTGCAACCATCGCGCGGAGCTGGATAACGCTGTTACTAGTGGTTTTGACATTTTAGGCGACGTTGGCGTCATTCTACTTAACCAAGCGGTTGTTTTAAAGGACGTTAACGACAATGCCGATGCATTGATCGAGCTAAATAAAGCGCTTTTTCAACACAATGTACTACCCTATTACTTACACATGCCCGACCAGGTTGCCGGTACCGAGCATTTCTACGTAACCGACCAACATGCTAGGGAACTGATCAAGACCCTGCACGCCTCATTGCCAGGGTATCTGGTTCCACGACTCGTGCGAGAGATTCCGGGGGAGCGTGGAAAAACCAGAATAGCTTAAGGACATCGCCAGGGATGGACAGTCGGTACTCACTAGAACCGCTTCAAGATGCGCCGAGCCCTCTTGGCGACCCGCCATTACCCGAAAGTATTCCCAGCCCTAGCGCCAGGCTAGATAAGCTTCTGCGCAAGATCAATAAAAAAGAGGTCTTTGAGAAAGATGCTCTGACAGGCCTGCACGGTCAGAGATATCTCTGCCGCGCGATCGACGCGTGTCTGGAGCAGGGTCGCAAGAACAATCTCAGCGCGACACTCGCGTTACTGCAACTCGAAAATTTCTATGAGATTCGCACTTGGGTTGGCTTATCCGAGGCCGACCTACTGTTGACCGATATCGCACAGCTGTTAAAGACTTCTCTGCCGAAACGCGTCCTACTTTGTCGTTGCCATAATTTTGAATTTGCGGCGCTTCTGCTTAACGATTGTAGCGTCAACGCAAGGCTGATAACGGACAAGCTCAAGCAAGCACTACGAAGTGCAGTTTCACCCTCATTGCCAAGGCAGCTCGAGCTCAAGTGTGGCGTTGGCCTGGCCAAACTCGAAACAAATATACCCTCCTGGCCCGTTGTTTTCGCACGGGCTCGACACAACCTAAGCCTTGCACACCACCGCAGAGAACTCCCCCCACACCTAGTTTCGATCAGCCCCGATGTCGCTCTTAAACAATTGCACGCCGCCCTAGAACACTCCGAGCTCAAACTTAATTTCCAAGCATTGGTTAGACTCGCAGAAGACCCGCTGCAGCACTATGAGGTGCGCTGTTCACTCGCACATCACGAGCAGAGCTTGCCAACTGTATTGCTATTCGAAACTGCGGCAAAAAATGCGCTAGGCGAACAGCTTGATCAGCGCATAATTGAACAAATCTTAAGGCGGCTCTCTCAAGATGCGATCCCAAACCGGCGACTCGTGGTAACCCTGAGCCACAATTCACTCGTCAGCAGCTATTTCCTGCGCTGGTTAGAAGAAAGGCTGAGTGGAAGAAGGGCTTTCGCCTCACAGTTCGTCTTTCAGATCAGCGAGACCGACGCCCTTATCGCACAGCACCACCTACTAACCTTCTGCGAGGTCATTGAAAAACTAGGCTGTAAGCTCTGTGTATCGAATTTTGGCTGCACGCCGAAGCCGCTGCGCTACTTATCCCTCGTGCCAGCAGCCTACGTAAAGTTGGATACTGGCCTCTTAAGAAAGATCGATGTAAATCAAGCCAAGCTGAAGTTCTTGAGCGCCTTGATAGAAGAGCTGCACAAAAAAGGGATACGTGTAATCGCCCCTATGCTGGAACAACTTCCTATGCTGTCATTGCTATGGCATGCCAATGTCGACTTTATGCAGGGGAACTGCCTGCACCCAACATCAACCTCGATGAGCTTTGAATTTATCGAGACGCAGACTGTGAATTTTGACTCTTGCTAAGCAGGCCTCGTTAAACAATTTGATTGGGGATGTACGCCGGTACTGCTATTCTTATGACTCAGAGCCCTCAAGAGTCACCTACACAGTGGTCGCGTTGCAAGAAGATATCCCACAGAATAGCTCGCCCAGCCAAACAGCCCCGGCGTCCGCGAAAAAAAATACTCAGATTTCGCGAAAATTTACCACTGCAGTTTGTCTGCTATTATTGCTCGCGATGTGCGTGTTCTGGTTAATCAGCAACTACAATACGCAAAATATTTTACGCCAGCAGGCTGACAATTTCGGAAAACTACTAGCGCAGCAAACCGCAACACAGCTCACCGAACTAGTGCTAGCAAATGACATGATCAGCATGAATGTCATACTCGGCAACCTCGCTAGAAATTCAACTATAGGTGAAATAGCGGTAGTCAATATCAACAACGAAATCATCGCCGCCGCAAAAAGTGAATTGAAAACGCCCACAACAATAATCCCCCTTCCGATACAGTTCAATAAAGTTCAAGCAGACTACCTAGCGCCGATAAATGTTGCTGGATCAACCGCAGGCTATGTGCGTCTTAGCTTCGATCTGAGCTATATCGAAACTGGCATCGTGAATAATTTCTTATTCGTTCTGGCTGCAACGTTTCTGCTCCTAATAGTTGCTGGCACACTAACCACAACGTATTTCCAATACCTTATTAGCTTTCCTGCAAACTTACTCGCCTTTGCAATCAGCAATATTAGAAAGGGTGAGATAGAGGCCTGCCCAGAGCCTGGTAATCAGAATGAACTCAGCACGGCCATTCGACAGTTCAATGCTACCGCTGAATTCTTGGCACAGAACACCTTCCTGGATAACTTCGGGCATCGCAAACCTGAGGTCGATCCGGAACAATTTACACCCAATTATGGCACGCAGGATGTGACTCTACTATCGATCAAGATGGCCAACTTTCACTACCTCGCCTCAACGCTTAGCGAGATTACCCTGGTCAATCTCTTGAACAAGTATTATTTCTTCGCAGGGAAAGTCGCGCAGCTGTACAACGGAAAAGTAACCTACTGTTCAGAGGGTGAAGTCGTTATTAATTTTGCTTCCGAAGAATTAGAGGAGGAGCAGGCGTTCTATGCCATCTGCTCCGGACAACTGTTTCTGCAATTGGTAGGCGACCTGAATGATATAGAGGGTGAGCAACTAGCCGCAAAGTTTAAACTCGCCGTGCACAGCGGGCAAATCGTCAGCGGTTTATATTCACCTATTACACAGAAAAAGAACAATCTGACTGGCAAGACGCTGGATGCTACTAGAAAAATTTGCGACGAAGCGCCCGATAATTCGTTGTTAATCAGTAAACACTGCTTCGACCATGCCGGCGCTGCAGCTCGAATCGACGCCGAGGAATTTTCGATTATCGATGATGGTATTCATATGAAAACTTACTTAAGCAACGACCCAATGTCGGACAATTCCCCCCTACTCGAAAGACAGGCCATGCAGCTGGCCACTTTGTACACCGATTAAATTGTGAAGGCCCAAACGTAAACCGAGGTAGTTAATAGCAATTCTCTCCCTAATGAAAATTCAGCTCATTAGGGCCTCAATACAAAGAACGGGACTATTTATTAGTGATTTATCCCTACTTGTTTAGCCCTTTTTCAGAAACCGTTATGATAATTCGTTTGTTACGTACTTTAAGGATCAATCTTGGAACTTATAAAGATCAATAGGATAAGCGGCACACGGTAATCAAATAGAAAAGGAGAAATATTTTGCAGCTTATACTCAAAATTCTAACTATTGTGTTGAGCCTCATTTTTTTTGCGCTTGGTCTATCTGCCTTCATAGATCCTGCAACCGCATTAGAGGGGCCTGCTTTCGCATGGTCGCCTGATGGAATTGCAGGACTCAGTGCTGGTCGCGGAATTCTTGGTGGCCAATATCTTGCACTAGGCTTAGTTGCAGGTTACGCACTAGTAAAATCAGAATTTAAGTTGCTGTATATTCCCGCACTGAGCGAATTCATGATCGTTTTTGGTCGACTCGTCAGCTTGTGGGTTGATGGCTTTGATGAGCGAATGCTCTTGCCTCTATTAGTTGAATTAACCATGGCAGTAGGTATGTTCTGCGCGGCAAAGTTATTACGGCCTCAGACTGCCATTAGCTAAGTAATATTTAGTAAATACGCCCAATACATAACAACTAATTCGACAAAGAAGCAGCTCACGCTATTTTCCCTTTGAACATGTCAGACCCAAATCCTGAATCCATCCTACACAATAGGATCCTGGTTAAACCGAATAACTTTATAGTCGAACCCGCAATGCTCTCAGAATCGCAAATTCAAACATGGAAAGAAGAAGGAGCTGTCATCTGCCAGCTCCCCGCACAAGTAGTTGATCCAGCGCTGGTTTGGCTAGATGCCCATTTTACGATGGATAAGATCGACCGCAATCATCTGGATTTTGGTAGTCCTGACAAAAAATTCGAATTTCCAACGTTTATAAATCCCCTTGACGATTTAGTACTTAGTGAACCGCTTATTTTGGCGGCTCAAAAATTACTCGACACACAAGATGTACGGCTAATTCAAGCGGACCTATGGCCTAAAATTGGCGTGGCTGACGAGCTTCATGAAGCTCAAGCAAACACCGATCAGCGGATGCACATGGACTATGGCAACAACACAGTGCTGCATCCACAATGGAATGCGCCGGATGTGGTTTCTGCCATTGTTTATTATGATGACTGTGACGAGACTGGAGGCGAAACGGCTTATGTTACACGTCTTGGAGAAGATGACCCGGTGTATCAGCCACCCTTTGTGAATATGCCAGGCCAGGCAGCCAATCCTTTTTTCAATGACCGAACCACTGTGGAAAACTGGTTTAAAGAAAACAATCGCAACGTGTATGAACTCAGGCAACAACTTTACGAGCGAGAAAAAGTTGTTCAGTTTAAACCTGGAACTATTCTATTTTACCGTCACGACTTGTGGCACCGAGGTCGTCCACTAGTGGCAGGCAAACTACGCCGAGTACACAACTTGGCCTGGAAACGGGCCGATGCACGAGGTGTTTGTCAGTGGAACGAAGGATTTGCACGAAAAAGCTACTACGGCAATGTTGAGTCCATAATCGGTCGTAGTACTCCACTGCAGCGCAGCGTTTTGGACTTTCCTTTGCCTGGAGATGACTATTGGAGCCTAGAAAAGTTAAAAAATGTGGAGGCACGATTTTCCTCTTTTGGATTTGACGCGTCAGTGTATCTTGAAAAACTGGAAACAAAATCAAACTTATGAAACTAGTATTTTTGCTCTCGGTAAGCTTAAGACAGTTAGCCAGAGAATAAACAGGAGTAACTCATGACCCTAAAGTCAGCACTACCCAAATTTCGTTCCTTCTTTGTATTACTGATAATTAGCGTTCTTAGCTCCCAGTTATTCGCTCAAAACGAGAATGAGCAATCACCAGTTGATGGGGTCGGCTTTCGTTTTATCCAAAGCAATGGAATTACCATGCGCATTGCCGAGATGGGCGACTCGGGTCCATTACTTTTACTGGCTCATGGTTGGCCAGAATCCTGGTACTCCTGGCGACACCAGATCGTATCTCTAGCCAATGCCGGCTATCGGGTCGTAGCTCCTGACATGCGAGGCTTTGGTGAATCTGAAGCCCCACCCAATGTTGACGATTATGATGTGATACACACGTCCGCTGACTTAGTCGGGATTTTGGATGCGCTGGGGGAGGAAACGGCCGTTTTGGTGGGCCATGATTGGGGGGCTATTGTCGCCTGGCAAACTGTGCTGCTGCATCCTGAGCGATTCACGGCATTAATTAACATGAGCGTGCCCTATCGCGGCCGACCGGCACAATCGCCCATCGAGCGCATGAGGCAATCTGCCGGTGAGAATTTTCACTATATTGTTTATCACAATGAGCCCGGCGGCGTCGCGGAAGCTGAATACGATGCGAATCCACGGGGCCTGATTAGCCATGTCTATTTGGGTATAGCAGCAAACTCCGAAACGCTGCCTCCTAAAGTGACTGACCCGTTACGATCTGCCGGGGGCTGGATAGACCGACTCGGTGCACCTATTCGTTTGCCAGATTGGCTAACCGAGAACGATCTGAATTACATCGTGTCTCAGTTTGAAAAAGCTGGCTTTCGCGGCGGAGTAAATTACTACCGAAACTTTCACCGCAATTGGGAGATCACCGAACACCTCACGGACGCGAAAATCGGCATACCTACTTTATTTATTGCCGGCGAAGAAGATTTTGTGATTGGTGGCGCCACTAAGGAACAACTGACTGTGTCGATGGGACGCGTAGTAGAAGACCTTCGTGATGTGGTTCTTGTTCCTAATACTGGCCATTGGGTACAGCAAGAGGCTCCTTTGGAGACAACCGCAGCCATGCTGGACTTTTTGAATGGCCTTTAGGAAGTTGACGACAGATTGAAGCCTAGCCTGGCATTACCTGTCAGGCCAGACCACCGCCTATACAACTAAGTATAAAGGCTAAATTTCTAATCGCTTTGCGGCTCTGTCTTAGAAACAACTTCAATCCGGTCTACATTCTGGAATCCACGCGGTAGCTTGTTACCACGTCGTCCCCTCTCGCCTTGATAGTGCTGCAGATCTGACGGCTTAAGGTTATGGTGTCGTTTCCCTGCATGAACAGTTAGGGTGTCCTCTGCAGTTAAGACGGTTAGTGCAACGACGAATTCTATTCGCTCTGCAACACGCGCCGTGGGAATGCTGATGATTTTGTTGCCTTTGCCTTTAGCCAGGCGCGGTAGTTCTGCGATCGGGAACATCAACATGCGGCCTTCATTGGTAATCGCTACGATCAGATCATTCGTGTAGTCATTCACCATTCGCGGCGCCAATACTTTCCCACCTTTGGGTGCTCTTAGCACCGCTTTACCCGACTTGTTCTTGCTAATAAGATCGCCGATCTTGCCAACGAACCCGTATCCGGCGTCACTCGCGAGCAAAACATCTTTGTCGTCCTCTCCTATCACCACACCTTCAAATGTTGCGCCTGAGGGTGGGTTTACCTTTCCTGAGACCGGCTCACCCTGGCCTCGTGCGGAGGGTAAGCTGTGTGACGGCAAGGAATAGGCGCGGCCGGTGGAGTCCATGAATATTGCAAGCTGATTGCTCTTGCCTCGCACTGCGACCTTAAAGGAATCGCCTGACTTATACTGAAGCGCTGCTGGGTCGACCTCGTGGCCTTTTGCAGCCCGCACCCAGCCTCTATCGGACAATACAATAGTCACCGGCTCAGTAGAGATCAGGTCTGTGTGAGCGAATGCCTTTGCCTCATCTCTGAGAACAAGAGGTGTACGGCGATCGTCGCCAAATTTCTCGGCATCCGCATTTATCTCACCCTTGATAAATGTCTTCAAGCGAGTGGCGGAACTAAGCAATTGCTCCAGTGTATTTCTTTCGCTGGCTAGCTCTTTCTGCTCCGCGACAATCTTTATTTCTTCAAGCTTCGCCAGTTGACGCAATTTCAGTTCTAGGATCGCTTCTGCCTGACGATCAGAGATTTTGAATTTCTTAATGAGTGCGGGCTTCGGTTTATCTTCCTGACGAACAATCTTAATAACTTCGTCGATATTCAGGAATGCAACCAGCAGACCCTCGAGAATATGCATGCGGTCAACGATCTTATCCAAACGATACTGCAGGCGTCGACGCACAGTTTCGGTACGGAACTGCAGCCATTCTTTGAGCAGACTGAGAATGTCTTTGACTTGTGGCCGCTTGTCGATTCCAATCATGTTGAAATTTACGCGGTAGTTTTTCTCGAGATCAGTCGTTGAATACAAGTGCGACATAATGGCATCGATATCGGCTCGATTCGATTTCGGCACGACAATTATGCGAGTGGGATTTTCATGGTCTGACTCGTCTCGCAGGTCAACCACCATCGGCAGCTTCTTCTTCTGCATCTGCGCGGCGATCTGCTCTAGCACCTTTGCACCGGAAACCTGAAAAGGTAGCGCGTTGATAAGTATCTCGCCGTTCTCTTTGACATAGGTCGCACGTGCCTTTAGCGAGCCACGACCCGTCGTGTACAGCTCTTCAATATCATTTTTCGGGGTTATCAACTCCGCTTCTGTTGGATAGTCCGGCCCCTTGATGATGTTGCATATGTCTTTGATCGTCGCCTTGGGCTTGTCCAAGAGATGAATACAAGCGGCCGCAACCTCTCGTAGATTGTGCGGAGGAATGTCGGTCGCCATACCTACTGCTATGCCGCTGCCACCATTGAGTAAAACATTAGGCAGTCGCGCTGGCAGAACTTCGGGCTCTTCTAAGGTACCGTCGAAATTCGCTTTCCAATCGACCGTGCCCTGAGCAAGCTCGCCAAGCAGCACATCGGCGTAGCCCTGCAATCGAGATTCGGTATAACGCATTGCAGCGAATGACTTAGGGTCGTCTTGCGAGCCCCAGTTACCCTGTCCATCAACCAGCGGATAACGGTAGGTGAAAGGCTGCGACATCAGCACCATAGCTTCATAACAGGCCGAATCGCCATGCGGATGGAATTTGCCGATTACATCGCCAATGGTTCGCGCCGATTTTTTAAATTTAGCACTCGCCTTCAACCCCAGCTCGGACATCGCATAGATGATTCGACGCTGTACCGGCTTCAAACCATCGCCTATGTTAGGCAGAGCACGATCGTTAATTACATACATCGAATAGTTCAGGTAGGCCTGCTGCGTATAAGTCTTTAACGCAATCTGTTCGACGCCATCTTCACTAATTGTGATTTCTTCGTTCATTAAATTCTCGGTTTCTGTTCTCTAATAACTGATCTACTGCGGCAATTAGCCCTCGCCGCTATTTATTCGGCATAGTCCGCGTGACTACCACTGGCTTCGAGCCAAGCTTTTCTATCTGCCGATCGGTTCTTGGCAAGCAGCAAGTCCATCATCTGAAATGTACTGCTTTTCTTATTCGACGTTGGGTCTTCTTCTAGGGTCAATTGTACGAGGCGTCTGGTATCCCTTGCCATCGTTGTCTCGCGCAGCTGTAAGGGGTTCATCTCACCGAGTCCTTTAAAACGCTGTACGTTCACCTTGCCCGGCTTCTTCTCCGCCGCAATGCGATCGAGGATGCCATTCTTCTCATCTTCATCCAGGGCATAGAAAACCTCCTTGCCAACATCGATACGAAACAGGGGCGGCATTGAGACATAGATAAATCCACCCGCCACTAAGGGCCGGAAGTGTTTAACGAATAGAGCACACAACAACGTGGCAATGTGCAAACCGTCGGAGTCCGCATCGGCGAGGATGCAGATCTTGCCATAGCGCACTCCATCGATATCACTAGTGCCCGGATCGACACCCATAGCGACTGCTACATCATGCACAGTCTGTGAGGCGAGGATCTCACTCGAGTCTACCTCCCAGGTATTGAGGATCTTTCCTCGCAGCGGAAGTATCGCCTGAGTTTCTCGGTCTCGCGCCTGTTTCGCCGAGCCGCCCGCCGAGTCTCCTTCCACGAGAAACAATTCCCCAGACATGACGTCTTGGGTCGAGCAATCAGCCAATTTCCCTGGCAAAGCAGGCCCCGACATAATCTTCTTACGAGCAACCTGCTTACTCGCCTTCAGGCGCACCTGCGCATTGCTAATGCAGAGTTCGGCAATCAACTCTGCCTCATCTGTGTGCTGATTTAGCCAGAGGCTAAAAGAATCCTTGATGATGCCGGAAACAAAGGCAGCACATTGTCTTGATGACAATCGCTCCTTAGTCTGACCCGAGAACTGTGGATCCAACAGTTTCGAGGAAATCACATAGCTGCATTTATCCCAGATATCGTCTGAAGTGAGCTTCAGCCCACGGGGCAGCAGGTTTCGAAATTCACAGAACTCCCGCAGCGCATCGAGCAGGCCCGTGCGTAAACCACTGACATGGGTGCCACCCAGCGGAGTCGGAATCAAATTCACATAACTCTCACCTGTCGTCTCACCACCCTCAGGAAGCCATTGAATCGCCCAATCTACTGCTTCGTCGCCCCCCTGCACCGAGCCAAAGAATGGCTCCTTCGGGAGTGTTTCATAATCTGCTGTAGCCTGCGTTAGGTAGTCAATCAGGCCGTCTTCAAAACACCACTCTTCGCTCTGAGACTTATCTTCGCTGACAGTATTGTCGACAAAACTAACCCGCAAGCCAGAGCAGAGAACTGCCTTGGCGCGGAGCACATGCTTTAGTCGAGCAATAGAAATCTTAACTGAATCGAAATATTTCCCATCGGGCAGGAATTTAACCGTGGTGCCGGTGTTCCTCTTTCCCACAGTATCGATCGCCTTTAGCTCTGATACTTTCTCTCCTGCCTTGAAGGACATGGCGTAAACTTTGCCATCTCGTTTCACGGTTACTTCCAGATACAGGGACAACGCGTTGACGACTGAGACACCCACTCCGTGCAATCCCCCTGAATATTGGTAGTTCTTGTTTGAGAATTTTCCTCCGGCGTGAAGGCGAGTAAGAATTAACTCTACACCGCTCACCTTTTCGCCCTTGTGCTTATCGACAGGCATGCCACGGCCGTCGTCACTCACCTCTACCGAGCCGTCTTTGTTCAACTGTAAATGGAGGTGACTTGCGTGGCCAGCTAGGGCCTCGTCAACACTGTTGTCGATCACCTCTTGAATGAGATGATTCGGGCGCGTCGTATCGGTGTACATGCCGGGCCGTTTTCTTACCGGATCTAAGCCCGTAAGTACTTCGATGGCATCGGCGTTGTAAGTGTTACTCATGAACTATTTCTCACTGCGTATTGGCTTCGATTGCTGCCTGTTAAAAGGCATTTACAAGTCCTAAATTTTTCTGTGACTCAATAGTATTTTATCGCTTATTTTCGCCAATTCTTGATAGGAAGAAATCAAACATGACTGGCATTTCTTGCTCGAAGTCATCATAGCTATGGCTACCCTTTTCATGCACGACACATTGTCCTGCCCCAAACTTTTCAAGCGCCTGCCGGTAGTCCAGTGTCGCGTCTCCTTTTTGTAAGAAGACTTTGAAATTTTTCGCCTTTGACAATACAGGGACATCGATCTGCTTCAGCTGTTCAATATGCGCTCTAGTGACGACATGAACTTCATCTGAGTAATAATTTCTATTCTCGCCTAGGTGAGATTCCCATAGTTCATAGGGCCGGACCGCTGGATTAATCAACACAGCCGGCGCTTGATAGAACTCCGAAAGATAAGTCGCATAGTATCCGCCAAGTGAACTCCCCATTAGCACTAGCTGGTCGGTGTCATTCTCGTCTATCAGCGCATGCAGCTGAGCGATGGTTTCGGCAGGCCCATGATTCATTAGAGGAATTGCTATGGTTTCCCCTAGTCCGATCTCCAAGCAATAGGCCAACGTCTGCTGCGCCTTGAGTGACTGCGGAGAACTCAGGAAGCCGTGCAGGTATAACACATGGGGTTGAACAGACAATGTGTAATGATTCTCTTTAGAGCGTTAGTAGCCGGAGCTATTGTAGTCTACTTCGAAGGTCTCGCCGGATACCCTCCTAACTTCTGATTCGATACTTCCGTCAGCAAATAATTTTAATGATCTATACCCCGGATTGACCCTATCTAAAGAGAAACTGGTGACATTCGGTTTGAACTGGATGCAGGTTGAGGGAGTACATAAACAACGAATTCCCTCGTGCTCGAAGTCCAATTCTTGATGGATATGGCCATACAATACACATCTTACCTTCTTCGATATCTTAATAGCTTCAAAAAACTTCTCACCATTCTCTAGGCCAATGTCTTTCATCCATGCGGAATTTCCCGGCACCGGATTGTGATGCATCGCTATCAAGCAATGTTCGATGCTGTCGTCCTTCTCTGCTGCACGCAAAACACTAGTCAAAAAATTAATCTCTGCCTTCACAAGCTTGCCGTGTACCTGGCCTAAGATGCTCGTATCGAGCAATACAATCAGCCAGTTATTTAGCTGCGCGGTTTTTTTGCTGGCCGGGGTTCCCTCTGCAATTCTGTTCATGACAGTAGCGTTGTCATGATTTCCAGGAATCCACCTAAAGGGCGAATTCAATAAGGCAATAATCGCTAGAAAGTTTGCGTAGGCCTTTTCGGAAGCATCTTGCGCGATATCCCCAGTAGCCAACACGAGGTCAATCTGATCCTCGTTCGCCTTCACCAATTCCACTACATGACCCAGCGTCTCATTGGTATTCATCTTCAATAGCGTACCCGAAGGCTTACCATATAGATGAGTATCAGTGATCTGAGTGATCTTGATCGGGTTCTGTGTGATCAATGCGGTCATGGCTGCTATTGATTATAGTTATTATTAAATTTAGGCGGCACTTACCAATTCT